>Ga0302326_10004217_pt1 | contig 33385 bp, 23 predicted proteins | sample Palsa_T0_3_FD_202264 | JGI IMG/M metagenome (GOLD analysis project Ga0302326, IMG submission 202264) | Peat permafrost microbial communities from Stordalen Mire near Abisko, Sweden - Palsa_T0_3 | ecosystem: Environmental > Terrestrial > Soil > Palsa > Peat permafrost | place: Sweden: Abisko...
TTCATGATATTTCATTATTTTACATTTATTTTGCTCATGCAAGAGGTGACGACGCACCGATTCGAGCACCGGTACGCTCTGGTCGCACTCGAACCGCTGGAGGCTCGTTGAGGTCGTCGGTCGCGGACTATCAGGTCATCCGGGCGCTGCCCTCCACCGGAGCGGGCCAGTCGCGTTACCTTTGTCGACCGCCGCAGCGCCTCGACCAAGACGACGGTCACGTCATGATCACCGAGCTCGGCGTTGACGCGGCCGGGTGGCGGGAGCTGGCCAGCGCCCTGTCACGGCTGGCCGCGGTGGGATACGCCCGCTCGTTGGCCCTGATCGAAGTCGGGCCAGACCTCGATCCCGGCGGGGCGGGAGTGTATTTGGCCTCGGAGTCCGCACCCGGGGGTAGCGTCGCTCGCCCGACCACCCCGCTCGACCCTGTGGCCCAGACCCGAGCGGTGGCCGAAGCGGCACGCGGCGCCCACGCCCTGCACGAGACGGGGATCGCCCACGGGTCTATCGATGGCCGATCGATCCTGCTGACGGAGCGGGGAGCGGTACTCGCCCCGCCGGTGTTGGGTGGTCCACCGGGTGCGGTCGCCAGGATGACCGACTGGCGGGATGTCGTCGTCTTGGACCCGGCCATCCTGCGGGGCGAACAGCCGACGCGATCGTCGGATGTGTGGGCGCTGGCGGCGACCTTGCACGGTCTTTTGAGCTCGAAACCCCTCTACCCGGATATCGACAGGGACCCGAACGTGACCGTCGTGCAGCGAATCCTCTTCACCCGGCCGGACATCGACCGTACGCTCCCCGGCGGGTTGGTCGAGACCCTGTCGGCTTGCCTGGCTGACGACCCGAGTGACCGCTTGCTGTCCGCCAAGGAGCTCGCCGACCGGCTGGCGGTCGGCGGGGTGGCCGTCGGCGGGGTGGCCCAGTGATCGACCGGATCGAGGTCACCCCGGGACCGGGCACCGTGATTCGTTTCGGCGGGATCGTGGCCTGGGCTGATGCCGGCGCCTCGGCGGCCCTGATCAGCTTCCTCGCCCAGTCCGCCCGCAATCTCAGCCCGTCGTCGCGGGGCGGTCGTCAGATCGCCGACCACATCGCGGGAGTACTGGGCACCCGGGATCCCGAGCCCCTCGTGGGGTTCGCGGTCATTGGACCGAGCGACCACGGGTGGGCCTCGCTTCTCCATGGCCCGGTCCAGGTGTGGGACGGTGCTAGGTGGCTCGCTCCACCTCAGAGTCCTGGGTGGGTCCAAGCCATCATCACTCCGAGGCCGGCGATCACCGTCGGCGCCTCAGGCAGCCCGACGCCACTTGCCCACCCGGACGCCATGTGGGATCTCGAAGCGGGCGTGGTTCCCGGCGCCGGTTTCGTGTTGGTACCGACCGGGGTGCCCAGCCGCGTCGCCGACGAGCACCCGGATGACCGACCCGAGGCCGAGCCAGAGTCACAGCCAGAACCTGAGCTGGTACCGGAACCGGAGCCCGAACCGGAGCCCGACGCCATCACGACCATGCTCGCGTCCTCGCCGCCCACGGTCGTGCTGCCGGTTGTCACCCTCGACGTCGAGCCGGAACCCGAACCGGAACCCGAGCCGGCGCCAGAGCCGGTGCCCGAAGCGGAGTGGCAGCCCGATGAGCCCGGGCCGACACCCGAACCCGAGCCGGGGCCGGCACCCGAAACGCCCGAAGAGGCTGGACCGACACCCGACCCGGCGCCCGAAGCCGAGTGGGGGCCCGAAGAGGCCGAACCGTCACCCGAACCCGTACCGACACCCGACCCGGCGTCGGAAACGCCCGAGCCAGCGCCGGAACCCGAGCCCGAACCCGAGTGGGGGCCCGAAGATCCCGGACCGACACTTGAACCCGGACCGACACCCGAACCCGGGCCGGCGTCCGAACCAGTACCCAGGCCACGCCGGCCGCTCGTCCCCGGGCCGGCCGGATCCCTGGACCTGCGTTACGCGACCACTCCCGCTGGCCCACCCCTCCCACGCGGGGCGACGCCCGACCAATTGATCGCCGGCGCGCCCGTCGTGGCGGGCATCCTGTGTGCCCGCGGCCACCTCAACCGACCCGGGCTCACCGCCTGCGCCCGCTGCCGGACCGTCATGCCCGACGGATCCCGGGACCCGATCAGTGGCACCCGACCGTCGCTCGGGGTGCTCGTCGCCGACGATGGTGCCATCTTCCGGCTCGACCACGGCTACCTCGTCGGGTCGGACCCCGGGCGCGATCCGACCGTAGGCGGGGGCCTGGCGCGCCCGCTCACCCTGACCGGCAGCGACATCTCGGCGTCACATGCCGAAGTGCGCCTCATCGACTGGGACGTGACCATCCTGGATCGGGGCTCGACCGCGGGTACCTGTGTGTTCGAGCCGGGTTCCGCCGAGTGGGTCCGCCTCAATCCATTCGAACCGAGGGTCGTCCCGCCGGGCGCCCACGTCTCGTTCGGGCAGCGCGTCGTGACCTATATCAGCCCGTGGGTCGCTCCTGGTTGAAAGGTGGCGGCCCCTGTGCCTACCCGATCCGACTGGTGAACTGCGGGCAGTAGGCGTCCACCGCGGCGTCGACTACCGCCCCGAGATCCTCCGAGGGGAGCGGGTTGCTTCCCTCTTGCAGGATCATCCGGTCGGCCAGCTCCTCGTAGGAGGCTCCGGACCCGAAGACTTCGCACACGGCGTGGCCGATGCGTATGAGCTGCACGTCGGTCCGGTAGGTACCGATGTCGGGAGCGTCCACGTGCACGGCAGACAGGAACGCCTGATCCGCCGAGCTCGCTCCGGCCGACCCTCCCCCTCCGCAGGCGGCCAACAGCAGCCCTATCGCCAACCCCGCCACCGCCCCGCGGACGCGACACGGCGACCTACCCAAAGGACCTGCCGTCACTGGTGTGGAGTGTAGGGGCGCCACCCGCCGTACTTGGTGCACGCCCCATTTCGCTACCGCGACCCGCGCCCCATCGACAATGCTGGCTGGCGTGGCCGCTGGCTCCACCATGTACGAGCGGGCAGGAGGTGAGGAGTTCTTCGAGACCCTGACCCGGCGCTTCTACGCGGCCGTAGCCGACGACCCGGTGCTCCGGCCGCTGTATCCGGACGATCCGGCCGGATTGGAGGCCGCCCGCCGTCACCTGGAGTTGTTTCTTATCCAGCATTTTGGCGGCCCTGACGTCTACCGCTCCGAGCGGGGCGAGGCCCGGCTCGGATGGCGCCATCGCGGTTTCTCCATCGGGCCGGCCGAACGGGACGCCTGGCTGGCGCACATGCGCGCCGCCGTGGGCGAGGGTGGCCTGCGCCCGCTCGACGAAGCGCAGATGCTGACCTTCTTCGGGGCGTCCGCCAACCATCTGGTCAACCGTCCGTGAACGAGCATCACTCCTTGGATGGTGCACCAATACGCAACGGGAGCATCGTGGCCGATCGTTACGGCCATGGTCTCCCCGTCGTCCTCCTCCACGGCCAGCCCGGCTCCGCGGTCGATTGGCGAGCAGTGGCGCCTCTGCTCTGGGACGACTTCACCGTCGTCGTCCCCGACCGGCCCGGTTACGGGCGAACCGGCGGCGAAGCTCAAGGGTTCGACGAGAACGCCTCGTCGCTGGCTGTCCTCCTGGACGGACTTTCCATCAAGCAGGCCGTGGTCGTCGGGTTCTCCTGGGGCGGTGGGGTGGCCCTGGCCTTCGCCCAGGCGTTCGCTGACCGCACGGCCGGCCTGGTCCTGGTCGCCTCAGTCGGGCCCGGTGAGGCGTTCGGATGGGAGGACCGGATGCTGGCCGCCCCGTTCGTCGGTGAAGCCTTGGCGGCCCTCACACTCGGCACCGTCGGGCGGGTGGTCGGCAGCGCCCGGGTGCAGTCCCTCGCCCGCCGGTACTTGGACGGCCGGGCCCGCGAGGCCGTCACCGTGCTGACCGGAATGACCGGGGCGCGCCCGGGCGCAGCCGTGTGGCGATCGTTCGTGATCGAGCAGCGAGTCATCCTCCGCGACGTGGAGGGACTCAGCCGGGGCCTGTCAGCCATAACCGCCCCGACCGCCGTCCTCAACGGAAGCGCCGATCGGGTCGTGCCCCCCCACGTCGGGAACCGCCTGGCCGCCACCATCCCGGGGGCCTCTCATACCGTCGTGGCCGGTGGTCATCATCTGCTGCCCCGAGAGCACCCCGAAGCGGTGGCGGCGGCGGTGCGCGAGGTGGCCGAGCGGCACCGCGGCTGAAACAGGGCACGGTCGAGACTCACCCGAACCACTCATTCTGAGCCCGGATCCCGGGCGTCGCGGTCCGGGCCGGTCAGACGGCGAGGAAGCGCCGGACGGCGAAAGCCGAACCGACTACACCCACCACCGCGCCGATCCCGAGGATCACGATCCCGGTGAGGATGGCCTCGTGGGGGGAGACGTACAGCCGGTTGGTCCCGAACACCGTCTCGTTGCCGACGAAGGAGGCGATGGTGTTGCGCACCCCGTAGGTGATCGCGAAGGCGATGATGGCGCCCACGATCCCGTGCACCAGACCCTCGAGCATGAACGGGATCCGGATGAACCAGTTCGTCGCCCCCACCAGCTTCATGACCGCGACCTCTCGACGGCGGGCGAAGATGGCCAGCTGGATGGTGTTGACGATCAGGGCCACCGCCCCGACCATCACGCCGATGGAAAGGAACAGCATGATGATCCGGAGGGTCTTGAATTGATGCAACAGGGTGTCGATCTCCTGCTGGGCATACGACACCTGGAGGACACCCTGTTGCCCTTGAAATTGCCGGCCCAGCTCGCCGATGTCCTGGGCCTTGGTCGGTACGACCCGGTAGGACGGGGGCATGTCGGCGACCGTGAGCACTCCGACGATGTCGTTGTTGCCGCCGAAGATCTCCTTGAACTCCGCGTAGGCCTGCGCCTTGTCGACGAAGTGGTACTTCTTGACACCTGGCGTACTGGCCAGCTCCTGACCGATGGCGGCGGTCTCGTCGGAAGAGACACTCGGCTGGAGGAAGATGGCCATCTCCACCCCACCCCGCCACTGGATGGACGCCTTGTTGATGGCCTGGCGCATGATCAGCACGCCGCCGAGCGCAGTCAAGGACACCGCCATGGTGACGATGGCCGCCACGGTCATGACGAGGTTGCGGCGCAGGTTGCCGGCCGTCTCGCGCGCCACGTAGCCCGTGGAGATCGCCACCTGGTCCTAGGCCCCCATCCCGTACACGCCGCGGGCCTGGTCCCGGATCACGGTGCCCCGGTCGAGCTCGATGACCCGACGCCGCATGGAGTCGACGATGCCGTTGTCGTGGGTGGCCATCAGCACGGTGGTGCCAGTCCGGTTGATCCGGTCCAGCAACCGCATGATGCCGGCCGTGGTGGAGGGATCGAGGTTCCCGCTGGGCTCGTCGGCCAGGAGTATCAGCGGCCGGTTGACGAAGGCCCGGGCGATGGCCACCCGCTGCTGCTCGCCCCCCGACAGCTCGTGGGGCAGGTTGGTGAGCTTCTTGCCCAGCCCGACCAGGTCGAGGATCTGGGGCACCTGGCTGCGGACGACGCTCCGGGGCCGGCCGATCACCTCGAGGGCGAACGCCACGTTCTCGTACACCGACTTCGTCGGCAGCAGCCGGAAGTCCTGAAAGACGCAGCCGATGTTGCGGCGCAGGTACGGCACCTTCCAGGACGACAGGGCGCCGACATCCTTACCGGCCACCCACACCCGACCCCCGTCAGCCTGCTCCTCCTTGGTGACCAGCCGCAAGAAGGTGGACTTGCCCGAACCGGACGGCCCGACGAGGAAGACGAACTCTCCCTTCTGGACGTCAACTTCGACGTCTCGCAGAGCGACGGTCGTCCCTTTGTATGACTTGGTGACGTTCTCGAACTTGATCATGGAAAAAGAGGTGAGGCAAGCGCGGGTACGCCCACCCCGCACCCATCGCCGGATGAGTTTAGCCCGGCCGGACCCTCAGCTGGCGCCAACCCCCGCACCAGCCCGGCGCCAACGCAGGTAGGCCTCCATAAACTGATCGAGGTCCCCGTCCAGGACGGCCTGCACGTTGCCGGTTTCGTAGTCGGTACGAAGATCCTTTACCTGCTGGTAGGGGGCGAGTACGTAGGATCGGATCTGGGCACCCCAGCCAATCAGGGCTTGCGGGCCGGCCATGGCCGACATCTCGGCGTCGCGGGCCTGGCGCTGCTGTTCGGCCAGCTTCGACGCCAGGATCTGCATCGCCTTAGCCTTGTTCTGGTGTTGCGAGCGCTCGTTCTGCACGGCCACCACCGTGCCCGTCGGGAGGTGGGTGATCCGCACCGCCGAGTCGGTGACGTTGACGTGCTGGCCGCCAGCCCCCGATGAACGATAGGTGTCGATGCGGAGTTCCTTCTCGTCGAGGTCCACCTCGCCGGATAGATCCTCGAAGAACGGCACCACGCTCATGGATGCAAAGCTGGTCTGGCGCCGAGCCTGCGAGTCGAAGGGGGAGATGCGCACCAGGCGGTGCATACCCCGCTCGGAGGTGAGCAAACCGTTGGCGTACCGACCCCGGATGATGAAGCTCGCCGAGAGGATCCCGGCCTCCTGACCCGCGCTCACCTCCTCGATCTCCATCTCGAAGCCCCGGCGTTCCGCCCAACGCTGGTACATGCGCACCATCATCTCGGCCCAATCCTGGGCGTCCGTTCCGCCGTCCTTGGCGTGGATCTCGCAGACGGCGTCGCGCTCGTCGTGCTCACCGGTGAAGAGGGAACGCAGCTCGAGGGCGTCTAGCTCGGCGCTGACCAAGGCGACCATGGCGTCCAGCTCCGCTTCCACGGAGTCGTCGCCTTCCTCGACCGCGAGCTGGTAGAGGGTCTCGGCGTCAGAGATCCGACCCTGCAGGCTGTCCAGCAGGTCGATGTCGGTCTTGGCCTGGCCGTACTCACGCGTGATGCGCTGGCCGACCTCGGTGTCGTCCCAAAGGTCCGGGCGGCCCAGCTCGGCTTCCAGCTCGGCCAACCGGATCCGCAAGCCGTCCAGGCCGAGGTAGTGGTCAGCTTCGGCCAGGCGCCGGCGTAGCGCGCTCAGGTCAGCATCAAAATCGCGCACCGTGATCGAGGTCCCTAGCGCCCGTGGCAGAACTTGAACTTCTTGCCGCTCCCGCACGGGCAGGGGTCGTTGCGCCCGGCTCGGTCGAAGGCCGAGTTGTGGACCACCGGCTTCTCGATCTCGATGTCGCCCGTGGCGACCGGGGCGGCGACCTGGCGCTCCCCTTCGGGCTCCGGAGCGAACACGACCTCCTCGCCGGGCGCCGGTCCGGCGGCCAGGGCCCGCTGCATGCCGCTGGTGCCCTGCACCGGGTCGTCGGGCGCCTGGTACTGAGCGCCGGCCAAGGCATCTTCTTCGGGCGCGACCTGCTGGAGGACCTGCACCTGGGCGTGCATGGCGATCTTGACGTAGTCGTCGTCGATGCTGGACATGAGCTGCCCGAACATCTCGTAGCCGTCGCGCTGCCAGGCGACCAGCGGGTCCTGCTGGCCCATGGCCCGCAATCCGATGCCCTCGCGCAAGTAGTCCATGTCCGATAGGTGCTCGCGCCACTTCTGGTCGATCAGCTGCAGCATCACCTCACGCTCCAGCACGCGCATGGTGTCGGCCCCTCCGGGCATGTTCTCCTCGCGCTGCTCGTAGTAGGCGATGGCCTCGCCGGCCAGGGTCTCGTAGATGGCGTTGCTGTCGGGCAACTCGGCGAGCTGCTCCTTGGTCGTGGTGGTCGGAAAGTAGAGGCGGGTCTCCGTCAGCAGCCCATCGAGGTTCCAGTCTTCGAGGTAGTCCGAGCCGGCGCAGTTGGCCGTGACGATGCTGTCGATCGCGGAGGACAGCACCTCGATGGTGCGGGCTCGGAGGTCTTCGCCCTCCAGGATCTGGGCCCGGCGGGCGTAGATCACCTTGCGCTGCTCGTTCATGACCTCGTCGTACTTGAGGACGTCCTTGCGGATCTCCGCGTTGCGGGACTCCACCGTGTTCTGGGCTCGCTCGATGGCCTTCGACACCATCTTGGAGTCGATCGGCACATCGTCAGGTAGGGCCCGGCCCATCACCCACTGCATGGCGCCCGTCGCGAACAGCCGCATCAGCTCGTCCTCGAGGGAGAGGAAGAAGCGGCTCTCCCCCGGGTCGCCCTGGCGTCCGGACCGACCGCGGAGCTGGTTGTCGATACGGCGGGATTCGTGGCGCTCGGACCCCAGCACGTAGAGGCCGCCGAGCTCCCGGATCTGGTCCCCCTCGGACGCGCATTCCGGTTCGTACTTGGCGACCAGATCCTTGTGGCGAGCCTGGCCTTCATCGGAATCGGGGTCGAGCCCGCTGGCCCGGACCTCCTGGTCGGCGAGCAGCTCGGGGTTGCCGCCCAGCAGGATGTCGACCCCGCGGCCCGCCATGTTGGTCGCCACCGTCACCGCATGCAACCGGCCGGCTTGGGCGACCACCTGCGCTTCCCGAGCATGCTGCTTGGCGTTTAGGACGTGGTGGGGGATGCCCCGACGCTCCAGCATGGCGGCGAGAACCTCGGACTTCTCGACCGAGGCCGTGCCCACCAGGACCGGCTGGCCCTTGTCGTGGCGTTCGATGATGTCGTCGACTACGGCTTCGAACTTGGCCTGCTCGGTCTTGTAGATCAGGTCCTGCTCGTCCCCTCTGACCATGGGCTTGTTGGTCGGGATGGGAACGACCGGCAGGTCATAGGTTCCGGCGAACTCCGAAGCCTCGGTTTCGGCTGTGCCGGTCATGCCCGCCAACTTCTCGTAGAGGCGGAAGTAGTTCTGCAGGGTCACGGTCGCCCAGGTGTGGTTCTCCTCCTTGATGGTGACCCGCTCCTTGGCCTCCACCGCCTGGTGCAGGCCGTCGGACCACCGGCGACCCTCCAGGATGCGCCCGGTAAACTCGTCGACGATCTTGACTTCGCCGTCCGCGACGAGGTAGTCCTTGTCCCGCTTGTAGAGCTCTTTGGCCTTGAGGGCCTGAGTCAGCTGGTGGACGTAGTTTGAGGACACCAGGTCGTAGAGGTTGTCGATCCCGAGGGCCCGCTCGACCTTTTCGATGCCCTCCTCCGTCGGGGCGATCGTCCTTTTTTCCTCGTCGACTTCGTAGTCGACCTCACGCGTGAGCGAACGAGCGACCCCCGCGAACTGGTAGTAGAGGCGGGCCGACTCCGACGACGGGCCGGAGATGATCAAAGGGGTCCGGGCCTCGTCGATCAGGATCGAGTCGACCTCGTCGACGATGGCGTACGGGTGGCCTCGTTGCGCCATGTGCTCCAGCGATCGGGCCATGTTGTCCCGCAGGTAGTCGAATCCGAACTCGGTGTTGGTCCCGTAGGTGACGTCGCTGGCGTAGGCGTCCCTCTTGGCCTGCCAGTCGTCGAGCTCCGGCGACACCCGGCCGACGGTCATCCCGAGGAAACGGTGCACCTGTCCCATCCAGTCCGCGTCACGCCGGGCCAGATAGTCGTTGACGGTGACCACGTGGACGCCCTTGCCAGTGAGGGCGTTGAGGTAGACAGGCAATGTCGACACCAGTGTCTTGCCCTCGCCGGTCTTCATCTCGGCGATCCACCCGAAGTGCAACGCGGCACCACCCATGAGCTGCACGTCGAAATGGCGCTGGCCGATGGTGCGCCGGGCCGCCTCGCGGACGGTGGCGAACGACTCGACGAGCAGGTCGTTGACGTCCTCGCCCCGCTCCAAGCGTTCGCGAAATTCGACGGTCCGGTGCGCCAGGGCCTCGTCGCTGAGGGCCTGGACGCCGTGCTCGAGTTCGTTGATATCCGGCACCAAGGCCTGCAGGGCCCGAACCTTCTTGCCCTCGCCGGCGCGCAGGATCTTGGAGAAGACACTCATTGGCCCGGCATTCTACCGGCGGGCCGGTCGCGGCGGCTCCGCGACCCCGTCGCGCCTACCCTCTCGACGGTGCGCCCGGCCATTCCTGCCCTCTCCGCCGGCCGGCCTCGCATCCTGACCCGCGGGCATGCGTCCGTCGGCCGGCGTCACCTCGCCGTGGCCCGGATCCTTCCCCACGTCCCGATCGCCATCCTGGTCGGGGCCTACGCCATCCGCTTCAGCCTGCTCAGCGTCAGCGTGTACGACGGCTACGGGACGCCGGCGTATGACATGTCGATCCCTGACCAGGCCATCTGGCTGCTGAGCCGTTTCCACGCTCCGTTCAGCACGGTGATGGGACGGGACGTCTTTGGCGACCACACGTCGTTCATTTTCGGCCTCCTGGTGCCGCTCTTTTGGGTCTACCCACATACCGCAGCCCTCCTGGTTGTGCAGGCGATGTTGGTGGCCGCGGCCGCCATCCCCATCTACCTCTACGCCCGTCACCGGGTCGGCAGCACCGTGCTCGCCACCCTCTTGGCCGCCGGCTACCTTCTCAACCCCGCCCTCCAGAACGGCAACCTCGAGCAGATGCACGTGGAGTGCTTCGAGGTGTTGTTCATCTCGCTGGCTCTCTTCGGCGCGCTCGAACGTCGAGGTTGGGTCCTGGCGGTGGCGACGGTTGGTCTGGTGCTGTGCAAGGAGGACGTCGGGCTGGTCGTGGCGCCGCTCGCCCTGTGGGTGCTGTGGCGGCGCAACCGCAAGTGGGGCCTAGAGCTCCTATTCGTGGCCGCGGCCTGGTCGGTGGCCGCGTCGGCGATCATCTACGCGTTCGTCGGCGAGACCAATGTCCACACCGGGAGGATCCCCTTTGGTGGCCTGACCGGGACCTTGCGGACCATCGTGAGCCGGCCGAAGCAGTTCTTCGACTACGTGCGCAGTGGCGGGCGCCCCTGGTACGTGTGGCAGATGGTGTTCTCCGCCGGCCTGGTGTTCCTTTGGGCTCCGGAGGTGGCGGCGATCGGGATATTCACCTTGACCGTCAACGTTGTCAGCTCGTATCCCTACGACCACCAGATTCTCTATCACTACTCGATGCCGCTGGTTCCCATCCTCACGGTGGGCACGGTCTTCGCGGTAGGCGCTATGAAGACGGTCCGGGCCCGCCGGATCGCCACCGTCGCAGTGACTGTCTGCAGTCTGTGGGCGTGCCTCTTGTGGGGGCTGGCGCCGTTCTCGGAACACACCTACGCGCACTGGAGCCCGTCGAGCCCGCAAGTCCATGACATCGACATCGTCCTCAAGGCGCTGCCCCCGAACGCGGTGGTGTCCGCCTACTACCCGTACGTCGCCCACATCGACCACCGCACCCGGATCTACATGTGGCCGAACCCGTTCCGAGCGGAGTACTGGGACACGTTCAAGCAGGAAGGGCAACGGCTGCCCTTCGCCAACCAGATCCAGTACCTGGTGCTGCCCACCGACCTGACCGGCAGCGACGGTCAGGTCTTCGCCTCCATCGCCAGCCAGTTCAAGATCATCGCTCTGGCCGGCGACGTCGCCGTCTACCACAAGCTCGGGCCGTAGCCGTCCATGCCGACGCGCCGGCTCCGGCCGCATCCGGGCGCGCCGCAGCCCGAGGGTCGCCGGCTCCAGCCCCACCGGCGCCGGCTCCAGCCCCACCGGCGCCGGCCGCAGCCCCACGGGCGCCCGCCGCAGCCCCACGGGCGCCGGCTCCTGGCCCACCTGCGCCGGCCGCAGCCCTATGGGCGCCGGCTCCTGGCCAACCTGCCTGTGGCGTTGCTCATCGGCGCCTACACCCTCCGTTTCAGCCTGCTGTCCGTCCAGGTGCAGGACGGCTACGGCACCTTCGCCTTCGACATGGGCATCTTTGACCAGGGGGTCTGGCTGCTCAGCCGCTTCCACGCCCCCTTCGTGACCGTCATGGGGCGAGACCTGTTCGGGGACCACACGTCATTTATTCTCCTGCTGGCGGTGCCGCTCTACTGGGTGTGGCCCCACGCCCAGGCACTACTCGTCCTACAGACCTGTCTCCTGGCCGCGGCGGCGGTGCCCATCTACCTGCTCGCCCTCCGCCGCACCGCGAGCGTGGTCATCGCCACGGCCCTGGCTGGGGCCTACCTGCTCAATCCGGCCCTGCAGAACGGCAACCTCGAGCAGTTCCACCCGGAGTGCTTTCTCGTGCTGTCCGCGGCGCTGGCGATCTACGCCGCTGTCGAGTCCAAGCCCAAGCTGCTCGCCGTGGCGGTGGTGGCGTCCCTGCTGGTCAAGGAGGACGCCGCGCTGTTGATGGTTCCCCTAGGGGTGTGGGTCTACTTCCGCCGGGACCGCGAGTGGGGCGTCCGGATCATGGTGGCGTCCGTCGCCTGGATGGTCTTCGCCTACACGGTGGTGATCAACTCCCTGCTCGGCACCGTGACCTTCTACGCCAACCGGATCCCGTTCGGGGGGCTGGGCGGGTTGGTGTCAACCGTCGTAGCCCACCCGGTTCGCTTTTGGCGGTACACCCGCAGCCAAGGCCGGCTCTTCTACCTGTGGCAGATGGCCGCCTCCTTCGGGCTGGTGTTCGTGGCGGCGCCGGAGGTGGCGGCCATCGGCATCCTCACCCTGAGCGAGAACGTGCTCAGCACCTTTCCGTACATGCATCAGATCGTCTACCACTACTCGCTGCCCCTAGTGCCGGTGCTGGCCCTCGGCACCGTACTCGCCGTGGCGAGGCTGTCGACCCCCCTGCGCCGCTACCTGGCCACCGCCGTGGTCGTGACGGCCGCACTCTGGTCGTGCCTGCAGTGGGGGTTACCGCCGTTCTCGAGCCGCGGGTACCAGCACCTCAACCCCGACAGCCCGCAGGTGCTGGCCATCAACTCGGTGCTCAGGCTGGTGCCGCCCAACGCGGTGGTGTCCGCCTATGACTCCTATGTCGCCCACCTCGATCACCGGACCCGGATCTACCAGTGGCCCACGCCGTTCTCCGCCCACTACTGGGCGTTGTACCGCCAGGAAGGCCAACGACTTCCCTTCGCCAACCAGGTGCAATACGTGGTGCTCCCCGCCTCCCTGTCGGCCTCCGATATGGCCGTGCTGGCATCCATCTCCCAGGAGTATCACCCGATCGGCGAGGGAGGGGGCGTGGTCGTCTACCGGCGGGTCGGTTCTTAGGAGTGCCCGATCTGGCGGAGATCCTGCCCGAGGAAGACGAGGGCAGGATCTGCGCCAGCCCGGTCCCCTTCTCCGTTTCCGCCGGACGCCGACCTCGACCAAGGATTCGAGCTTGAGCCGGTTGACGAGATCCTTCGTGGTCCGTCGACGATTGTGCGTTTATCCCCCCGACCGGGACGACAATCGCACACCTGTGACCAACTGAGGCTGGAACTGATGAAGGGGGGTCCGGGCCATCGGGTCGCTGTCCGTTGTCCCCGGACAGCGAGCCGATGGACCCGGAGCCCCCACAGAGCTACGACCCGAAGCCCGCCATGCCGACCACGGGCTTGTCGAGCCGGATGCCGCCGGTGGAACCGTAGAAGGGGGCATTGAACGAGAAGATGCCCCCATCCGAGGCGACCATCCAGTAACCACCAGTCGCGGCGTCCACCGCCATACCGACGACCGGCTGGTTGAGACGGATCCCGCCAGTCGACCCGTAGAAGTGGGCGTCCCCGAAGCTAAAGATGCCGCCGTCGCGCGCCACCAACCAGTAGCCCTTGCCGTCCGGCGTGGCAGCCATGCCGACTACCGGCTGATTGAGGGGGATGCCGCCGGTCGAGCCGTAGAAGGGGGCGTCGAACGAGAAGATCCCGCCGTCGGCCGCGACCATCCAGTATCCGCCAGTTGCGGGGTCCCTCGCCATGCCGACTACCGGCTGATTGAGGTGTATCCCGCCGGTCGAGCCGTAGAAGGGGGCGTCGCCGAACGTGAAGATCCCACCATCGGACGCCACCATCCAGTAACCCCCACCGTTCGCGGTGGAGGCCATGCCGACTACCGGTTGGTTGAGGTGGATCCCGCCCGTGGACCCGTAGAAGGGAGCGTCGCCGAACGTGAAGATCCCACCATCCGAGGCGACGAGCCAATAGCCGCCGGCGTCGGGCGTCGCCGCCATGCCGACGACGGGTTTGTTGAGCACCACGTTGCCGGTCGACCCGCAGAAGGGCACGTTGCCAAACGTAAAGATCCCGCCGTCGGAAGCGTCCATGTAGTAGCCGTTCGGCGCCATCGCCGGAGGCAGGCACGGGACTGCAACCACCGGAGGCGGGGTTCCGGCGTCTCCGGTCAGCTGCGGGTCATGGTGGAACATGGGCCATGCGCCTGTTTCGTTGGCGAGGCTGCCATTCGTTCCTGGGACCTCGAAGTGGGCCACGACCCCCTGAGTGCTGTTGTTGTGGCCGGCGACGGTGATGCCGATAGTCCCGTTGGGATCGTCGGTGACCAACGGCGAGTTCTGCATAGTGAGCACACCACCGGTCGCCGACGGGTTGTTCTCCGCCTCCGCGATCACGGCTCCAGTGTGCCCGTCGAGTATCTCCAGGCCGTTGGTGGTCCCCACCACCAGGTCCTGGTAGCCGCCGCCCAGGTTGACGCTGGCGATGCCGCCCAGGATGGCGCCGAGGGCGGGGACGTGCCAGATGGGGTCGCCGGTGGCGCCGTCGAGGAGCCAGACCGAGCCGGTTCCCTCCGCCGCACCGTCGCTGTCGGTCCCCTCGGCCACCTGCAGCTGGCCGTTACCGAGGGCGTCCACGAGCGCGGGACTGCTGTTCGTCCAGCCGTCCAGGGTGCTCGCCCACACCAGGTTGCAACTTGGTCCCAGCCCGAGGACTTGGTTGCTCTGGGACGCGCCGGCGTAACCGTGACCGGTGCCGACCGCGATCCCGACGGCCCCACCCGAGAGGAACTCCCCCACCGCCGGCGAGGAATCCACCGTCTGATTGGTGTTGTACTGGCAGATGAGGCTGCCCGTGGGGCTGATCACCCGGACGTGGCCCCCATCCTCATACTGATACCCGTAGGCGAGGCCCTGGGTGGAGTCGCCCCCCTCGACGATGTCGGTACGGCCGTTTCCGTAGACGTCGGCCAGAGCCGGGGTGCTGAAGTTGCTGTCAGCTTGGAAGAACGGGAAGCCAGGCAGCACGCCACCCGAGGTCGCATTGAGCGCGTCCTCCTCTTGGCCTATAGCCCCCGCGACCACGTCGGTACTGCCCTGGAGATTGCCCACGGCCAGTGACGCTTGGACAGACGCGGCGGTCGACGAGCCTGGGGCGGAGGGGACCGCAGCGAACCAGCGCTCGGCTCCGTTAGCTTGGAACGACTCGTAGCCGCCGCCAGTCGGATGAGGCGCGTTGCCCACCCCCACGAACACGTTCGATCCGCTGGAGGAGGGAGTCGAGTCCACTGGGACGCCATCAGGCGTGCGGGCCGGCCAGCCGGCGACAGCGGAACCGTTGGTGAGGTGCAAGGCGTACACGTGTCCGGACCGGTCGCCGACAACCACCGAGGGTCCCCCTGCGTCGAGGGTGGCGACGGTCGGCGACGACTCGGCGATCGGGTAGTTGGTGTCGGCCAGAGGCACCGACCAGTCCTGGTGGAGGGTGATCGCCGGCGCCGCGGACGCGGCTGGGCTGGTTGCGGCGACCGACACCACTCCCGCCCCGACCACCGCCGCCACTGCGGACAGACCTCTGGCTACCAGCCCTGGGTACCTGTTGTTCATTTGTCCGCCTTCCCTCTTGACTCGAACAGCGTAGACCGGCCGCTGGGCGTCGGGCCAGATCAGCCTTCGGGATGGTGCGGGTCGAGGAGGCGCTTGCGCACCGCGTACATGACGGCTTCCATGCGGGAGTGCAGGTGCAGCTTCTCCAAGATGTTGCGCACGTGGTTCTTGACCGTGTTCTCCGAGATGAAGAGCTGATCGGCCACGTCCCGATTGCTCATGCCCCTCGCCACCAGCTTGAGGACCTCGAGTTCCCGGGCGGTGAGCACCGGCGCCGGCAACTGCTCCTGGGCGGCGGCCTGGCGAGCGAGCGAGTTGAACTCGCTCAGCAGCTTCGATGCCATTGACGGCGATATGAGGCTCTGGCCCTGCACCACGGCGTGGATGGCGTCGGCGACCTCCTCGACCGAGATCTCCTTGAGCAGGTACCCGTTGGCCCCGGCCTTGATGGCCTCGTAGAGATCGTCCTCCTCGTCGGAGACCGTGAGCATGAGGATCTTGGTGCTGGGGAGCAGGTCGCGGATCCGGCGAGCGGCTTCGATCCCGTTGACCCGCGGCATCCGCACGTCCATGAGCACGACGTCGGGTACCAGTTCCTCGGCCTTGGCGATGGCATCCTCGCCGTCCTCGGCCTCGGCGACGACCTCGATGCGCTCCTCGGTGCCGAGCACCACGTACAGGCCCCGGCGGAAGAGCGCCTGATCGTCGGCGATCAACACCCGGATCACGTCGTCGGTGCCCGGCTCGGTCACCGCACTCTGCTTGTCAATGGGGTCGACCTGACTGGCTCATTACCCCCGAACGTAGCGGACCCCAGCGGCTGACCTGGTCTTTGACCCCACACCCGCCTGGTCGCCCGGGGACCCCAATGGTCCCACCGACTCCCAGGACTTACTTCTAAGCCGCACCATGATCAGCAACCACCGGTTGCCTTACGTGGGTCGTTTCGCCTGCGACTGGCATCGACTTGCAACCACAGACCCGCTGGGGTCCGGTGCCAGAGTAGCTGTCAGAGGGCTGGGCTGCTGCCGGTGAGGGCAATAACGTTCGGGGACTGCCGCCGGTAGAGGGGGCGGGTCCGGTCTCCGACAACGGACCCGCCCCTCTACCGGCGCCAGCCCTCCTCATCACTCAGGGTTTAAGTTGCTCAAGGTTGGCAGCCATCCCTTTGCCAACTTCACCTCGTGTGAGCGGAGAAAAGGGGGCCGGACGCAGTGAGGGGGTGGTCCGTTGTCGGAGACCGGACCACCACCTCACTGTGACCGGGCCCGGAGGGCCCCTACGGCGATTCCAACTGAGCCTTGAGCTCTACCAAGACCGGAACAGGACCCGGGTCCACGCCGGCCTGGGCCGCCATCCACAGGGACACGTAGTCGCCGAACAGGATCAGGTCGAACAGCTGGGCCAGGTCCCCGTCGCCTTCGGCCCGGACTTCGATGACGTCGGCGACGACCTCGTGCAACAACTCCGTAACCAAGGCGAACCGCCGGCCCACCTGGGGGTGCTCCCCGTCGTGACGCAGGGAAACGGTCGTCACCAGTTGGCGAGTCACGTCCCCGTGCTGGCCCCAGCCGCAGACCTCGTTGTGGCATAACTCCGGTTGGGCGCTCCAGAAGGCCGGCGCCTTGGCGTTCTCGTTGATCTGGGTCTTCCACCGCTGGGCTGCCGCCGCGCCGACCGCCCCCCCGCCGTGGATCAGCGGGAACGTCCGCCCGATCCGGCGAGCAACCGCAGCCGCGGCGCCGGACTCGCCCGCCCCACTCAGCTCGTCCCGCCGGCGTTTGAGCTGCTCCACGGCGGCTTCGATCCAGTGCTGGCCGCCCCTGTAGAGCCCCATCTCCTCCAAGACCACCAGAGGGGGTATGGCCATGGCCCCTAGCGCCGCTCGCGGCTGCGGGATGCCGGGGGGCACGGCCACTACTGGGGCGTTCCACGTCTGCCCCAACTCGCTGAGGCGGCCGCCGCCGGAGATCAGGATCATCGTGGCGCCGGCCGCCGCCGCGTCGGACGCAGCCTGGAGCGTCTCCTCGGTCTCGCCTGACGCCGACACGGCGAAGACCAGGCTGCCGGCGTCCACGAACGCCGGGCACTCGTAGGACTTGACCACCACCACCGGTACGGCCAGCATCGGCGCCGCCACGGCGGCGACCACCTCGCCGGCCATTCCGCTTCCGCCCATGCCGATGACGACGACCTGCTCTACCGTGGCCGGGTCGCGCAGACCGCCCCAACCCCGGGCCCGTTGCGCCGCGGCCTCCACCTGTTCGGGGAGCCCCGCGGTCAGGTCCCACATCCCGACCGTGTCGAGGACCACCTCCATCTAGGCCCCTGGCTGGAAGGTGGGAGTGACGCCGTCCGCCTCGGCCTTGGCCAACAGCCGCCTGTCCTCGTCGTCGTCGATGGTCTCGGCCTCGTCGATCAACATGATCGGAATGTCGTCAGTGATCCGGTAGCGCATCTTCAGCCGAGGGTTGTACAGCGACTCCTCGTCGGAGAAGTAGAGCAGCGGGCCCTTGTCTTTGGGGCAGGCCAGGATCTCGAGCAGTTTCGGGTCAAGCACCATGAGTACAGAAATTCTCCTTCAGGGACCGGCAGACCAACCTAGTTTGGCAGCATCAGTCGCGGCCGCCTTCGTCCGCTGTTGCGGTTGCGCCGCGCCAATCGCTGATCAGGGACAGGACATCGGCCGTTCGGGCCGAGCACATTTCCGGGTTCGCCGCTTCCAGGTTGAGCCGCAGGAGCGGTTCGGTGTTGGACGGCCGCAGGTTGAACCACCAGTCACCCAGGTCCACGGTGAGCCCGTCAAGGCGGTCCTGGCGAGCCCCCTCGAAGTGACGGGCCACCGATTCGATCACCGCGACCGGGTCGGCCACCTCGGTGTTGATCTCTCCCGAAGCCGCATAGCGCTCGAACTCGGTTCTGATCTCCGAGAGCGGACGTCCGGCCTGAGACAGCACCTCGAGCACAACGAGAGCGGCGATCGACCCGGAATCAGCCCGGTAATTTTCCCGGAAGTAGTAGTGCCCCGAGTGCTCCCCACCGAAGATGGCGTCGGTGTCAGCCATGATCGCCTTGATGTAGGAGTGGCCGACGCGGGTTCGGACCGGGACGCCACCGCGCTCCCGGATGATCTCGGGGACCGCCTTGGAACAGATGAGGTTGTACAGGATGGTGGCGCCTGGATGCTTCTCGAGCATCGCCGCCGCGACGAGGGCGGTCGTCGTGGATCCCGACACCGGGACCCCCTTGTCGTCGACCAGGAAGCAGCGGTCGGCGTCACCGTCGAAGGCCAGCCCCACGTCGGCGCCGGTTTCGAGGATCCGCCGTTGGAGGGCGACCAGGTTCTCGGCCTGGATGGGGTCAGCGGGGTGGTTGGGGAAGGTGCCATCCAGCTCGCCGAAGAGGATCTCGAGCTGGAAAGGCAGCCCCCGGAAGACCGCGGGGACCACCAGACCACCCATGCCGTTGGCGGTGTCCGCTATCACCTTGAGCGGCTCGAGGACCGCGAGCGAGACGAAGGAGCGCACCTTGGCCGCGTAGTCGGCGAGGACGTCGATCTGGGTCAGCGTCCCGGCGACCGGCTCCATCCGGTAACCCTCGCCGCTGATCGTCACCACCCCCGCCATGATCTCCCGGAGCCCGGTGTCCGCTCCGACCGGCCGGGCGCCCGCCAGGCAGAGCTTTATCCCGTTGTACTGGGCCGGGTTGTGCGAAGCGGTAAACATGGCGCCGGGCGCGTCCAGGCTCCCCGAGGCGAAGTAGAGCTCGTCCGTGGAGGTGAGCCCGAGGTCGATCACGTGGGCGCCGGCCGACATGGCTCCGGCCGCGAAGGCGTCGGTCAGCTCCACGCCCGACGGTCGCATATCCCGGGCGACCAGGATCCGCGATGTGCCGGCGAAGCGGGCGAAGGCGGAGCCCACGGCCCGAGCCAACTCGGTATTCATCTGATCCGGTACGGTGCCGCGGATGTCGTAGGCCTTGAAGATCTTGGCCAAGGCGGCGGGATCGAGGGGCGCCATCCGGCCTCGCACCTTAGCGGCCAGGTGGCGTGGGCCCCGAGGGCGGTCGTCGCCCCTCTCCGCGAAGTGGCCGGCGTTCGGGTAGACCACCGGTCGCAGGCGCCAGAGCAGCACCACGCCGGCGAGTCCCAGCAGCGAGAGCAAGAACCCGGTCCAGTCGACAGGGGTGTACCCGTAGGTCAGGGTCACATGATCCGCGGTGGGGATCACGACCATCAGGTTGGGAGTGACCCGGTACACATCTTTGGCCCCGCTGACCTGCCAGTTCGGGAAGTACGACTCCTTGACCAGGACCGGCACCCCGGTCTGGTCCACGTTGAAAGAGATTGACTGGGTGCCCGTTTGGATGTCCGACACCTGGACGGGCGGCAGCGTGGTTTCGGGAAGAGACGTGTCGCCCGGGGCCACCCGAGCCCAGTTCTTGGGCCCCGACTGGGCCTCGTAGGTGTCCCAGTCGGCCGGGTTGAGGTACCACGCCTCCGACGTCTTCAACCAGGCCAACGGATTTGGCTTGCTCGTGATCCCGAACAGGCCCTTCTGGGTCACCCCGGTCACCACTACCGGCTGGTACACGAGCGGGGTCACCTGGGCCGAGTCGGCAATCTCGTAGATCTTCCAGGTCCGCTGGTCGACGGTGGTCGTCGATCCGGTGGTGTACGTGACCGGGAACGGCCCAACGGTACCCACCAGTTGGAGGTTGCTGTCGGCGTCGGCCTGGGTCTCGATGTCCGGGGTCTCCGCCATGAAGTACTTGACCCCGAGCATCTGGAGGTGCTCGACGCCCTCGGCCACGTCCGGGGCGCTCGGGTAGTCGAGGCCGACGACCGGGTTGGCCGGCTGGTCCGACAGCTCGGCGACGTTGAGGAAGTGGTAGGGCGTCGTAGCGGACGACTCGTAGTAGAGACCCTCCTCGGAGCCGATACAGCCATTGGTCCAGTAAGGGAGGAGCATGAGGGCGTCGGGGGTGCCCATGTCGTTGAGCTCGGGCTCGTACTCCCACATGGCCGTTCCGCATCCGAAGGCCGGGTTCTGCCCCAGCTTCTGCATCTCGGCGATCAGGGCGAAGTACTCCTTCTCCCGCGTTTTGGCTGGGTTCTGGTATCCCGAGTAATTCCAATAGACCCAGGAGGGGATAAAAGAGGAGTCGGAGCTGGTGATGCCCAGCCACGAGTAGTCACCCGTCTTGGTCACATGGCCGAAGGGCAGATTGTGGAGCGGGTAGTTGACCCATACCAGCGCCACCGCGAAGGTGAACACCGACACCCCGATCATGGGACCGCGACGATCGCCCTCCCGGCGCCAGGCCTCCACGGCCAAGGCCCCCACCTCCATGAAGGCCACCCCGACCAGTAGGTACAGGCACAGAAACCAGAACGGCAGGACGCGGGCGTTCCACAGCCGGGCCTGGGGGGCCAACCGGAAAACCAGACCGGCCAGCACCGTCATGATCCCGAGGAAGGTCCCGATCCGGTTGCGCCGGACCAACGAGAGCACCACACCCGTGAAGGCCAGCAGAAACAGCCACAGATCCTTCTGCGGGAACAAGCTGTCCAGGTAGGTGGTGATCTTCTGGTAGCCCATGTTGGTGGCGTACGGCAGGCGGTAGTAGAAGGGCAACGCCCAGAAGGCGATCAGCGCTCCGCCGATGGCCAGGACGGGCGCAGTCCACTGGAGCACTCGGCGCCGGTCGAAACGCATCACCGTCAGGACGATGGCCCCGCCGATGGCGAAGAACAGGGGCAAGATATGGCACACCGCGCAGGCGGCAAGCACCACCGCGGCCAGCGCCCGGTGGCGCCCGTTGTCCAGGCCGCGAGCCACCAGACCGAGGAACACGACGGCCAGCGAGAGGCTGATCGAGAAGCAGAACTCCCCCGCCATGGTGGAGGCGATGTTGCCGCCGTAGATGGTGAACTCGCGGCTGAACAGGTACGGGAGAGTGGCAGCCGCCAGGCAGGCCGGGCCCGGGAACGGCATCCGGGCCAGGCGGCCGAACGCCCACGCCGCGATGGGCAGGGTGAGCAGGCCGGCGACGGTGACCAGCTTGAACGCCACGTTGTAGTGCACGACATACGACAGGAGGGCGATGGCGACCATGGGGCCAGGGAAATAGAACGTGAGCGCCGGAAAGCCCTCGTACCAGCCGGGCGACCAGCCCAGGATCCGCAGGTGCGGCAACAGGTTGGCCTTGATGTAGGCCGGTAGATAGACGTGGGCGCCCATGTCCCCGCCGGCCGGCGTGGTGTTCTTGAACAGCTGGGACGGTTCGAGCTCGTGGAACGTAAACAGCACGCAGCCGGCGACGATGACGAAGGTCACCATCGACTCGGCGGTCGAGACGCTCTTCCACAACCGAGCCCTCCGACTGACGCGCGCCGGGGGCGGCGGATCGGTCAACTCGACCACCGGCTCGATCGTGCTGGTCGCCGTCATGAAACCACTATGTTGCCCGCCCGCGCTGGCCTCCGGGGGTCACGTCGGGCCGGGACGGCAGCCAAGCCCGCTAGAGGGCAGTTTTTCCCGAGGGTTGGTGCTCAACTGCGGGCTGGTGCTCACTGGAGGCGAGTCCCAGCACGGTGGAGAGGGTCAGCGACCCGTCCGCGCTCTGCCACCAACGTCGATCGCAATGCGAGCAGCTGTGGAGGCTGATCGGTTCGGTCCCGACGTGAAGCTGGATCACCACCAACTGGCGGGTACGGCAAGTCGGGCACAACATGCTCTAAATGTCGGCGCGCCGCGAACCAGACTTGAGCGCGACCCGGTTCCGGTCCACACTCCGGCGCCAAGTGGCCCCCGCCGTTGCCACTTCAGCGCAGGTGGACCACGGATAGTACGGCGACGGTGTTGAAGGCCGCGTGGGCCCCGATTCCCGGGGTCAGGCGGCCGGTCCGCCAGGCCAGCACGGCCAGGACTACGCCGAAAGCCGCCAATCCGGCAAATTGGGCCGCCTCGAAGTGGGCCAGCGCGAACAGCAGAGCACTACCGACCAGCGCCACGGGAACCGGGGTCCGACCGAGGAGCGAGCGCAGAACCAGGCCGCGGAAGAACAGCTCCTCGACCATCGGGGCCCCGGCCGCCAGGAGGAGGAGCAATATCACCATGCTCCCCAGGCCGTGGACGGCTCCAGTGTCGCGTTGGACCGGTTGGCCCAACTGGCGGCTCAAGTGATGATCCACCCGCTCGATTGGAAAGTACAGAAGCGGGATCAGCACGTACTGGCTGGCCACCCCGATAGCCGCTCCGACCGGCACGTCCCACCAGCGGCCCAGTCCCCACCCGAAGTCCCGCCCCAGGTCGCCCGTGCCACGCAACCGGCTGGAGAGCACCACCGCCCCGACCAGACCCACCCACAGGCCGCCCACGTCGGCCCCGGTCACGGCCACCGGCAACGCACCCCCCGACGAGAGCCGGTAGCCGGTGGCCGATGCCACGACGGAAGTGGTCACTGCGGCCAGCACCAGACCGGCGGCAAACCCCAGGAGCGCCCCGCCAATCCCCCACCCGTTACCGGAGACCGGAGCCTCCGGCGCGCTCACGACGCCAGGGTGGCGGACGGCTCGAACTGCGACGGGGTGACCCGGCGGTCTACCTGCGTCCAACCCTGCGGGGCGCGCAGGCGGGTGGCGTGGCTGGCACAGAGAGCCCACTGATCTCCGTCGGGCGAGGCGACGTCGTCGAGCCACACCCGCTGGCCGGCATAGTCGTAGGTCAGCCACGCGGCCGTCTGCCCCTGGCAGCCGGGGCGGGCACAAAGGGGGCGACGCTCCATGGCGGGCAGCGTAATCGGGGTTTTCCCGCCTAGCATGGACCTCATGAGCGAAGTGAAACGTCGGGACCCGACAAGCAGCACTCATCGCTCATGGCCACACCCAGAGGGGCGACCGCATGAGTAGGCCACCCGGAGACATGCGCCCAGGGGGCGGACCGGGCGCGCCCGGGGGCACCCCGTCCACCAACAGCAACTGGCGCTGGATCGCGGTGGTGCTCGTCACCATCGGGATCCTGGCCGTTGTCCTGTCCTCGATGCACAAAACGACCGCCCCGCCCTCACAGAACTACAGCAGCTTTGTCACCGCCCTGGACGCCGGTCAGGTGACCCTAGCCTCGGTCAACAAGGACACCGGCAAGCTCACCTACACCAACAAGGCCGGTGAGCAGTTCTCCGTGCAGGGGCCGGACCTGGACAACAGTCCCGCCCAAACGGCGTTGTACGCCGATCACATCCCGAACCTCAAGATCACCACCACCAGCACCAGTTCCTGGGCGGAGTTCATCCCGTACCTGATCTACGGCGCCGCCATCATTCTGCTCCTCGTCTGGTTCAGTCGCCGGGCTCAGGGCCAGATGAGCGGGATCATGTCGATCGGGCGCTCCAAGGCCAAGGTGTACACCACCGAGCGCCCCCGGACGACCTTCGCCGACGTCGCCGGCTACGACGGGGTCAAGCTCGAGATCAGGGAAGTAGTGGACTTCCTTCGTTCGGCCAACCGGTTCAAGGAGATCGGGGCCAAGATCCCCAAGGGCGTCCTCCTGGTCGGTCCGCCGGGGACGGGCAAGACCCTGCTGGCCCGGGCCGTCGCCGGTGAGGCGGGCGTGCCGTTCCTGTCGGTGACCGGTTCGGACTTCATGGAGATGTTCGTTGGGGTGGGGGCGTCGCGTGTTCGGGACCTGTTCCAGACGGCCCGCAAGCAAGCCCCGGCGATCATTTTCATCGACGAGATCGACTCCATCGGTCGGAAGCGGGGGGCCGGTCTCGGCGGGGGCCACGACGAACGCGAGCAGACCCTCAACCAGATGCTCGCCGAGATGGACGGGTTCGAGACCACCGAGGGCGTGGTGATGATGGCCGCCACCAACCGGCCGGACATCCTGGATCCCGCGCTCCTACGGCCCGGCCGCTTCGACCGCCAGATCGTCGTTCCCCTGCCCGATCTGGCGGAGCGCCTGCCGATCCTGGCCGTGCACTGCAAGGACAAGCGCGTCGCACCTGATGTCGACCTGACCGTGGTGGCCCGCGGCACGCCGGGCATGAGCGGCGCCGACCTGGCCAACCTGGTCAACGAGGCGGCCCTGCACGCGGTGCGCCGCGGCGCGTCGGCCATCTCCATGGTGGACTTCGAAGCCGCCAGAGACCGAGTGCTGATGGGCCAGCGCCGGGAGTCGACCGTCCTCTCCGACAAGGAGAAAGAAGCGACCGCCTACCACGAGGGCGGCCACGCGGTGCTGGCCTACGTGTTGCCCGACGCCGACCCGGTTCACAAGGTCACCATCCTCCCCACCGGCATGGCGCTCGGGGTCACCCAGCAATTGCCGATCGAGGAGCGCCATACCTATTGGCGGGAGTACATCGAAGACGCCGTGTGCGTGATGATGGGCGGGCGCTGCGCCGAGGGCCTCATCATGGGGAGCCTGTCCACCGGAGCTTCCAACGATCTGCAGCGCGCCACCGAGATGGCCCGCAAGATGGTCCGCGAGTTTGGCATGAGCGACCGGATCGGCCCCATGGCGTGGGGCCAGGAGGGCCAGGTATTCCTGGGCGAGGATCTGATGCACGCGGCCCGGGATTACAGCGACGTCACCTCACGGGTGATCGACGAGGAGGTCGAACGGATCCTGCGTGAGCAGGAGGCGAGAGCCAGCCGGCTGCTGCACGAGCATCGCCGGGGCCTCGCCGCGGTGGCGGCCGCCCTCCTCGAACACGAGACCCTCGATGGCGCCTCGGTCGGCCGGCTGGTCGACGAGGCCTACGGCCGCCCAGTACACGACCACGTGCAGCTGGTGCCCCGCTTCTCTGACATCGACCCCGACGAGCACGGCGAGCACGCCGAAACAGGCTCGACCAGCGCCCCGACGTCGAGCCTGCCGCTCAACGCCCCCCGCAACATCAGCTGAGCGGCACCGTCAGCTGAGCGGCACCCCGAAGCTCAGGCTGATTCCGGGTGTCCCGTTGATGCCGTAGTAGTCCGACTCGACATACACCGGTCCCGAGGCGCTGACAACGAACGGCTCGTCGACGACGCCGCGCAGATCGTCGAGGGCGAACGCGGCCCGCCGGCCGGGACCGACAGTGATGGTGCTCAGGGGAACCTGGGCCCGTCCGTCGAGGCCGGCGAGGATGGCCTGGATCGTCACCGAACCCGGGTTGTACAGCACGACCGTGCCGTCGTAGTGGCTGTTGGCCGGGTCAGTGGCCACCAACCAGCGGTCCGCGGCCAGCTGGCCTCCCGGCAGCTCCCCGAGCCCCGACCAGGCGGAGGGGGAAGTGGCGGAGATGGTGCGCTCGGCGACGACGGGAACACCGTTGATGCTCTGCAGGATGGCCGAGTGGCTCACCCCAGGGGGAATCCGCACCTCCTCGCTGGAGACGACCGCGTTGACCTGGTAGGGCCCGACCGACAGATCGAATGGCTCCGCCTCTCCCTGCTGCAGATCCAGGGAGAGGCGGAGCTGGGCAGTAGCCGGTCCGGGGTTGTAGATCACGTACTGCTCGTCGACCCCGTCCCCGGCGACGCCGTCCGCCCAGGTCCACTCCGTGGCCGGCGCCGGCTCCCCCAACGTGAGGGTCACGCCTGGGATCGGCGCCGCCGGGTCGGCGAGGGGGGCCGAGGCGGCGGGAGTTCCGAGCAGGACTGCGCCGGAGGCGGGAGGGGTCACCACGTCGGTCTTCCAGGCGACGACCCGTCCCGACCGGGCGGTGACGGTGGTGGCGATCGCCTGGCGCCGGCGCAGGTGATCGCCGAGGTTGACGCTGACCAGCCCGTCGCGGGGCACGAGCACCGCCTGGAACTCCTGCGGCTGCTCGAGCCCTTCCGCGGTGGTAAACGACATGTCCACGACCGCGTCGGTCGGATAGGGGTTGAGCAATGAGATCACGACCGCGGCATTGACGAGGGTCGCCCCGGTTGGGAAGTACCACTGCGAGGACCCAGCCGTTGCGCACGGCGCCGACGTCTCGCCGAGCGAGCCGTCGATCCGTTGCTCGACGGCGACGCCACCGGCGTTGATGTCGACGATCGCCCCGATCCACGCCGCTCCTGCTGGGACGTCCTCGTTGATGACCGTCTGGCCGTCTGCGCCCACCGACACGGGGATCTGGACCTGCGATCCAACGCTGGGGACCAAGGTGACGACGCCGGTAGCCGCGGCCGAACCGCTGTTGGCGATCACCACCGCCCCGGGAGCCACCCCCCGGTCCGCACCGGCCCCAAGGTGGTCATCGGTTGCCCCGGCGCAGAACCACGACGACGACAGGGCTTGGGCGGGAGCCGCCACCGGCACCGGCTGCACCGACGAGACCACCGCCGGGGCCGCCGCGCCTGGCGCCCGATCGATCAGGCCGCCGAGGATGAGCGCGCCAACCAGTACCACCAGGATGGGGGCCCTGGCGGCACTGCCGGAGCGGTGGAGCGGGCGGCTGGGGTCTTCGCCGGGTCGCGGATCAGCCATCGATCCACACCTCGTCACCCTCCAGGTCCTCGGCGCCGAGCGGGTGCGGCCCGCCCCGTCGCCACCCGGAGCGGGCGACCACGGGGCTCATCGGGGTAAACCACTCCGGTCGCACCGTCTCGGACGGCGGATGCTCGGTTCGCCGCCTTCGTAGGTCGATGGCGGCCACGACGATGGCGGCGACCCAGAGGAGGACCTCCACCAGCTGGGCGGCCCGAAGCCCCCAGGCCGGGCGGGGCTGCAGCGTGGCGCCCTCGGCTATGGGGACGGGCTGGCCCGCCGGTCCGGTGGCGGCGGCAGGCACCCGGAAGCTCATGGCCCAGCCGAAGGCGGGCTGCGGAGCGATGGAAGCGGACCCGACATGCAAGCGCCACGCCGCGTCTCGGGTGGCGGACACGTACACGGTGGAGCCCGCCAGGACATACCCGTGGGCTCGGCCCGCGCTGGCACTGGTGAACACCGGGGCTGCGCCCGTGAGATCAGTCTCCTGGAGGGTCCGTAGCCCAGCCGTCGTGCTGTCGGCGGCGACCGGAATGGCGGCTGCGGGCAGCAGGGCCCGGGCCGGAGCCCAAGCGGCATTCTGGTAAACGGTGTAGTCGGGATCGACATTGACGGCCTGCAGGTCGGTCTGCAGCTGCAGACCGGCCAAGAGCGCGTCGGGGGTCGGGACCGGGGCCGCACCAGATTCCGAGGGGGCATCGTCGCTGGGAACCACGATGTAGCGCACGGCCATGGGTGCCAGCAGGTGGCCGAGCTTGGTTGTCAACCGGTTCTGCGCCAGTCGCAGATCCGAAGCCAGCACCGGCATCGCCCCCTGGCGGCCGGTGAGCCACAGGTCGGCAACGTCCGGTTCACCGTCGTACGACGTGGCAAACGCGACGCCCGGATCCAGCTGCCGGCCAGCGAGCGGCAACGCCGCCGGGGCGCCTATCCACAGCACTCGGTAGTCGCCCCCGCTGGCGCCCGGCAGGAAGCTGAGAACCGAACTGGCGTCGGCACTCGGCAGGTGCCATCGCCCCTGCGTCGATGCGATCAGTACCGGGATTGACGACACGGCCAAGGCCACTCCGGCCAGAGCCGCAGACAGCTGGCGCCAACCGAACCGGTAACCGGGAAGGTCCAGCTCGAAGGCGACCGCGCCGAGGGCCGCCGAGCCGGCCAGGGCTGCCGCTGCCGGCGCCAGGGTCACCTCCGCGGGCAGGGCCGGAATCCAGCCCCGCAACCCGGCCCAGGTCAGCCAGAAGAAGGCGATGGCGACCACCCAGAGCCGGGCCGCCCACGCCAGACGCCAGCCCCGGCCGATCACGAGGGGCAGGGCCGCGACGAGCAGGAGAGCCCAGCCCAGGGGCCCGTGGCCGACCGGACCGGTGTCGAACCGGAGTACCTGACCGAAACCCAAGCGGGCCGTCGGGCCCGGGTCTACGCCCATCGACGCCACCCGGTTGCCGAAGACACTCGCCGACCACGGTAAGAGCAGGACTATGGCGACCAGAGTGGCGCCCACGGCCACCCCGAGCATCTGCAGCCCCCGGCGGGCACGCCCGGCCAGGGCCGAACCGGCGACCAGCGCGGCACCGAGGACCGGGACCGTCAAGACAAAGGCGGGCACTGCCGCGCCGGTGACCGCGACCAGCAGTCCCAGCCCGACGACCCGACCTCCGGTCCGTCCGGCCCGGGTGACGGGAAGAGGGACCTCGCCGGACAGCCGGCAGAGGGCGCCCAGCACCCAAGGTGCGGCCGCGTAGGCGAGGAGCCCTCCCCAGTGGCCTCCCGCTAGGGCGTTGTAGGGGAGGGGCACCACCGCGTAGGCGATCAGGGCCGCCAGACGGCCGCGCCGGGATCCCCACCAACGGGCAGCCCGGTAGGCTCCCAGGGGACCGATGAGCAGCGGTCCGAGCACCACCACATGCTGCAGAGTGCCGACCGCGCCGAACAGGACAGTGGCCAGCAAGCCGAGGAGCGCCAGGGCCGGGCTGCTCGGACCAGACACGCCCAGCCCGGCGCCCTGCCAGGTCGACCACCACGATCGCCACAGGTCCGACCAGCCGCCCGAAGTATTCGGAAGCTGCCCGATAGCCGGCAACTCCTGGCCGAGCAGGCTGCGAGAACCGATGATCAGCACCACCAAGAGCACGACGGCCACGGCCACCGAGACCCGCCAGTTGGTCAAGGCCCCCTCGCCCGGCCCCGCCGCGCCGGCCGCGGACGGATCAGCTTCCGTATGGCTGTCACGCCCGCCAACTTGCCCGTCGTCGGCCCGCCCATCGGATCGCCGGCCACCGGTGAGCCCCCCGCCGGTACCCTCCAATGCGAGCGGAGCCGGTGGCATGCCCTCGCGTACCTCTTCAACCCGGGCGCGCACGAAGGCCCGCAAGCGGGCATTGCCCTTGGTCTGCAGCCGGCGAATATCGCCGTCTCCGGCCTGGCGCCGGTTCTGAACCCGGCGCCGCGAGCGCCACAGCCTCCTCGGGTTGCGAACGGCGCCAACGAACGACCCGACGATGCGCAGGGCTTCACCGGGGCGGCCCTGGAGGAGGCGGGTGCCCGCCTCGCCGAGCATGTACAGCACCGCCAGGGGGACGATCCAAGCCAGATCGAACCAGCGGTAGCAGGTGAGCAGGGTGCGCACCCGGTGCTCGTCGGTCAGGTGGTCGGCCCGCTTTCGGCTGGGCGGATCCGTCCATCCGAGCCGCTCTCCGCGGCGTACCGCCTGGAGATGCCGGACCCGGGCCGCCGGCACCACCACCACCCGGGCCCCGGCGATCCGGGCTCGCCAGGACAGATCGAGGTCCTCCCCGAACTGGTCGATGGTGGCATTGAAGCCACCGAGGGCCCGGAAGAGGTCGGCCCGCACCAGGGTCGCGCCGCCTGGTGCCACGAACACTTCGCGCACCACGTCGTGCTGCTCCTGGTCCAGTTCACCAGGGTCCACCAGATCCTGCACCACTCCGACCTTGTCGGCCGTGGCCCCCACAGCCAGCAGGTGGTCAGGTTGATCCCACTGCACGTACTTCGGGGTGGTAATGCCCGCGTTGGAGCGGAACGCCTCCTCGACGAGCGCCCGAACGGCGTCGGGAGCGAGCGCCACATCGTCGTGACAAAACAGCAGGTGCGACGCCCCCTCCACCAGCTTCAACACTTCATTGGCCGCCCGACCGAAGCCAACCCGGTTCTCGAGGCGGATCACGAAGGCGCTAGGGATCACCGCCGCAACCCGGCCGGTTGGATCCTCGACGCTGGCCGAGTCGATGACGAGCACCGAAAGGTTGGGGTAGTCCTGGTCAGTCAGGGAGGCCAGCGCCTGCTCCAGCCACGAGCCGGGATCGCAGGTAACGACGACCGCCACGACCGCTGGGGCCGGCGGTTGGGGTTCGGGTTCCATCCGGGCGGCAGAGCCTAGTGGGCAGCGATGCCGGCGCCCGCGCATCCGGCCGGTGGGCCCGATCCGGAGGTGAACGGGTCGGTGGGCCCGATCCGGTCGGTGGGCCCGATCCGGCCCACGCCGGCCTCCGCCGCCGACGTGACAAATGACACGCCGGCCCAGCAGAATCTTCCTTCCCAAGTGCTTGCAACTGTTATACACTTCTGATATCACAGCTAGCGCGGCCTCAGGGTCGCCCAGGAGGTCATCCCGTGCCGGACATCACGTTCCCCCCCGTCGACATCAACAAGGCGGCCGCAGAGCTCAACAACGCCCTCAAGGAAAGCGCCTATGTGGCGCTCGGTCTCGGCGTGATCGGGTTTCAGCGGGCCCAGGTCCAGCGGGTCGAGCTGACCAAGCAGCTGGAGGCCCAGTTGGAGCAGCTAAGCACCCTCCCCACCACGATCAACTCCCAGTTCGAGGAGTACGCCCAGACGGCCCGCACCCAGCTGAACGAGCAGATGAGCGAGCTCAGCAAGCGGTTGGAAGAGGTCTTCGGCCCGGTTCGGGCGCAGCTGGCCAAGGCTGTCCCGGCCGACCTCCCCAAGTTCCCCGACTTCGGCCAGCAGCTGAGCGACGCCGGCGACGTCATCGAGGAGCAACTCGGCTCCGTCCGCAACCAGCTGACCGAGCTGGCCAAGGCCTTTGATGAGCGGGTCCAACCGGTTCGGAAGCAGGTCGACGAGCAGATCGATCGCCTCGAGCAGTACTTGCCCGGCAGTGCCCGCAACGTGGTGCAGTCGGTGCGGTCGGCTTCGACCACGCCCGAGCAGGTGCTCCGCAACGCCGTCGGCCTGAGCTGAACTACTAACTCCCCCCGCTGGTTCAGGGGCCGGCCGCGGCGGCGGCCGGCCCCTGCCAGTAATCGAGGACGGCGGCGAGGGTGTCGTCGAGGGCGATCTCCGGAGTCCAACCCGTGGCGGCATGCAAACGGGACGGATCGCCGCGGAGCTCTGACAGGTCGACCGGCCGAACTCGGGCCGGGTCCACCACGACTTCCAGATCGACGCCGGCGAGGGCGAGCAAGCGGCGGGCCACTTCCTCGATGCTCACCGCCTCACCCCGGCACACGTTGTACACCTCCCCTGGAGTACCGCTCTCCAGAAGATCGCGATAGGCCCGCACCACATCGCGGACGTCGGTGATATCCCGGCGGGCCTCCAGGTTGCCCGTCTCGAGAACCCCGGTGCCCGATGCGACCGCGGCCGCAACCTGGCGAGCCAGCGCCGGCACGACGAAATCGGGCCGCTGCCCTGGGCCGGTGTGATTGAAGGGACGGGCCCGGACTACCTCCAACCCCTTTCCCAACCAGGCCTGGAGGCCGATCAGCTCCGCGGCGGCCTTGCTGGCGGCGTAGGGGCTTACGGGGGCAAACGGGTGGTCCTCGGCGATCGGAAGCTCGTCGGAAGTGACCCGCCCGTAGACCTCGGAGGAGCTGATCAGCAGCACTCGGGGTGGGCGGTTGCAGGCCAGCGCCGCTTCGAGGACGTTGAGGGCACCGAAGGTGTTGACCTGGTAGGTCGCCGATTGGTCCTTCCAGGACGCGCCCACGCTGGCCAGGGCGGCGAGGTGGCAGATCGCCTCCGGCGCCGCCGCGGTGATGGCGTCCGCGATCGCTGGCCCATCGGTGATGTCCACCTCGACGTCGAGGCCAGTAACGTCGTCACCCCGAGATTCGAGGTGGTCCCGCATCCATTGGGCGACGAAACCCTTGCTGCCTGTGAGGAGGACTCGCACCGCGACCGACGCTAGCGCCGTCTGAAGGGAGGCCGCCGGGTGTAACTAGGCATCCAACAGCTCCCGGTAGACGGCCCGGATGGACGTGATCGTCGTCTCTACGTCGTATCGGCGAGCGTGCGTTGCGCCGGCGGCTCCGAGCCGGCGGCGCTCGTTCTCGTCCCCGAGGAGGTCCTCGATGGCGTCGGCCCAGGCCTCGACATCATCGGGTGGGACCAACCGGGCGTGGCCGCCAGCAACCTCCCGGAGGGCCGGGATATCGGACGCCACGACGGGCGTGCTCTGGCTCATGGCCTCTATCACCGGCAGACCGAAGCCCTCGTGCCGGCTCGGAAAGGCGAACAACGACGCCTCCCCATACAGCGACCACAGCTCCTCCTCGCCGACCACGCCGAGCTGATGCAAGGAAGAGCCCACGGCGGCCCGGTCGCCGGGCGCCACCAGGTCGGAGCCCAACCACCCGGGATAGCCGGCCAGGACCAGTTGGGCGCCGGCCCCACGCCGACACAACCGGGCCATGGCCGCGACCAGGGTGCCCACCCCCTTGCGGGGCTCGAGGCTGCCCACCCAGAGGACGAACGGCTTTGCGTCCAGGCCCCGGGCCGCCAGGATGTCGCGACGCCGGGCTGGCTGGACGGCGAGCGGGGCGATCCCGTTGGGAACCACGCGGATCCGTTCGGGCCGAATGGTCGAGTGCCGCGCGATCTCCTCGGCGGCCGCTGCGCTGACGGTCAGGACCAGGTCAGCCCGCCGGGCCGTGGCGGCCAGGCCCTGCCGGTGGAATCGCCGCCCTCGGGCCGGGAAGGTTTCTGGAAAAAGTTCTGGCGCGGCGTCGTGGACCGTCACCACAAGGGGCACCCGAGGATGTGGCGGCACGGCGACGGAGGGGGCGTGGACCAGTTCGGCACCGTGTAGTCCCGGTAGGCGCGGGAGGTCGAAACGTAGCCAGCCTTCGTACAGCGCCGGGCGGGGCAGCGGGAGCATCACGGCCCGGCGCCGGGTGGCGGGATCCACCCCCGCCGCGGCCAGGGCGGCCGCGACCTCGTCCCGGGCATGGCGAGCGGTGAAGGGCACCACTTCGTCGTCGGGGAAGAGCCTCGGCAGTACAGTGAGCAGTTGCGCCGTGTACCGGCCGATGCCGCCCGGTGACCGGTACAGGAGCTGCTCTGCATTGACCGCCACTCGCACCAAGCGCATCCTCTCCGTGCAGCCCGTA
>Ga0302326_10004220_pt1 | contig 33380 bp, 35 predicted proteins | sample Palsa_T0_3_FD_202264 | JGI IMG/M metagenome (GOLD analysis project Ga0302326, IMG submission 202264) | Peat permafrost microbial communities from Stordalen Mire near Abisko, Sweden - Palsa_T0_3 | ecosystem: Environmental > Terrestrial > Soil > Palsa > Peat permafrost | place: Sweden: Abisko...
GACACCCAGAAGACCAATGACATGAAGGCCATCCGCGGCAGCGGTCCGACGACCACGGCGTTCATCCACGAGCAGAAGGTCGGCGTGCTGCTCTACCGCGAGCACGATTGCCTCGGCTTCGCCGGCGTCCAGATACCCCCCGCAGCTCTTGTACGCGGTTCTGGTTTGTCGCGGAGGCGACTACCAGCCATGGCATTGAAGCAAGATCGATTGCGGGCGGCAGATCACTTCTGGAGTTCGTCAGTTCTCCATAGACGGCGGAAGGAATGAGCACTTGATCGTATAGCAACGGCAGCAATTCGAGACGACCTATTCGCGCGAGATTCAGGACGGGAGATGTGTCGGATATAACGATCAAAGACGTTCTGTCTGGCGGAGAGTCCGTAGGTCCTCTCGGAATTCCTCGATTCCGTAGTGGATCGGAATCTGGCGTTCGGCGAGCAGCGCCTGAAAACCAGTTGGCTCATTCCCACAAGATGGCTCGCTTGAGCCAGCGTCAGGCGCTCGCGCTGGAAAAGGGTTAACGCAAGTTCCTGCCGTAGCTCGGGTTCGGTGATATGCGCCGCTGTGAGCACGTCGTCTGAAATTGTGACTGGCATTGCTGGCCTGTTGTTATTATACTTCCGGGGCTGCCGATGCCTTTGCCGCAGTGCTCGGAGCTCGGTGAGAGTTAAGTCTAGCATGCGAACGCGAGACAAGCGCGAATGTCCTCTTTGGCGAGATCGGGGAAGTCACGAAGAATCTCGCCCTCCGTCATCCCGGATGCGAGATAATCGAGGACATCATAGACAGTGATGCGAAATAGACAGTGATGCAAAGGCCACGGATGCATGGCTTCCCGCCCATCTTGCCCGGTTCGATCGTGATGATTTCGCTGTAGTCCATCGACAACGCTCGGCACCACTGCCAAGATATCAGCTTCCATCGCGCGCCTGTGCTAGGATTGAGGATCAACTGCGGTCATGATTCGTGTCTATCGCGGCATCCAGCCCAGAATTGCCGCCTCCGCTTACATCGATCCGAGCGCTCAAGTAATCGGCGACGTGGTGGTCGGTGAACGTTCCAGCATCTGGCCGAACGTAACGGCGCGCGGCGACGTCAACTCGATCAGCATCGGCGACGAGACCAATATCCAGGATAATTGCGTGCTGCACTGCGACGCGGGATTGTTTCCGCTCGTGATCGGAAGCCGGGTTACGGTGGGCCATCTGGTGATGCTGCACGGATGCACCATCGAAGACGATTGCCTGATCGGGATCGGATCCATCGTGCTCAACGGGGCTAAAGTAGGAAGAGGGTCGGTGGTCGCCGCCGGCGCGGTGGTGCCCGAAGGGGCCGAAGTGCCCCCGCACAGCATGGTGATGGGCGTCCCCGCCAAAGTCAAACGCCAACTCACTTCGGAAGAGCGCGAGCGTTTCAGCCAGAACGCCAAGCATTACATCGAAATCGCGCGCACCTTTCGAGAAGAGCTGCGGGACGAGCAACGGGGCGAGCCGTCCTAATGGCGGCGCCGGGCCAGCTTAAGGGTTTCCAATCGATGATCAAAGCCGTAAAGGGCACTCGCGACATTCTTCCGCCTTCGAGCGCAGCCTGGAACCACGTGGAAGCCGTCGCGCGTGAGGTCTTTCGGACCTACAATTATCAGGAGATTCGCACGCCCATCCTGGAAGAGACCGCGCTGTTCGCGCGCGGAGTGGGCGAAGAGACCGACATCGTGAGCAAAGAGATGTACACTTTCGAGGACCGCGACGGCAGCTCGCTCACGCTGCGCCCTGAAGCTACGGCGTCGGTGATTCGCGCCTATATCGAACATCGCCTGGATCAAAAACCGGGCTTGCAGAAGTTGTACTACATCGGCCCGATGTTCCGGCGCGAACGTCCGCAAAAGGGGCGATACCGACAGTTTTATCAGATCGGCGCGGAGGCGATCGGGTCGGAATCTCCGGTTGTCGACGCCGAAGTTATCGAGATGGTGGTTGAGCTGTTGCGCGCCGTGGGGCTCGCCGGATTCCAGCTCTACGTGAATTCGGTGGGCGATGCGAACTGCCGGCCCCAATACGTCGCGCTGCTCCGCGAGCGGCTTCGCGACGTCGCCGGGCAACTGTGCGGCGACTGCCAGCGTCGCGCGGAGACGAACCCGCTACGCGTGCTCGACTGCAAGGTTCCCGAAGACCAGCCCATCATCGACGCCCTGCCCTCCATTCAGGATCATCTCTGCCAGCCCTGCCGCGCGCACTTCGATGCGGTCCGCTGGCATTTGGACGCCCGCGGAATTCCCTACCAGGTGCAGCCTCGCATGGTGCGCGGCCTGGACTACTACATGCGCACCACCTTCGAGATCGTTCACGGAGCGCTGGGCGCGCAGAATTCGGTGCTGGGCGGCGGACGGTACGACGGCCTGGCGGAAGCGCTCGGCTCGCCGGTGCATTCTCCTGGAATCGGCTTCTCCATCGGCGAAGATCGCCTGGTGATGAGCGTCGAACAGGAGCACCCCGATGCACACCGTCCCATCCTGGATGTCTACATCGCGCCCATCGGTACGGCCGCCGAGAGTCATTGCGCCCAACTGGCGCACGATTTGCGCGGCGCCAAGTGTTCGGTGGAACTCGGCCTGGACGGCAAGCTGAAAAGATCGCTCGAATTGGCGAATAAAATGGCGGCTCGGTTCGTCCTAATCGTGGGCGAGAGCGAACTTGCCGCCGGGCGATACAAGCTGAAAAATATGCGATCGGGCGATCAGGAGGAAGTGCGCCGCGACCAACTGTTGGAGCGGATAAAATAATTCATGGAACCCGTACAACTGGATTTTCTGGGCGATCTGCGCCGCACGCACATGTGCGGCGAGCTGCGTCCCGCCGATACCGGCAAGCGCGCCTTGCTCATGGGCTGGGTCCACCGTCGTCGCGACCTGGGCGGCGTCAATTTTGTCCATTTGCGCGATCGTGACGGCGTCACCCAAGTGGTCTTCCATGCCGGCTCCGGCGCCGAGCTGCACGCCAAGGCCGAAATGCTCGGACCCGAGTACGTCGTCGCGGTCGAAGGGACGGTGGCGCGGCGAACGCCCGAGACCGTGAATGCCAGTCTCCCCACCGGCGAAGTGGAACTGGTGGCGGAAAAGCTTTGGATCTTGAACGAATCGCGCACGCCTCCGTTCCCGATGGAAGAAGAGGTGGACGTCAAGGAAGACGCGCGCTTGAAATATCGCTACGTGGACTTGCGCCGCCCGCACATGCAGCGCAACATAATCCTGCGGTCGCAAATCAGCTACGCGGTGCGCCAGCATCTTTACGGCCAGGGGTTCCTGGAGATCGAAACGCCGTTTATGACGCGCTCCACGCCCGAGGGCGCGCGCGATTACCTGGTGCCCAGCCGCGTGCAGCCCGGCTCTTTTTACGCGCTGCCGCAATCGCCGCAGATCTTCAAGCAACTGCTCATGGTGAGCGGCTACGAAAAATACTTCCAGATCGTGCGTTGTTTTCGCGACGAAGATTTGCGCGCCGACCGGCAGCCCGAGTTCACGCAAATCGATCTCGAAATGTCGTTCCCGCAGCAGGAGCGGATTTACGAAGCCGTGGAGCCGATGCTTCAGAAGGTTTTCGAGGTCGCGGGTTACCCGGCGCCCGGACCGTTTCCGCGCCTGACCTACGAGCAGGCCATGCGGTCGTACGGCATCGACAAACCCGATCTTCGATTGCCGCCCTTTCACGTCCTGGACGGCCAGTCCTGGCAGCTCGGCTTGACGTTCCCGCCGGTAGCCATCCACATTCCCAAGACCGGCGCGTTGAGCCGCAAGGAGCGGGACGAGCTTAAGGACTACGGCACGGAGCGCGGGCTGCGCGTGTATGACGATCTGAAAAAGCTGGATCCGAAGCTGGTGGAGCAGGCCCGCACCGCGTCGGGAGCTGCGGAAGACGACCTGTTGCTGATCGCGGGCTGGCCCGGCGCGCCCAAGGGCCAGCGTCCCGAAGAGACGTTCTACCAGGCTTGCGGACAACTGCGCTTGTTCGCCGGCCAGAAATACAACGATCGCCACAAGCTGCTCGATCCGACGAATTTCAAGCTGCTGTGGGTGGTGGATTTTCCGATGTTCGAATGGGACGAAGAGGAGCAGCGCTGGAATGCGGCGCACCATCCCTTTACTTCGGTGCACGACGAAGATCTCGACAAGCTGACGGCCGACCCCGCGCGTTGTCGAGCCAAGTCCTACGACGTGGTGCTGAACGGCGTCGAACTGGGGTCGGGATCCATTCGTATTCATCGGCGCGACGTGCAGGCCAAGGTTTTCGCGGCGCTCGGTTTTACCGACGAAGAGGCCAAGCGCCGTTTCGGGTTTCTGCTCGAAGCGCTCGAATATGGCGCGCCGCCGCACGGAGGTATCGCGCTCGGGCTCGACCGGCTGGTGATGATTTTGGCCGGGGAAACCTCCATTCGCGAAGTCATTCCGTTTCCCAAGACCGCGCGTGGGACCGACCTGATGTGCGATGCCCCCTCGCCGGTTCCGGAACGCCAACTGCGCGAGCTGGGCATTCGCCTGACGGGAGGCAAGCCGTAGGATCCGCATGAGCGCCGTGGCGATCGATGGCGTCTGGAAATTCTTCGGAGACTATCCAGCCTTGCGGGACGTGAGTTTCAACGTCGAGGGCGGAGCTTGCCTGGCGTTGCTCGGCCGCAACGGCGCCGGAAAGACGACGCTCCTGCGCATCCTCGCCGGGTTGTCGAAAACCAGCAAGGGAAGCATTACGATCCTCGACCAGGACGCGCGCGCTCAGGCCGCGCGGCGGCAAATTGGCGTGCTGGGCCACGGCATTGGCGTTTACGAAGAGCTGTCGGCATTCGAAAACTTGCGATTGTTCGCGCGCCTCTACGGAATCGCCGATCCGGTCAAGACGTCTATGGAATGGCTGGAGCGCACCGGTCTCGAGCGCGTTCGCGACGGACTGGTGCGCGAGTTTTCTCGTGGCATGCGCCAGCGGCTGGCGGTGGCGCGCGCGTTCCTGCACAATCCTCGGCTGCTGCTGCTCGATGAGCCTTTCACGGCGCTGGACGACCGCGCCATCAAAGTATTGCAGGATCTTCTGAAGAACGCATTGGCCGAAGGCCGGACGATCATCATGTCCACGCACCAGTTGCGCGAAGCGCTGGAACTTGCCACCGACGTCGCGCTGATCAATCGTGGAAAGCTGGCTTTCCGCGGCCTGCGCACCCGCGAAATGGTGGAAGATCCAGGCTGGCTGTATCGTCATTACGGAGAGGCATGAACTTTCTGCGCCTGGCCTGGGCTGTCGCCGCGAAAGACTTGCGCTCGGAGGTTCGCAGCAAGGAAACCATCAACGCATCCTTGTCGTTCGCGCTCGTAATCTTGCTCCTGTTCAGTTTCGCGTTCGATCCCGACTCGGAGCAAATTCGGGAGATTTCAGGAGGCTTGCTGTGGCTGGTATTCGCGTTCGCCGGCACGCTGATTCTCAACCGCAGCTTCGCGCGAGAACTGGTGAACGATTGTTTGGACGCGCTGATCGCGTCGCCGGCCAGTGGCGCGCAACTGTTCCTGGGAAAGTGCCTGGGAAACTACGTACTCCTGCTGATCGTGGAGTGCCTTTGCCTCCCGATTTTTGCCGTCTTCTACAACATCCGCGTTCCGCGGAGCTTGGCGCTGCTGTTTCTGGTGATGCTGCTCGGCACCTGGGGAATTACGGTAATCGGAACTTTGTTCAGCGCCATGACCGTGAACCTGCGGCTGCGCGAGATCATGCTGCCGAGCCTGATCTATCCGATGCTGATTCCCGCCCTGATGGGCTCGATCCACCTCAGCACCATCTTGATTGCCGGCGATCCGCTGGCCGCCGACGACCAGATCTGGTTCCGCGTTCTGGTGGGTTTTGACCTGATCTTTACTATTTTGTCTCTGGGTTTGGTAGAAATCGTTCTAGTGGGGTAAACCATGCGTCTCAAGATCATTCTGGTTCTGTCGGTTCTCTCGGGCGCGCTGTTGGCCTGGAACCTGCACACTATGTTCCTCAATGTTCCCGATGAAGCGAATCAGGGCGCCGTCTTCCGGATCATTTATTTCCACGTGCCCTCCGCCATCACGTCCATGATCGGCTTCTACGCCGGTATGTTCGCGGGGATCGCGTACCTGGCGCGCAAGGATCTTCGATTCGACGCATTCGCCGCCTCCGTCAACGAGGTGTCCCTGGTGTTTGCGACCATCACGCTGATCACCGGCAGCATCTGGGGCCGCATCATCTGGGGCATTTGGTGGACTTGGGACTACCGTTTGACATCCTATTTCGTGTGTTGGCTGATGTACCTCGGCTATTTGATGTTGCGTCGCGCCATCGACGAGCCGACCACCCGAGCCCGGCTTTCGGCGGTGCTGTCGATATTCGCCTGTGTCGACATCGTGCTCGTCTGGAAGTCGATTGAGTGGTATCGCACGCAGCATCCTGGTCCGGTTCTGAGCATCCGCAACGGCGGCGGCATGGCGCCCGGCATGGAGGCTCCCATTTACTGGAACCTGCTAGCCTTGGCGATGCTTGCCGCGGTTCTGACGATCATGCGCATGCGGCAACAGACCATGCAACGCGAAATCGATTCGCTGCGCCGCTACGCGCACGCCTTCTAAGGACACCGCATGGGCTCAAATTTCACGTTCATGTTTTACGGCTTCTTGGTCGCGTGGATGGTGGTGATCCTCTACGTGATCTGGATCGCCCTGCGCGAGCGCAAGCTGCGCGACGAGCTGGAGCGCGTCAAGCGTATGGTGGACGAGCGCGAGCGGGAAACGAAGAAATAGAGGGAGATGGCTAGCATCACCATTCGCCGCCTGGACGATGCCACGATGACGAGGCTCCGCGTTCGGGCCGCCAGTCACGCCAGGTCCATGGAACGGGAAGCGCGAGAGATCCTGAAGGCCGAACTCGAGTCGAAAGGCGTGCCACGGCTCAATTTGGCCGACGCCATACGCCGGCACATCCTGCCCTTTGGCGGAGTGGATCTCTCCCTACCGCCACGCGAGCCCGTTCGCCGCGCCACTGAACTCGGAAAGTGATTGTAGTGGTCCTTGCCGCCAAACCCGCCGCGAGTTGCCCCCCGCCGCCTTGTGCTATCCTAAAACAGTACAAAAAGAGATTAAGAAAAGACGAGGAGTATCGATTCGAGAATGGCACTGGCGACAGATTCCAAGCAGCAAGCGGTTGCAACGTATAGAGTCCACAAAACCGACACCGGTTCGCCAGAAGTACAGGTAGCGATCCTCAGCCAGCGTATCTTGCAGCTCGGGGAACATTTCAAGACGCACAGCAAAGATCATCATTCCCGCCGGGGATTGCTGTCGATGGTCGCGCGACGGCGGCGTATGTTGAAATACCTGAAAAGCCGTAATCCGGAAAGATACAAGAACCTGATTCAAAGCTTGGGCATCCGTCGTTAGATGCTCGCGCTCAGGTAACCCGCCCCGGTGGGCGGCGCATCCGATTAGTTCACCCACTCCAAAGTCTCCTCTTAATCCTGAACAGGCGGAGCAGAAAGCTCGGCCTGGATTAAAAGGACATCAATGTTACACACAGTTGAAATTGACCTGGACGGTCAAAAGATAACCCTCGAAACGGGGAAGGTAGCCAAGCAGTCCAACGGGGCCGTGCTGGTGCGCTCGGGCGACACCGTCGTGTTGGTTAGCGCCTGCTCCAACGAAGAACCGAAACCGAACGCGGCCTTTTTTCCGCTCACCGTGGATTATCGCGAATATACTTACGCCGCCGGCAAGTTTCCGGGCGGCTTCATCAAGCGCGAGGGACGCCCCTCGGAAAAAGAAATCCTGACCAGCCGTCTCATCGACCGGCCCATCCGGCCGCTGTTTCCCGAAGGCTTCATGAACGAGACGCAGGTCATCGCCATGGTGCTCTCGGCCGACCCGCAGCGCGATCCCAGCACGCTGGCCATTATCGGCGCTGGCGCCGCGCTCGCCATCTCCGACATCCCCTTCGCCCATGTGTTGGGCGGCGTGCGGGTAGGATCGGTGAACGGCAAGCTGGTCGCCAATCCCGCCTACGAAGAAACGCGCGAAGCCAAACTCAGCATCGTAGTTGCCGGAACCGAAGAGGGCATCGTCATGGTGGAAGCCGGCGCGCAGCATGCCTCGGAAACCGAAGTGCTCGAGGCCATCGAGTACGGCCACCAATGCTGCAAGAAGATCGTGGCGGCGATTCGCGAGCTGGTGAAAAAAGCCGGCAAATCGAAGCGAACCTACACCCCGCCCGAAACCAACAAGACGCTGTACGCTCAAATCGAAAAGCAGATACGCGTCGAGTTGACCGATGCGCTCGACACCAAAAAGTACCCCAAGCTGGAAAGCTATCATCGCGTCCACGAAGCCAAGAAGAAGGCTCTCGGCGCGATTCCGGAAGAACAGAAGGAAGAGGCCGGCGATTTGTTCGACGCCTTGAAGGAACGGATCTTCCGCGACGAGACGCTCAAGGCCCGCCGCCGTCCCGATGGCCGTGCGTTCGACGAGATACGCAACATCGAATGCGAAGTGGGCGTGCTGCCCCGTACCCACGGATCGGCGCTATTTACTCGCGGCGAAACGCAGGCGCTGGTTACCGTGACGCTCGGCACCAAGGACGACGAGCAGCGCATCGAGATGTTCGATCTGGCCGAAACCTCCAAGCGTTTCATGCTGCATTACAATTTCCCGCCTTTTAGCGTGGGCGAAGTGGGATTCATGCGCGGACCGGGCCGTCGCGAGATCGGACACGGCGCGTTAGCCGAACGGTCGATTTCGGCCGTCGTTCCCGACGAGAAAGATTTCCCCTACACGCTGCGAGTGGTCAGCGACATCCTGGAATCGAACGGGTCCAGTTCCATGGCTACGGTTTGCGGCGCAACGCTGGCGTTGATGGATGCCGGCGTCAAAATCAGCGATCCGGTGGCGGGCATCGCCATGGGCCTAGTGCTGGAAGGCAAAGATTACGCCATCCTCACCGACATCGCCGGCGCCGAAGATCATTACGGCGACATGGATTTCAAAGTCGCGGGATCCAACAAGGGTATCACCGGCCTGCAGATGGACATCAAGGTGCCGAACGTCACCACTAAGATCATGAAGGAAGCGCTCGAACAAGCTCGTGGCGCGCGCCTGTTCATTCTGGGCAAGATGGTGGCCGTGATGCCGGAATCGCGCCAGGAAATGTCGCAGTACGCGCCTCGTATCTACACCCTCACCATCCCCACCGACAAGATTCGCGACTTGATCGGACCGGGCGGCAAGATGATTCGCAGCATCGTCGAAGAAACCGGCTGCAAGATCGACGTCGAGGACGACGGCACGGTCAAAATTTACGCCTCCGACGGCGAGTCGGCCAACAAAGCCATTCAGCGCGTCACCGACATCGGCGCCGTCGCCGAGCCCGGCAAAACCTACCTGGGTAAAGTGGTGCGGATCGTCGAGTTCGGCGCGTTCGTCGAGATCTTCCCCGGCACCGACGGTCTTCTGCATATCAGCGAGATCTCGGAAAATCGCATCAAGAACGTGCGCGATGAGCTGAAGGAAGGCGATCAGATCCTGGTCAAGGTTCTGGCGCTCGACGGCAATAAGATCAAGCTCAGCCGCAAGGCGGTCTTGCGCGAGCAGCGCGACAAAATAAAGGCGTAAGCCGGTGGATTACGCCAGACTCGGGGCCGCCGGCCTCAAAGTTTCGCGCATTTGCCTGGGCGCGATGACCTACGGGTCCAAGCGCTGGAGAGAATGGGTGCTCGAAGAACCCGAGAGCCGGCCATTCATCCAGCGCGCCCTGGAATTGGGCATCAACTTCTTCGACACGGCGGATATGTACTCCGAAGGCGTGAGCGAGGAAATCCTGGGCCGTGCGCTGAAGGACTTTGGCCCGCTGCGCGACCAATTGGTGATCGCAACCAAGGTTTTCAGCCCCATGGGCGACCATCCGAACCAGCGAGGGTTGTCGCGCAAACACATAATGCATTCCATCGACGCCAGCCTCAGGCGGCTGGGAGTCGATTACGTGGATCTCTACCAGATTCACCGCTTCGATCCGGAGACCCCCATCGAAGAAACCCTCGACGCGCTCGACGACATCGTAAGGTCAGGCAAGGCGCTGTACATCGGCGCTTCCTCGATGTACGCTTGGCAGTTCGCCAAGATGCTGCACACCGCCGAAGCTTTGGGGCTGACGCGGTTCGTTTCGATGCAAAACCACTATAACCTGATCTATCGCGAAGAAGAACGCGAGATGAACCCCCTATGCCGGGAGGAAGGCGTGGGGCTGATTCCTTGGAGTCCGCTGGCGCGCGGTTTCCTGGCGGGTAACCGGCGCAAGGAGGATTTCGGAGCCACTGTTCGCGCCCGCACCGACGATTACGCGCAGCGCATGTATTACGACGACAGCGATTTTGCGGTGGTGGAGCGGGTTTCCGAGATCGCTCGCAAGCGCGGCGTTTCGAACGCGCAAGTCGCGCTGGCGTGGTTGCTCGCCCAGCCAGGTGTCACTGCGCCCATTATCGGAGCCAGCCGCATGGAACACCTGGACGACGCAGTGGCCGCGCTCGCTCTAAATCTGGACGAAGCGGAACTCAAGGCGCTGGCCGAACCGTACCGTCCACACCGGGTTCTCGGGCATTCGTGAAGCAGGTCGGAGCGTGCGGCGAGTTCGCCGCTCACCGAACTCGCCGGATTTTGGAAAGACCAGCAGCGACGGTCAGCGGACGTTTCCGGCTGCTCGCTTGCGGCGCACCACCCTGGCCAGCGCGCAAACCAGAACTCCAACGACACCGACTGTTGTTGGCTCGGGCACCGGCGACAAATTCTGCGACAAATTAAATTGACCTGAGTTGTCCGTATATAAATTGTCCGCCAGGATGAAGGTAATGGTAGGATCGACCTCGCTGAAGGTCGGGAAGCCGAGCGCGGAAAGCGTGGTTAGAGGCAACGATAGGCTCGAAGACGGACTTCCGGTTCCTAATCCGTCGGCTGCGTCGGCCGGGAAAATCTGGACGGTGCTCGTCCCCGAAATCTCCATTAGGAGTGCGCCAAAATCCCAGGTACCGGTGGTTCCTCCGTAGGTGCCCGAGAAAGTAGTCGCTTCGCCTACTCCGGAAGTTCCCGGCACGATGACGACGCCCGCTCCATTAACGCAGTAAGCCCCAGATTGCAGGCAAGGATCGCCGGTCACAGTTAACTCAAGCGTGTCATTTTGCGTTAGCGTTCCACTATAGGCGAACGAAACTCCAGTACTGCTGAGCGCGTCGACTGTGATCGGGCCTACCGAAATCACGTTGGCCCATAGGCAACCTTCACCGGCTGTTACGATCCCAACCCAAAGTACGGCCAAAATTACGCTGCGAAACATATTCCCTCCAGACATGCTTCTTGGCTTCCCATTCCAGGGAATGAGTATACTTCCCTGTCATCCGCCTTTACAATAGTTTTTCAAATGGATTGGTACTGGTACATCGGACGTCAAAGCCGCAGCGACTCAAGACTAAGCTAGGGAGCGCTGGCCGAACCGTATCGATGCTATCCGGCGACGGGAGCGGCTTTCTTGCGGGCGGCTCGCCGCTTTTCCACGGGCGGCTGTCGATCGCTCTTCTTTAGCGCCGTCAAGGCAATGGCAAGCACGAATTTCTTCTCTCCGTGATCGTCGAATTTGATCACGATATGCTCTTCAGTGCACGAGACTACCGAACCCAACCCGTATTTGGAGTGTTCGATCTGCGCGCCGGGCGCGAAAGCTGGTTTGAATGCCATAGGGGAACCGAGGCGATGCCTCAGCCTTTATAATAACATTTCCCTGACATTATGTCGAAGTCCTTATCGGCGCGAAGTATAGAAGCGCAGGCCCACGTAGGCGCCATAGGGCGTGGCGATAAAGTATTCGTCTCCCTTCGGAGAAGTCTTAAAGTGGAGCGCCTTTCCACCCGCCAGCACTTCGAAATATCCGAAACGATATGCGGCGAACCCATCCCCATTCCACGTAACGGCGTGGTGCGGAAAGGCGAAACCGTCCGCGCTCATTTCCATCCGGAAATGTTTCGAGACGAAATATTCGAAACCCACCCCCAGCGTCGGGTAGATGAGCCGGTGAGATCCTATCGCGTTAGTGACAAGCGCATTGCCTTCGACGTCCGTGATGGGCAAGTACGGCCCGCTGATGCCGGTGGAAATGCTGGTGTACTGCAATCCGTACCGGGTCTTGAATAGGAACTTGTGCTCCCGGGGAGGCCACGGCCAAGTGAGATAGTCGTAGGTTAGGTTGAAATTCTGAAGCAAATAGCTGGTAGTGAGGAAGTTCGTGGGCGCGTAATCGGTGCCGAACAGCGTAATGTTGCTGTTCACCGTGGTGCTGCCCGTGTCCCGCGTTCTGAAATAGGAAGCCCGCAAGGTATTGTACTTGCCGGCCGGGATGCTCAGCTCCGCGCCGGGCGTTTCTGGCTTATTACCGGGGATATCGAAGAAGGACGGATAGGTGCTCGTATTCGCGTGACCCGTCCGAAGATCCGGGTAAATGAACGTCCTCCAGTAAAAGAGCTCCAGCGAGAAAGCGCTGTCGCTGCTATCGTAGGGCGACTGCGGCGGCGGAGGAGGCGGTGGTGGTGGAGTTTGAGTCGAGGACGCTTGCACGGGCGAGGCGGGTAAAGTCGGCGCGGGAGGCTGCGTCGCCCCAGGCTGCTGCGGCGCCGCCGGCTGCTGCGCATCGCACACCAACGCCGTTGCCAGCAGAACTAGAAAGATGTACAGTTTGGAAGTCCGAATGATGGGGGTCAAATTTAAGTTTAACTCCGTGCGCGAACATAAGTTTCAAGCAATCGGCCCAGTCCGAGGCTAACGAGATCCTAACGACGCAACAATCCGGCTTCTCGGGCACGGAGACGAGATGGCAAAACATTGTCCTCTCCGTTCTGTTGGCCCTTTGCGCGGGGCGGCTTTGGTTGATGCCTTTGCCATCCAGCTTTTGGGTGGACGAAATGGAAACCGTGTTCGTGGCCGAGCACGGTTCTCATCATCCCTCCCTCCGAGTGGCGCCGCACGCCTGGAATTCGCCGCTCTACTATCGGGTCGCGCACGCCTCGCAAATGATCTTTGGATCTTCGGAAATCGCCTACCGGCTGCCTTCCCTCTTCGCCATGGGATTGGCTCTCTTTCTGATCGCTCGCCTGGCTGCTCGGCTGATCCATCCCCAGGCCGCGTGGTTCGCCTTGTTCGGCTGTTTCGCCCTGCGCGGCATCGCCGATCAAGCGGACGACGCCCGGCCGTATGCCCTGGGTACCGCGGTGGCCGCTGCCGCTGTGTGGTTCCTCGTTCGCTGGCTGGATGGTGCCCGCTGGCGCGATGCCTCGCTTTTCGTCCTGTGCGCGGCGCTTCTGTGGAGAGTCCATCTTATCTACTGGCCTTTCTACTTCGTGTTCGTTCTGTACGTCCTGGTTCGACTGTTTCGGGCCGAAACCCAGGTCGGTTGGCTGCGGGCAACGCTGATCTTCGCTGCCCTGGTTCTTTTGCTGGCGCCGGTTGCGTGGGACGCGTTGGCGCTGTATCGGCAGGCTCGCGAGCATGTGATCGTCGAGCAGCCTTCGTTGCGCGACTTGACGCTGGCCCTGAAGTTCGGCCTAGTCTTACTTTGTGGGGTGGGAGTGCTCCTCTTCGCGCTTCTGACACGCGGGCCTCGCCCGGCGAGCCGTCGCGCTTCGGCTTCCTCCGCAACCCTGCTCCTGGCTTGGTGGTTGTGCCAGCCGCTGGTTCTGTTCGCGTTTTCCCGGATCACCGGCAACAGCGTGTTCGTTTCCCGTTACCTTTACATCGCTCTCCCCGGCGCGGCGCTGGCCGCGACTCTGGCTGCGGGCTATTTCATCCCGCCCAACCGCTGGAAGTTGCCGTCCATCGTGCTGGCTTGTGGAGCGCTTCTGTTTCTGGGGCAGTGGCGACAGCCGTGGCCATCGCATCACCCGTCCGATTGGCGATCCGCCGCGCTAGCCGTGCGAAGCCTCTCCACCGATCCCGCAACTCCCATCCTCTGCCCGAGCCCGTTCATCGAGGCCAAAGCGCCCGTCTGGCGACCGGACTACGCGCTGCCCGGATTCCTGTACTGCCACCTGTCGGTTTATCCAGTCGGCGGAAAACCGTTCTTGCTTCCGTTCGAAATGTCGCCCGAAGCGGAGCAGTACGTGCACAGTTTATTCGGGACGCTGAACACCCGACCCCGATTTCTGGTGTACGGCTGGGATCGCCAGGTATGGTCCTGGGGCGAGTGGCTTTCGGCGCAACCCGAATTAGCGGGCTGGCATCAACGGCGCCTGGGACCGTTCGGGGACGTCGAGGTGATTCTCTTCGAAAATAGTGCTCGCCCCACCCTATAATGTAATTAGTATTCTTTCATGGAAGATCTGAAGAGAAAGCTCGAACAGGAAATCGCGGCGCTGGATATGGAGTTGCGAGTCGAGCTACCCCGAGAAATCGCAAAAGCGCGGGCGCACGGCGATCTAAGCGAAAACGCCGAATACCACGCTGCCAAAGAGCGTCAGGGCATGGTGAATGCGCGGCTGGGCCAGCTTCGCGCCCGGCTCCGCGAAGTATCCATGATTGATTACTCCCGAATTCCGCGCGACCGCGTGGGCCTCGGCTCTTCGGTAACGGTTCTCGATCTGCAAAAAGACGAGGAAATCACTTATCAGTTGGTGACGGTCGAGGAAGCCAACGTCGCCCTGGGCCGAATTTCCACCACTTCTCCCATCGGCCGCGGATTGCTCGGAAAGCAGGTGGGCGATACCGTGAAGGTCACCATTCCCGGTGGAACCCGGGAGATGGAGATCGTCCAGTTGACCACCATTCACGACCTCGCGCCATGACCCAGTTTCAGCTAGAATCGAAAAGGGCTGCACCATGACATACACCCGTGCGATCGGCGTGGCGTGCAACAAGGTCATTCGGCTGATCGTACGCGGTCTAGCTCTCTCGAAGATCCATCCCAACGTCCTCACCTTTATCGGATTGTTGATTAACATCGCGGCTGCGGTGCTTCTGGCCGCCGGGCGGTTCCGCTGGGCGGGCGTGGTGATCATCGGCGCGGGCCTGTTCGACATGGTGGACGGCCGTGTTGCCCGCGAAACGAATCGTGTCACCCGTTTCGGCGGATTCTTCGATTCCGTGCTGGACCGTTATTCCGACTTGGGCTTGCTGATGGGTCTTTTGGTGTACTACGGGACCATTAACCGGCCTTTCTACGTGGTTCTAACCGCCATCGTCATGACCGGCTCGGTGATGGTCAGCTACACCCGCGCTCGAGCGGAAAACACGATTCCCAGTTGCAAAGTTGGATTCATGGAGCGCCCGGAACGGGTGGTGTTGTTCATCATCGGCGCGCTCTTCGATCGTATGGCCCCCGTGCTTTGGGTAATCGCGGTTCTTTCCAATATCACCGTGATCCATCGCATGGTGTTCACCTTTCAGGAAGCCAAGCGGCTGGAGGAAGCGCAACTGGGCCGCCCCGTTTTGCGCGAGCGATCCCCGCTCTAGCTCCCGGAGCTTGGAAAGGCGGTTCACCTAGGCGACCGACTTAGCGGAGTAGCTCCCGCCGCGCGAAAAGATACAGGAAAACCGCTATCGACAGGGGTAATAGCGAATCCCAGTCTAGGGGCAACGCCGCGACGCCAGGATGCCTTGGATCTAGTAGATGAGGGGAGGCGTACCTTCGGCATAGTTGCGCACCATTCTATCGGTCCGCCCCGGTAGAACTGCTTTGGAAAAGTGAGCTACGCCGCCCGTGGAGTGAAATTCAATTGAGATTACGCCCCCGTATCTGGTGAGGGACGTAAGACGAATTGCGGTGACCACCGCTGAAGTCGGGTTCCAACTGTAGCGCACCCAGGCGTCATAGCCTAGCGGCAGCAGCCCTACAATTCCAAAGAGGATGGCGACTCCGACCAATGATATGCCTACCAAGTTCGAAACACGATTAGTCATGGTTGGAGCATCCAGGGGCGTATAGTTTTCCGCTCTAGCTCCGCGCCAACCTTTTCAAAGCATCGTCTCCGATTCGGTAGGTAGTCCATTCCGCCTTCGGGATCGCCCCCAGGCTGAGATAGAAATCGATGGCGGGCTGATTCCAGTCGAGCACCGCCCACTCCAATCGTCCACAGCCCCGTTCCTCGGCAAGCTGGGCGAGATGCGCGAACAGCGCCTTGCCGATCCCTTTGCGCCGGTGAGCCGGTTCCACGAAAAGGTCTTCCAAATAAATTCCCGGCTTTCCCACGAAGGTCGAGAAATTGTGGAAGAAAAGAGCGAATCCCGCGGGCTCGCCGCTCCAGTCGGCCAAGACAGCCTCCGCCGCCGGATGCACGCCGAACATCGAATCGCGCAAGCCCGCCTCGGTTGCCTGCACTTGGTCGGACAGCTTCTCGTATTCCGCCAATTTCCGAATGAAGCTCAAAATCAACGGGACATCGTCTAACGTGGCCGCTCGGATTCGAAGCATGTTGAAATTGTCGCAGTTCCGGTTAAGCGCGCTGGAGCGCCAGAACGTGCGCTCGAACCGCCGCCGCCAGCCCAGTCAAGCTGTACCCGCCTTCCAGCACCGAGACCACGCGGCCGCCCGCATGCTTGTCCGCGATTTCGAGCATTACGTTCGTCAGGTCGGCGAAGTCCGCGTCGGTGAGCAGGAAGTTGCCCAGCGGATCTCCCACTCTGGAATCGAACCCGGCCGAAATGAGCACCAGTTCGGGCTTGATCCGCTCCGCAACGGGCACCAGTCTTTCTTGAAAAGCCGCCAGGATCTCCTTACGTCCCGAACCTGCGGGGAAAGGACAGTTCAACGTCATGCCGGCGCCCGCGTCCTGGCCGGTTTCGTCCGGGAGACCGGTGCCGGGATACCAGGGATGCTGGTGCGTGCTGAAGAAAAACACCGTGCCGTCGGTGTAGAAGATATCCTGCGTTCCGTTTCCGTGATGGACGTCCCAGTCGGCGATCAGTACCCGGCCCACGCCGTACTTGCGTTGCGCGTAACGCGCCGCCACGGCGATGCTGTTGAACAGGCAAAATCCCATTCCGTGCGTGGCGTTGGCATGATGTCCCGGCGGCCGCACGATGCAAAACGCATTGTGAGCCCGTTTGTCGACCACCGCGTCTACGGCATTCAACACTCCGCCCGCCGCGCGCAAAGCCGCATCCAGGGATCGCGGACAGATGATGGTGTCGCCCGTGCTCAGCTCGTGGAACCCGGTTATCACCTCGCGCTCTACCAGCCGTATGTACTGGCGGCCGTGGCAAAGCGCGATCTCGTCCTCAATGGCCACGCGTGGATCGAGAGCCGACAGCTCTAAATCGGAGACCGCGCCGAGTGCGGCGTCGAATCGTTCCGGGCGCTCGGGGTGATCGGCACCCGTGAGGTGTTCCTTGCAATTGGGGTCGGCGGAAAGTCCGGTCATTACCTCCCGAATTCTAGCAGGGAGAAGCTGTTCGGAACGGCGGTGGGCCGTGCGCGACCTCCGCCGGCCGGTGCCGAGGGCGCCGCAGCCAAGTCGGCAACCGCCAGGAAAACGTGGTGCGTCGAGGCGTCCAGCGCCATCGTGCGCGCGCCGCGCTGCGTCTTGACGTCTTCCACCACCGTGAATTTGTCCGGCGAATCTTCGTGGATCACGCTGAGCGCGCCGTCGCCCGCGCCGCAGGAATTAAGTAGGAAGCCGGTTCCCGGATCGAACGCCGTCGCGTCGATTCCGCGTCCGATGGGCGGCGTGGCGACAACTTTCCCGCTGTCGGCGTCGATGATCGCGACCATCTGATTCCCGCACCCGGAGAAAATCCGCCGGTTCTTGGCGTCGATGGCCATGCCGGACGGGTCTTCGCAGGGCGCGATCGGCCACTTATGCTCGACGGTGAGTTTCTTCGAGTCGATGTCGAACACCGCGCCTTTGTCCTCGATATTGACGTAAACATGGCCGCGCCCGTCGGCGGCGGCAAACTCCGGCTTGCCCTCCAGTGTCACCGTGCCGGCCACCGTGCCCTTCTCGGCGTCAATCGCCGTCGCATTCGAGCTGCGGCCGTTGAAGGCGAACACGCGCTTCGACGCGGGATCGTAAATGATCGCGTCCGGATTCGTGCCGGCGGGAACGTCCTCGCCGATTTTATTCAAGGTCTTGAGATCGAAAATCGTGACGCCGCCCGTCTGTCCATTGCTGATGAACCCTCGCCCGAACTCGGGTGCCAGCGCAATTCCGTGCACTCCATGCAGGCCGCTGATCTTCCCGACCACTTCGCCTTTCTTGGAGTCGACCACATCCACTTCCGCGCCATGCGAGACGTAGACGCGCCCGCCCGCCGCGTCCGCGATCAGATAATCCCAGCCGCCTTCACCGCCGATGGAAATTTTCTTGACTTGGCGATAGCCGCTTTGCGCAAACGCCGCGGTCAAAATGAAGAGCGCCAGGAATGTTCGACCCATGCCGCCATTCTAGCGGATGGACGCGATGGGCTGGGGCGCCGCAGGCTGGCCGGAAGTCTGGAGCTCGAACGCGACGGGGCCGGGACCCCCGCGCATCCCTTGAATCGAGATGCGCCATAAGCCGGGTTCCGGCAGCGGCAAGTGAAACTGCTGCGGATTCGTGTTCGATCCCGAGTAGCCCTCCGTGTCCCCATACCAGCCGTAATGGCGTCCGCTGGGGCTCATCAGATGCAGATCCAAACCGTTGTTCGCGCCGGCCCAGGACAGGATCACTTCCAACGTTTTCGATCCTCTTGGAACCGTCACCAGTTCGCTCCACCATTGCTCGACGGAGACTTCGCCGGAAAGCTGACGGCCGCTGGAAGTTCGCGCGATCGCGCCCGGATGCCGTTCGCCGCAATCGCACAACGGCGATGCGTTGCTGGAAACCACCGTGCGATTGAAGCTGCCATGCACGGCATCCGGCAGATCCTCGAACTGAAACGGAATGCTATTCGAGGAAATGGGCGGCTCGCGCGTTACGCTGACATGGATGTGGTAGCCGCCGCCCTCACCCAACGTATAACCGCTGTTGCCGGCGATCGCCAGCGCCTGCCCTTGTTCCACTCGCTGCCCGTTCGACACCACGAAAGTTCCGCGAGCCAGGTGCGCGTAGTGGCTGTATTCGCCGTTGCCGTGATCGATCGTAATGTAGTTCCCGAAAGAATGATGACGATGGTCTTGCACCAAGCCGAGATCGTGCGTGTACGCGACGCCCGCTTTCATCGCCACCACGCATCGGTCCGAACGAGGCGCGATGTCGTAGGCGTGCACGCTATTGCCCCAGTGCGAGAAAGTGCCGTGCGGCCCCTGCGTAATCACCCACGGCTGTCCGGCCGGAATGGGAAGCTTGTAGCCGCCCGTGTCGATCACAAAAGGCATGGGCCGGCTCATCTTCTGATCCGGATTCTCGACGATCACCAGGTACTCGTTCGCCGGCAAGCCGCCGTAATGCACCACCAATTGCGTCGGACTTACGGTCCGCGGCTGGAGGCTGGCCAGGTATGTCCAACCGCCGGCCTGTTTATATTGGGCGATGAAGACCAGGGGATTCGGTTGAAAGTTCCTTCCCAGCACCGTGAAATCGATCTCTTGCGCTCTGACGCCCGACCAGGTAACGCTGGTCACCACCGGTCCGCCCGTGTCCAGGTCCGCGGCGATCGTAAACTCGCGCGAAAATAGCGGCCGTCCGTTGGCCGTGACGCGCGCTGTCCAGGCGCCCGGTTGCGACGCTGGAGCGTAGCCCGCGATCGGAAGCTGGCTGGTGAAGCATAGCTCGGCGGCCGCCGGCAGCTCCGGGTAGTCCGCGGCCGTGGAGACGGCGCCCGACGGGTCTAACCATTCCAAGCGCAATTGATCGCCCGCCCGAACCTGACGGGCGACAAACCACAGGAACGCCTGACGCGCCGTGGGCTGGAACACGGAAACGGATTTCGGCGGCGCGCAGGATTCCTCGCTCACCGACGCCGCGATGCGGCTGTCGCGGACGGTTATCGCGTGCGCGGAAGGGATCGCAACGGCGATCCAAAACAGGCTGGAGAAACGAAAGCGCCCCACATCATTTCTTCGACCGTTTTCGGGGCGAACTTGAGGGCTGGATGCTACTGCCGTATGGCCCAGTCCAGCTTGTAGTAAAAGGCCCGCTCCATCAGCGTGACGTGCGCCTTATATCCGTCTGGATCGATGAACGGATTCACGCCCTCGGCGAGTTTCGGATATTTTTCCTTGAGACCGTAGAACACGCCGTGCGAAGCCAGGAAGACATCGCAGGGCAACGACCGCAGCGCGCGGAAACAGCGCTGGTAATCGGCCACGATGTCGGGATAACTGGCGTTGTTCACCAACGTGCGCGCGTCGTTGACGCCGGCGCTGCCCACGATCACAACGTTATAGGACTTGCCGTGATCCAGCGCCTGCATGGTCCAAGTGGTGCACCCCTTGGTGTGCCCTGGCGTAAGGACCGCCACCAGCGTGTTGCCGCCCAACCGAACCTCGTCGCGATCGTGCAGAACGCGGCTCACCTTCACCGCTGGAAATCCGCCGCGGCCCGCGCCGCCCGTCTCGATCACATTCGCATCGGCATCCATCACCATCACCTGGGCGCCGGTCAGCTCTTTCATTTTGGCCGTGCCCGCGCAGTGATCGCCGTGCGCGTGGCTGATCAGAATGATCTTGATGTCTTGAAACTTGAAGCCGAGCTGCTCGACGCTCTTCTGGATGAGCGGCACCGAGTCCTCAAAATCGGGATTGATCAGGATGTGGCCTTGATCGGACGTGATCAGGAACGACGCATAGTCCGCGGTGCCGACGTAGTAGACATTGCCGATGACCCGGTGCGGCGGAAACTCGCTGTTGTTCGCCTCTCTGGTTCGCGGAGGCGCGATTTCCCAGGGCGTAAGCATGGGCGCCAATGTCTCGCGAGGTATTGCAGCGCCCGGCGCCTGGGCGGTCAAATTGAAGGATGAGCAGGCGGCCATTGCCAGCAACGGGAACAGTGAGCGACGGGGCATACAGGCAATCTTAGCTCGAAAGAATCGCTCGGTTGGTCATTAGCACCAACAGCGACAGCAGCACGATCAATCCGACGAACTGCATCAACACGCCGTTGTCGTCTTCCTCCGGATAATCCCGGCTGAATAATCGATAAATCGCGCCGCCGGATATCAAAAGCAACATGGTTTCCTGCGTCAACACCCACATCGCCAGCGCCACGCCGAGCACCATGCCACGCTGCTTGCGTGTGAGCGCGCGGAATCCGCGGCCACCGTCGAGCTGCCAGATGGGAAGCAGGTTAAACAGATTGAGCCACGCGCTAGTATGCGCGATCGCGTACCAGATGGGCAAGCCGGTGGCGATCCCGCTCAGCCAGGCGACGACGGTTGCGCCGAGTCCCCAGATCGGTCCGGCCAGCCCCACGCGGGCGTCCTGCGCCACGTTGGCGGGATATTGCTTCAAGCGAACCAGCGCTCCCACGAACGGAATGAACATCGGAGAACTAGCCGCGATGCCGTACTTGCGCAGCGCAATGACGTGGCCCATTTCGTGGATGTAGATGGACAACACGAAGCCCAGCGCGAATTTCCAACCGAACATCGACCAGTACACCGCGAAGAACGCCAGCATGCTGAGGAACGTGCTGATTTTCGTAAGCCCCAGCAGCACCAGTTTCCCCTTGGTGAGAACGATCAGCGCCACCGTCTTGAACTTCCACAGCAGCACTCCCACTGGTCCAAGCTTGGCCATCCGCTTGGCCCAGACGCTCTTGTCGGAAAGCTGGAGATCGATGTTCTCGATGCGAGTCTTGGTGGAGCGATACTCGGCGGAATCGGGAGGCAGCAGCGTGAGCGCTTTGGCCCAGGCATTGCGCGCGCCATGCCAGTCGCCCGCCTGGCCGGCCAGCTTGGCGTGTTGCGCGAGCGCTTCAAACTCCTGCGCATGCGTGAGCCGCCCGCACGACGAGCAGCCGAGAGCGTCCCCCGCGAGCGGAGTTCCGCAGTTCGAGCACAGGCTGGAAGTGGCCGGGAGCACTACTTCTATTGTACCGAGCCCTTATTTTAGCTCCACTACCGTCGCGCCCGTCCCACCCTCGGCGGGCGACGCCGGGTAGAACTTCTCCACTTGCGGATGCGTGGTTAACAACTCCGCGATCACTTTTCGGAGAACGCCCATTCCGTGGCCGTGCACGATGCGCACGCGATCTACCGACGCCATGCTGGCGCTGTCCAGGAACTTGTCCACTTTTTCGCGAGCCTCTTCGGCGCGCTGGCCAATCACATTGATTTCGCGATAGGACGTGTCCCAGCGCGGCCCGGGCTGGAACGAAACATTTCCGGGAAGATAGGCGCCCTCCTTCAAAGCGGGCAGAACCTCCTCAATGTCGCCGGTCGAAACCTGCATTCTCATGAGGCCCGCCTCTACTTCGAGCAGCCCCGGGCCGAGCTTGCGCCGCACGCGCGCCGGTTCGCGCACGCCTTTCAAACGCACCCGGCTGCCTTCCTCGATAACGACGGACGGCTTGGCGGCCGCCGATTCGCCGAACACGGCCGGCCGGGCTTTATCCTCGAACTCGCGCTTCGTCTTCGCGATTCGCCGCTCGGCCTGCTCCGCCGCTTTGCGCTGTTCGCCGCTCTCCGCGATTTTCCGGATGGTCTCGCGGCTATCCGTCTCGAAGTCCGCCAGCGCCCGATCGAGCCGCCCTTCGATCTCCTTGAACTTCGCCGCCTCCCGCCGCTCGAATTCCTTTGCGACGGATTGTTCCCGAATGGCCAGCGCCTCTTTCTGTTGCAGCAAATCCTGTTCGGCGCGCGCCACCTGATCCAACCGCTGTTGAAGTTCCGCAAGGAACCGCGCGATATCGCGATCGTGCCCGGCCATCTGCGCTCTGGCGCGTTCGATCAACGCCTCGGGAATCCCCAAGCGGCTTGCGATTTCGAGGCCGGCGGATTTCCCCGGCGCGCCCAGCCGCAAGACATAGGTCGGCTCCAGAGTCTCCTCGTCGAAGCCCATGGAGGCGTTGAGTACGCCCTCCGTGGTCGATCCATAAATCTTCAGCGCCACCAGATGCGTGGAAGCCAGCGTGAAGACGCCCTGCGCGCGAAACGTCTCCATGATCGAGACTCCCAGCGGCCCGCCTTCTTCGGGATCGGTGGCGCGGCCCAGCTCGTCCAGCAGCACTAGAGACTCGGGAGTCACCGCTTCCAGCATGTCGCGCACGTGCGCGATATGGGCCGAAAAACTGCTCAGGCTTTCCTGGATCGACTGCTGATCGCCGATATCGGCGAGCACCTGCTCGAACAGCGGAAACTCGGCCTCCGACGCCGGAACAGGCAGCCCCGCTTGCGCCATCAGCACCAGCAACCCGACGGTTTTGAGCGTTACGGTCTTGCCGCCCGTGTTGGGGCCGCTGATCAGCAGCGTGCGTTGCCGCTCGTCGAGCGTCAATGAAATCGGCACGATCGGTTTCGACTGGCGACGCAGCACGTCTTCGAGCAGCGGGTGCCGCGCGTCGCGGAGAATCAACCGCCGGTCGGCGTCCTTGCCCCAGCGCTCCCCGCTGAAGCGAGGGATGCGGCATCGAAACTCGACCGCGAAGTCGGCTTTGGCGAACAGCAGGTCCAGGCGGCCGATCGCTTCCACGCTGGTTTGGATTTCGGGACCGTGAGCGCGCAGGAGTTCGGTCAGCTCGCGCAGAATGCGTAACACCTCGGCCTGTTCTTCCTCGCGCAAACGGACCAGCTCATTGTTCAAGTCGATGGTTTCGAGCGGTTCCACGAAAAGCGTATGGCCGCTGCCGCTGGCGCCGTGGATCACGCCATAGACCTTGCGTTGCTGGCCGGCGACCACCGGCACCACGAAACGGTCGTTGCGCAGCGTGATGAAGTCCTCTTGCAGAGTGCCGTCGTCGTGATGCGTGCGCAAGAAACGTTCGAGCGAAATCTGAATCTGCTTCTGCTGCCGCTCGATGTCCCGGCGCAGCCGCTTCAAGGCCACGCTGGCGTCGTCGGCCACGGAAGCGTCGGGAAGAATCTTGCCCGCCAGCTCACGAAGAATCGCGCGTGGATCCACGATGGCGGCGGCGCGCGCGCCTAATCGGATGTACTTCGCCGCCGCGACGTTCAGCGCCCCTCGAATTTCGGACGCCTGCTCCAGCAGGCGCGTCAACTCCAGGATTTGCCGAGCTTCCAGGGCGGCTCCCTCGATGCGGAGCAGCGGCAGCGTCGTCGCCAGGTCCGGGATGGAATCGAAACGAAGGCGAATGGCCGCGCCGCGAGCCGCGGTCTGGGGTTGTTGCGCCGCGCCTACATACTCGATCGCCTCGGCGGTATCCGCGAGAGTTTCTTCCAGAGCGGCGCGATCCGCGTGAGGCTCCAGCCGATCGAGCTCTTCCGCTCCGAGCGGGCTGCGCACAAAACGCCCCAACAATTGCCGCAGGGCTTCGAACTCGAGCAGATCAGCGCTGAAGTTTTGCAAAGGCTCTCTCGATAACCGCGACCGTACCCTCGGTAATGCGATAGTCGCCGAGATTCTCTTCGGCCACCCACGCCACTCTGCTCACGTCGCTCGCGGGCGCCAAACTGCCGCCCCGGGGACGGCAGAGGTAATCGATCAGCACGTAATGGTACTCGGCTCGTCCATCGGCGTCCGGCATGATCCGCTCGAAGATTTCGAAAACGGAAAGCGCTTCCACTTCAAGACCGGTCTCTTCCAGAACCTCGCGCCGGATGCCCGCGTCCAGCGTTTCCCCGGTTTCGACGATCCCTCCGGGAAGCGACCAATAGCCCTTGAGAGGCTCTTTGGCTCGCTCCACTAAGAGAATGTTGCGGCCCTCAAAAATCAGTGCGCCGACTCCCAGGAAGGGGCGCGACGGAAAGCGGCGGCTGTCTTCGGTGGAAGCATCCATCGGCTAATACTGCACGCTTCCTTTGACATTCAGGCGCACTCGATAAATGGACGTCCGCGCGGTGATGTACAAGGACTCGAAATCGTCGTCTCCAAAAGCGCAATTGGACGGGGTTTCAGCCAGCGTAATCGATCCCAGCGATTTGCCTTCCGGCGTGTAGACGTCCAGCTTGTCGGCGGCGACATACAGGTTGCCCTTTTCGTCCACGCGCACGCCGTCCGGAATTCCGTCGATACCGGAAATCAGGACGCGTTCGTTCGCTGCCGCGCCGTTGCGATCCAGATCGTAAGCGCGCAGGTTACGCTCGTCGGAGTTCGTCACATACAGCACCCGGCCGTTGGGCGAGATGGCAATCCCGTTGGGGCGCCCCTTGGGTTTGGCGATCACCTCCAGTTCGCCCTTGTGGGAAAGATGATAAACGCCGTAGAAATCGAGCTCGCGCGCGTCTTGCTGATTGCCGAAAGCGGGATCGGTGAAGTAGACTTGGCCATCTTTGCGAACCACGATGTCGTTGGGAGCGTTGAGCCGCTTATCTTGCCATCGCTCCGCCAAAACCTCGATTTTGCCCTTCTTGTCCGTGCGCGTCACGCGCCGCGAATGAGTTTCACAGGTGTACAGCCGGCCTTCCGCGTCGAAAGTATTTCCCATGGCGCCGTTGGAATTCTCCCGAAACACGCCGAACGCGCGCTGCGCCGGTTTCAGCTCCACCAATCGGTTGCGAGGCACGTCGCTGAAGATCAAATAGCCGGCGCGCGACCAGACCGGGCCTTCGGTGAACAGATAGCCCTCCGCCACCTTCTCGATCCGCGCATCCGCGATATCCTGCGCGCGGACGCCCGCCATGAGCAATAGAATCGGAAGTACCGGCCTCACTCAACGAACAGAGTAGCAGACCGGGATCAGCCGTCTGGTTTCTTTGAAAATATTGACAAGTCGCCGTCAAGCCCGGCTGCTACAATGAGATAGATGCATGGCGATCTTTCTGCCATTTCCTTTCTCGGAGCTGCCGAAGTTCACCGTTATTGCCGCCATTGACATCCTCATCGTCGCCATTCTGATCTATCAGTTCCTGCTTTTGATCCGAGGCCGCCGAGCCGTTCACATCCTGTTCGGCATGGCCATTCTGGGTTTAATTTACGCCATCGCCATTTTGGCCAAGCTGGAGGCGCTGCGCACTATTCTCGCGATGCTGGCGCCCTATACCGCGATCGCGCTGATCGTGATGTTTCAATCCGAACTCCGCCGGATGCTGGCGCGCCTGGGCAGGCGGCCGTTCCTCGGCATCAGCCAATTGGAGCGCCGCGAGGTGACGCAGGAGATTCTGCTCGCCATCACGGATTTCTCCCAACGGAAAGTGGGCGCTCTCATCGTCGTGGAACGCAAGATCGGACTCAGAACTTTCATGGAAAGCGGCGTCAACCTGGACGCAGCCATCTCGCGCGATTTGCTCTGCGCCATTTTTGAGCCGGGCGCCGCGCTGCATGACGGCGCTGCGATCATTCAAGGCGACCGGATCAGCGCCGCCGCTTGTTTCCTGCCGCTGACCACCAATCCTCTGCTGATCAGTACCCTCGGCACGCGCCATCGGGCCGCGCTCGGAATCACCGAGGAGTCGGATTGCCTGTCGGTGGTGGTATCGGAGGAAACCGGACGGGTTTCCATCGCCGCGTTCGGCGAAATCGAGACGGACGTGCGGATCGAGCGAGTGGAGCAGCTGCTCGCCGAACAATTGCAGCGGCGCGACATGCGTCCTTCCGCGTCGGTGAGTCATCGCACGGCTGCCATCCGGGAATCGAGCTTCGACCGGCCATGAGGCAGTTGCTTACCAGAAACCTGGGCTGGAAGATCCTTTCGCTGGCGCTGGCGTTCGCCATCTGGGTAGCGGTGGCGCGCGAACCGGAACTCGCCACCTCCTTAAGGGTCCCGGTGGAGTTCAAGAACATGCCCGACGATCTGGATTTCGGAACCAGCGTGCCGGATCGCGTGAACGTCGAGTTGCGCGGCCAGTCGGGAAGACTTTCGCGCGATAATCTCGCCGAGATCGGCGTGGTCCTGGATCTGGCGTCGGCGCACCCGGGCGAGCGCACGTACACGATCCGCGCGTCGGACGTTAACTTGCCCAACGGCGTGTCGTTCTATCGAGCTATTCCCTCGCAAGTCACCTTGCGCTTCGAGCAGCTTATCAGCCGTGAGGTGCAAATCACCCCCGCGTTCTTTAGGACTCCGGAAGGCTATCAACTCCAGAGCGATCTGGTGACGCCCGTGACGGTCCGCCTGCGTGGTCCTGAACAGCGCATGCGAGACTTCACTCAAGTGAAGACCGATCCGATCGACCTCAGCGGCGTAGTCGGGGCCAAGGAATTTCGTACCAACATTAATGTGGGCGATCCGCAGATTCGCATGGAAACGCCCACACCCGTCACCGTGAAAGTTACACTCGCCAAGGTTACGCCGGGGGATGCGAGATAGTGGCGCGGACGCTTTTCGGCACCGACGGAATTCGCGGGGTAGCGGGCGAGTATCCGCTAGATGGCCGGACCGCTCGCGCGATCGGAGCGGCGCTGGGCCGCTGGGTACGCCGATCCCATGCCGACCCTCGGGTAGTGGTGGGCATGGACACCCGCGAGTCCGGCCCGTGGCTTGCCGCGGAACTCGCGGCCGGTCTCGGCGCGGAAGGCGTGGGCGTTCAGTTCGCCGGAATCACTACTACGCCGGGTTGCGCTTTCATGGCGAAAACCGGGCCATTCGCGGCCGGCGTGATGATCTCGGCTTCGCACAATCCTTATCGCGATAATGGAATCAAAGTTCTCGGCCACTCCGGCTACAAGCTGCCGGACGACCAGGAAGAACTGCTGGAGGCCGATATTCTCGCGCATCCCGGCGAGGACCGCGGCGCTCCTCCGCTAGTGGTGGACGCCGGATTGGATCGCGCTTACCTGGACCATTTAGCGGCCACGCTGCCCGGAGGTCTCGGCGGTATGCGCGTGGTAGTCGACTGCGCCAACGGTTCCGCATCCCATCTGGCGCCGGCGCTCTTCGAACGTCTGGGCGCGCGGGTTGATCCCGCCGGCTGCTCGCCGGACGGCCGGAACATCAACTTGAATTGCGGCTCGTTGCATCTGGACGCGCTGCGCGCGGCGGTGCTGGAACGATCGGCCGACGTGGGCGTTGCATTCGACGGCGATGCCGATCGCGCGCTGTTCGTGTCCGGGTCGGGCAAGATCGTGGACGGCGATGCCGTGCTTTTACTAATAGCTCGCCATTGGAAGGACCAAGGCAGGCTGTCTAACCCGCCGTTAGTTGTGGCCACGGTGATGTCTAATCTGGGGCTCGAGCGCGCGCTGGCCAGTTACGGTATACAAATGATCCGCACTCCGGTGGGCGACAAATACGTGCTCGAGGAAATGCTCCGGCGCGGCGCGGTGCTGGGCGGCGAACAATCGGGCCACATCATTTTTCGGGATTACGCCACCACCGGCGACGGCATGCTCACTGCTTTGCGGGTTTTCGAAGTGATGCGCGATACCGGCGCCGATCTGGACGAGCTGACCCGAGATCTCCAGGTTTACCCGCAGCGGCTGGTCAACGTCCGGGTGCGCGAGCGAAAGGACCTCGACCAACTGCCCGCCGTCGCAGCCGAAATCCGCGCGGCGGAATCGGCATTCGGCGCTAGCGGCCGCGTGCTGGTCCGATTCTCCGGCACCGAGCCGCTGGCGCGCGTCATGGTGGAAGGCCCCGATCTCAAAAGGGTCGAAGCCTTCGCCCATCGGATTGCGGCCCGTATCCGCGCCGAATTGGGCGAGTGAGGCCCTCGAGTGGAACCCTAGTTTTCCGCCGTAATCCCCTTAGTGGATTGGTTTGAAGCCGTTCCTCTGCTATGATTGCCGAAGGAGCGTTCTATCCGGTCTAGGGGATCGGCTACCTATAATTGATCCGACAGTCAATTGTCTTGGGGTCCGACTCGGCTTATGCGTTGGTGTGCAGGCTCCGGCGGTAAAAACGCCATGGAGAAGCCTAAAGACGCTCGGGGGGCTCCGCCCCTGTTGAGATCTGGGGTCAAGGACGGGGCCGGTTCCACGGGATGGTTCGCTCCTTTTCCCACCTTCGACGTCGATGAACTCGCGCAAAACGGAGCGCGGCGCGAAGCGTTTTTGTACTAATTGGATGGTGCGCGCCGCACCCTTTGCGCTTTGAATGAACATTCTCTTTATCGGCGATATATTCGCCTCCACCGGGCGTGGTTTAGTCGCGCGTCACCTTCCTGAAATCGTTTCCGAAGAGAAAATTTCGCTGGTGGTCGCGAACGGGGAAAATTCCGCCGGCGGTTTCGGAATTACGCCGCTCATCGCCGAAGAGCTTTTCTCCATGGGAGTGGACGTGCTGACGTCCGGCAATCACATTTGGGACAAGAAGGAAATTTTCGATTATTTTCCGCGCCAGCCCCGGTTGCTGCGTCCCGCCAACTATCCGAAGGATCTGCCCGGACAAGGCGTGATTGTGCACAAGGCACGGAATGGCGTCGCGTTCGCGGTGATTAATCTCCAGGGACGCGCTCACATGCCGGCCACCGACTGCCCCTTCCGCGCCGCCGATGAAATTCTAGGATCTCTGGACGCGGCCGTCAAGGTGCGGCTGGTGGATTTTCACGCCGAGCTGACCAGCGAAAAGATGGCCATGGGCTGGCACCTCAACGGACGTGTTTCCGCGATGTTCGGCACTCATACGCATGTTCCCACCGCCGACGAACGGATTCTCGCGGGCGGGACGGCGTATCAGACCGACGTCGGAATGACCGGGCCGTACGATTCGGTGATCGGTTCGGACAAGAACCTGGCGTTGCGCCGATTCCTCACCGCGATGCCGATCCGGTTGGACAGCGCGAAAGGCGGCGCCGAACTGCACGCGGCGATCGTCACCGTCGACCCGGCTACGGGGCACGCCGTCGGCATTCGCCGCTGCGAACGAAGATAGTAGAATGGGCTGCACATGCGTCGAAGAGTTGGGTTTTCTATCGCTTCGGCCGCCGTCCTGATTGCGGCCTTGCACGGCCAATCCGGCGATTCCCAGCGGCCCTTTACGGTAGTGGAAGCGAGCATCCCCGCGATGCGGGCCGCCCTTGAACAAGGACGCCTCACTTCGCGCCAACTGGTGACCCGGTATCTCATCCGCATCGCGCTTTATGAAGACAAATTGCACGCCGCGCTGACAGTGAATCGCAACGCGCTTCGAGAAGCCGATGCCCTCGATCGGGAACGCGCGCAGGGCAAAGTGCGCGGTCCGTTGCATGGAATCCCGGTGGCTCTCAAAGACAACATCCTGACGCCTTACCTGCCCACCACCGGAGGAGCGCTGGCATTCGACGGTTTCGTTCCGTCCTATGAAGCCACGCTGGCGAAGAATCTGCGAGACGCCGGAGCGATCATCATCGCCAAGACCGGCATGACCGAACTTGCCAACTGGGTGGCGGGCGCGCCCACTCCGATGCCCGGAAATTACAACGCGGTGGGAGGATTCGGCATGAATCCCTACGACCCTCGGCGCGATCCGCGCGTCGCCACGGCCGATGGCCGCCCAGCGCTACAGACCGGCGGGTCGAGTTCCGGCATCGGGACCTCGGCGAATTTCTGGGTCGCCAACGTCGGCACGGAAACTTCGGGGTCGATACTGAGCCCGTCGAATCAGAACATGCTCGCGGGCATTAAACCGACGGTCGGCCGGGTGAGCCGCTACGGAGTGATTCCGATCACCGCAGATCAGGATACTCCCGGACCGATGGCCAAAACGGTGACCGACGCGGCGATCCTGCTCGGAGTCCTAGAGGGAGCGGGCGCGGACCCGAACGATCCCGCCACCACAACGTGCGCGCCTCCGCCGGGCCGCGACTACACGCGTTTCTTGAAGGCCGATGGATTGAAGGGCGCTCGCCTGGGCATCCCGCGCGCGTTTTACTACGACAAGACGACGCCTCCCGGCGCCAAGGAACCACGCGGGGGATTGAACGCCGAACAATCCAAAGTGATGACGCTCGCCATCGAGATTATGAAGCAGCAGGGCGCGATCATCGTGGACCCGGCGGACATTCCAAGCGTCGTCAGCCGCGATCCGGCGGGTAACTTTTTGTTGTGGAACCAGTGTTCGGGGTCGAACGACGGCAAGGGCAAAGACGCCGATTGCTCCGTCGTTTTGAAATACGGCATGAAGCGCGATTTCAACGCGTGGCTGGCCACGCTCGGACCCGCGGCGCCGGTCCACACGCTGACCGAGCTGCGCGAGTGGAACATCACACACACCAAGGCTGGAGCGATTCGCTACGGCCAATCTAACCTTGATATCTCCGACGAAATGGACCTGGAAGCCGATCGCGCCCGGTATCTGGCGGATCGCGCCAAGGACATAGCGCTCGCCGGCACGCACGGGATCGACGAGGCCATGAAGGCGAACAACCTGGACGCACTGGTGTTCCCTGGAGCGAATGGCGCCGCGATCGCTGCCAAGCCGGGTTATCCCACCGTGATCGTGCCGTTCGGAATGGTGGCCAATGCGCCGACGCCGCCGTTTCCGGAAGGGTTCGACGCCCAGGCTTCGCCGTTCGGCGTAACCTTTACCGGCATGGCGTGCAGCGAGCCCAGGCTTCTCGAACTGGCGTATGCATTTGAGCAGGCGACCAAGCGTCGCATACCGCCGCCGTCGGCGCCGTGACTTGGAGCGAATCAACCTCTACCCCGAAGCCGCGCGATTTCGCGGCGGTCGCGTTTCGATGGCTTGCCCTCCCGCAACGTTTCGACAGACGGCATCGCCTTGCGCTCCGCGGCCAACTTTTGGCGCAACTCGCGGCTCCCGTCCGTCTCACGGTAGAGCGTCTGCGCCACCACAGCCGGGCCGCGCATCTCGCTAAGACCCAGGACCTCCACTTGAAAGTCGCCGCTTTCGTTCTTCACCAGTAACAGCTCGCCTGGACGAACTTCGCGCGCGGGCTTCACTCTTTGTCCGTTGGCTTCAATCCTGCCTAACTCGCAGGCGCGCGACGCGAGCGTGCGCGTCTTGAAGAACCGTGCGGCCCAGAGCCACTTGTCGATTCGCATGCGCGTCACGGACGAGTGTATCCGAGCGCCGGGATCCAGAGACATCGTCTACCGATTTTACGTAAGTGAGACGCCTTGCGCCGTCCGGGGCCGCATGTGGAAGCGGTGGCCTCGGAGACAATATAGTAAGACTGAAATGCCTGCGAGAAAGCGTCCATCTGTCAGAGCATTAACCCTGGTCGCGGGAGTCCTTTTCATTGGCGCCGTGGGAGAGGCGCAGGACGACGGGCGCCGACTCGTCCCCCCGCCTGCCACGCGCCGCATGGCGTTCGTGATCCAGCAGAATTCGGTCAACCAGATCTACCTCATGGATGTCGACGCCTCGGGCGTGGGCAACAATTTGACCAAGCTCACCGCCGACAGTTACGCGGAAAATTACCCATCGTGGTCTCCCGACGGCAAGCAGCTGGTCTATCAGCGCGATTTCAACGGCAGCGCGATCTACCTGATTAACGCCGACGGCGGCGGCCAGCAGCGTCTCTCTCCGACACCGGGGTTCGACGTCACTCCGAGCTGGTCTCCCGACGGCGCCCAGATCGTCTACGCAAGACTGTACCAGGCGCCTCAACCCAACATGCCGCCCATGACCGACATTCGGATCATGAACGCGGACGGCACGGGCGATCACGCCATCCTGTCCGATACCGTCTTCAGCGTCGAACCCAGGTGGTCCGTCAACAATCAAGTGGTGTTCATGAGTTACATGGGCGGCAGCCTGCTGGATATCTACGTAATGAACGCCGATGGCAGCGGCCTCCAGCAGCTCACCAACAACACGGGTAACAATGGCGACCCCGTGTGGTCGCCGGATGGAACGCGAATCACCTTCGGATCCGATCGCGACGGCGGAAGCAAGGTGAACATCTTCGCGATGAACCCCGACGGAAGCCGGCAAGAGCAGCTGACCCATTTCGACGTGCCCTATGAAGCCGGCGACACGAATTGGTCGAGCGACGGGAAGAAGATCGCCTTCGAATGGGACGTCAACGGAATGGAGCAGTCCAACCCCAACGCGTATGCCGAGGTGTGGACGATGAATCCGGACGGCAGCGGCGAGACCAGCACCCGAGTACAGTGCGCCGATGCGGGATGCGCGCCGCGCTGGCAGCCGCGTTCCCCTCCCAGGTGAGATAGAATGAGCAGCTTATTCCGATGAAGCCGTTCACCGTTTTCGTGCTGCTGTCGGCCTGTGGTCTGGCGCAATCGCCCACCGAGGAAGCATCCAATCTTAAACCCGGCTTGTATGCGATTTTCAACACGTCGCAGGGAGCGATCACGGCCGAGCTCTATGAAAAAGACACGCCGATCGCGGTGGAGAACTTCGTCGAATTGGCCGAAGGCGCCAAGGCTTGGCGAGACCCGCGAACGAGCGCGATGGTGAAGCGGCCGCTGTACGAGAACATCACGTTTCATCGCGTCATT
>Ga0302326_10004221_pt1 | contig 33370 bp, 29 predicted proteins | sample Palsa_T0_3_FD_202264 | JGI IMG/M metagenome (GOLD analysis project Ga0302326, IMG submission 202264) | Peat permafrost microbial communities from Stordalen Mire near Abisko, Sweden - Palsa_T0_3 | ecosystem: Environmental > Terrestrial > Soil > Palsa > Peat permafrost | place: Sweden: Abisko...
CGTGGACACCAAGTTCCAAAACCAATACCGCATCTGGGTGGTGCGCAACACGGAGGGCATCTTCGTGATCTCCGCCATCTGCACGCACCTGGGCTGCACGCCGGACTGGAAGCCCAGCGAGAATAAATTCAAGTGCCCGTGCCACGGCAGCGGGTACGATCCGGAAGGCATCAACTTCGAAGGCCCGGCGCCGCGGCCCATGGACCGCGCGCACGTGGAACTCGATCCCGAAGGCCAGATCGTGGTGGATCTGAGCCACGTCTATCGGTGGCCGAAAGGCGAACCCTCGCAGTTCGGCATGGACGGAGCCATTCTCCGGAATGTGTGAGGTGTAATCATGGCTGAAACAGACGGAAAAAACGGAGCGCCTCCATCCACTGCGCCTCCTGCCGGAACCAACGGGAACGGCAAGAACGGCAAGGGCAAAGTCACCGCCCTGCTGGAGGGCGGCAAGGTGGTGCGCGAACGCGCGACTGAAGAACTTAAGGCGCTCAAACAGCCGGAGAAGACCGACCTCTGGAAATCGGTGCTGCGCGTCAAGCACGACGAGACGCCGCGCAGCCGCGCGCTGGGCGTACTCTCCAACGTCTTCCTGCACCTGCACCCGGCCAAAATCAATCGCGACTCCGTGGCATACAAGTACACCTGGGGCATGGGCGGCATGACGTTCTACGTCTATATCACGCTGGTGTTCACCGGCACGCTGCTGATGTTCTACTATCACCCGTCGAAAATCGTGGCCTTTCGCGACGTGCTGTACCTGGAACACGACGTGCCCTTCGGCAAACTGCTGCGGAACATGCACCGCTGGGGCGCGCACCTGATGGTGATCATGGTGGAACTGCATATGTTCCGCGTGTATCTCACGGGATCGTATAAACCGCCGCGGCAGTTCAACTGGGTGGTGGGCGTGCTGCTGCTGGTGTTGACGCTGCTGCTCAGCTTCACGGGCTACCTGCTGCCGGACGATCAGCTCGGCTTCTGGGCCGTCACGGTGGGAACCAACATGGCGCGCGCGACACCGCTGCTGGGCCACGACGGTCCATTCGGGCACATGTTGGGGATGACTCCGTTTAACGATGTGCGCTTCGGGCTACTGGGCGGCTCGATCGTGGACGCGAATGCCCTGTTGCGCGCTTACATCTGGCATTGCGTGGCGATTCCGATCATCGCCTCCACGTTTATGGTGGTGCATTTCTGGCGCGTGCGTAAAGACGGCGGCATCTCGGGCCCTGCGCCGGTGATGCTGGAGTCGGAAATTAAGGAACCGCGGAAGGTCTGACAGCCACGAGGGTCACATGGATTTTCATCAGCTTTGGACGATTTTCAGCACGCCGGACAACGTCCCCATCGTGCTCCTTCTTTTCGTGGTGCCGTTCTATACCTGGTATGGGATGCGGCAAGCATTCGCCAACGACCGGCTAATCGGCCAACTTGAGGCGGACCCGGCGCTGGCCAAGACCAGTCACCGCAAAGTCGAAGCGTGGAAGCCCGGGTGGGCGAAGGAAGTCCACGTCTGGCCTTACCTGTTGCGCATCGAATTCCTGGCCGCGATCATTGTGACCATCATCCTGATGGTGTGGTCGATTACGCTGAACGCGCCGCTCGAAGAGCCCGCCAACCCCACGCTGACCATGAATCCAGCGAAAGCGCCCTGGTACTTCCTGGGCCTGCAGGAAATGCTGGTCTACTTCGATCCCTGGATGGCGGGGGTGATCTTTCCGAGCCTGATCATTATAGGGTTAATGGTGATTCCGTATATCGACGCTAATCCGCTGGGCAACGGCTATTACACTTACAAGCAGCGGAAGTTCTCGATACTCACGTTCCTGTTCGGCTTCATCGCGTTGTGGGTGAGTATGATCGTGATCGGCACTATCATCCGGGGCCCTGGATGGATGTGGTTCTGGCCTGGAGTGACCTGGGACCATAACCGCCTGATCTTCGAGGTGAACCGCGACTTACCCGACCTCTTCAGCATCAAGGGGCGCATCGGTAAGCTGATCTTCGGCGCGATCGTGATGGGGATCTATTTCGTGGGCTCCTGGATCGGCCTGCATAAGCTGATCACGCGCACGGCGTTCAATAAGAAAATCTATGCGCGCATGAGCCTGCTGCAGTATTCCATCATGCAGGTGTTCCTCATCCTGATGCTGTTGCTGCCGGTGAAGATGCTGTTGCGTCTGGTGTTTCGCATCAAATACGTCTGGATTACTCCGTGGTTTAACATATGACCGATCAAGAAAAGGACCCAGTCGTTCATTCATCCTTGAGCAAGGCGCTGTTTATTTCCTCGGCGCTGCTGTTGCTTTCGTTCGGCTGGGCATTGTACGACGAAGTCTACGGAACGCGGCCCTGGAAGGGATACGAAGCGCGGTTCGCGAAGGTTTATGCGGCGTTCCTGAAGAATACGCTGCCGCTCGAAGCCGGCTCCGAGGCAAAGATTAAAGCGTCCCCGGAATACCAGGATCTGGACCGGCAGATGCAGGCCGCCGAGAAGGCGGTGATGCCGCAGGTCGCCGAAATCGATCGCAAGGTGAACCAGGAACTGGTGCCGCGGTCGCTGGCTTTGAATGAGCCGTTCCAGGAAGTCCGCGGCCACGTGGGCGCGCTCACGTATCAGATCGAGATCTCCAAGAGCGAAAGCAGCAAGGCATCGATGCGCAAGGAGATCGAAGAACTGAAGAAGGAAGTCCACCTGGTGAAGCTGCCTACGGCGGACGGGTCCACCGAGAAGGTGCCGATGGATTTCGCCACGATGGATAAGACCCTTCAAGACTGGAAGACGGAAAAAGCCAGTCTGCTGCAGAAGCGCGTCGATCTGCTGAAGCCCGCCACGGAACTGCGCGCCAAGCGCGACAAGTATCTTACGGATCGCATTTCCGACGTCAGCGCGGACACTTTGAACGGCTTGCGGAACAAAATGTCGATTTTCGAAGTGGGCATCCGCCAGATCCACGTGAAGGACGTGGACTTGGTGGACCGCTGTGAATCCTGCCACATGGGGATCGAAGAGCCGGTCACGCTGACGGCGGCGGCCCCTCCCGCGGGACTAGGTGACGAGGTGTTCGTCAGCCACCCAAACCGCGAATTGCTGAAGGTCCACGATCCGGAGAAGTTCGGCTGCACGCCCTGCCATGGCGGCAATGGCGTGGCCCTGACCAGCGTCGAGAAGGCGCATGGCTACAACGAACACTGGCTTTGGCCGTTGCACGCCAAGGAGAATCTGGAAGCCGGCTGCCAGCAGTGCCATTCGCAGGAGATCGTCACGGAAATGGCGCCCACGCTGGATGCGGGCCGCGAGATCTTCCGCCTGCGGGGCTGCATGGCCTGCCACCGCTACGAAGGCTTCGACCGCGATCCGGACGAGCTTTCCACGGTCAACCAGGATATCCGCCAGCTTACCCAGCAGAAGGCCGAGTGGACGCGCGAAATCGGATTCACCACCGAGAAGGGCGACAATACCCCCGATAACAACGAAGCGCAGAAGTTCTATCAACACGCCAACGATTTAAAGGTGCGCATCAGCGGTATAGACGCCAAGGTAGAACAGGATGACGACCGTGCCCGCAGCCTGGTACGCGAGATCAAAAAGGTGGGGCCCAGCCTGAAGGAAGTGCGCATGAAGATGCACAAGGAGTGGCTGCCGGTCTGGCTCAAGGATCCGCACGCTTGGCGTCCCGGCACCAAAATGCCCACTTTCCGCTTGGACGGCGACGATATAAAAGCCATAGCCGCGTTTATCTGGCAATCCGGCGTCACGGGCGATTTGCCGCATCAACCGGCGGGCGATCCGGAAAAGGGCAAGGAAGCCTTCGAAACGCGCGGCTGCATGGCCTGCCATTCGATGGGCGAAGGCGACGAAAAACAAGGCGGCACGTTCGCCGCGAATCTAAGCCGCGTGGGCGAAAAAGACAACTACGATTACCTGGTGCGCTGGGTCCACAATCCGCGCCAGCGTACGCTGCCCTATTGTCCGTTCGAGAAGAAGGATATCACGGCGGCGGACTACCAGCGCGCCGGACTGCCGTTCGTCTTCGACACCGAGCACAGCAAGTGTCCCAACGACGGCCACGAACTGCTGGTGATGCAGATGACCCCGATGCCCAGCCTGCGGCTGACCGAAGACGAGGCGCGCGATATCGCCAGCTATTTGGAGACCCGCAAGCATCCGGACGCGGCCTACGCCAACGCCGACTATCTCGACGATCCCAACCTGAAGTCTCGCGGCCAGTTCCTGGTGCGCTTCTACGGCTGCGCGGGTTGCCATGAGATCGCCGGCCTGGAGGAGGAACAGCGCATCGGCACGGAGCTGACCAAGGAGGGTTCCAAGCCGATCGAGCGTCTGGACTTCGCGCTGAAGGGCCATGGGGCGGAGGCCGAGGGCTGGTACACGCACAAAGGCTTCTTCGAACACAAGCTGGAAAATCCGGCGGTTTACGATCAAGGCAAGGAGAAGGCCAAGCAGGACCGGCTGAAGATGCCGAACTTCAACTTGTCGAAACCGGAGATCGACCAGCTCACTACGTTCCTGATCGGCTCGGTGGAACCCAGTATGCCGGCGCGCTATTTCTACGCCCCGGTCGACCAGCGCCGCGACATCATCGACGGCTGGTGGGTGGTTCGCAAATACAACTGCATGGGCTGCCATCAGGTGCACGTGGGGCAGACCACCGTGTTCATGATGCTGCCGCGGTATCAGGATCCCGATTGGAAGGATCAGCGTCCGCCCACGTTGATTGGCGAAGGCGCGCGCGTCAATCCGCAATGGCTGATGGGCTTTCTGAACAATCCGTCGCTAACGGAGAAGCCCGATGAGATGGATCGCGACGGCGTGCGGCGGTATCTGAAGGCGCGCATGCCCACCTTCTACTTCTCCGATGGAGAGATCCAGAAGATCGTGCGCTTCTTCGCGGCCATGTCGTCGCAGGCATCGCCGTATATCGCCGACCGGCTGGAGCCGCTATCCGACCAGGAGCGCACTATGGCGCGGCAATTGTTCTCGAGCGAAGGCGCGCCCTGTCTGAAGTGCCATGCGACGGGAGATCCGAAGCACGACGCGCACGCCACCGCGCCGAATTTCCTGCTGGCGAAGGAGCGGTTGAAGCCCGGGTGGGCGCGGCGTTGGATGCTGGACCCGGCCATGATGAGTCCGGGCACGGCCATGCCTTCCGGGTTGTTCCGGCCGGAGGGCGACCAAATGGTATTCGCCGGCCCCACGCCAGACAGTTTTAAAGGGTACAAGAAGGACGAAGCCCAATTGCTGGTACGATACATGTTCCAGTTCACGCCGGAGGAATTGACTCGCCTGCGGGCGAGCGCCGGCGCATCACAATAGGAAAGTTGCTGGCACCCGGCATCCGGAATCCAGCATCATTACAAGGAGCTTATTTAGACCATGATGAAACTTTCGATCGCAAGCGGAGCGGTTTTCGCGCTGCTCCTGGCCACTGAGTCCAATGCCGCCACGCTCACTGGAAAGGTCGTCTTTTCCGGCGCGAAGCCCGTGGTGAGAAGCATCGACATGTCGGCGAATCCGGCCTGCCAACGCGCCCATCCCACGCCGCAAAAGACTGAGACGGCCATCCTCAATAGCAACGGCACATTGAAATACACCTTGGTGTGGATCAAGTCCGGGCTGCCCAATACGCCATTCCCCACGCCCACGGCGCACGCGGAGATCGATCAGAAGGGGTGCATGTATACGCCGCACGTCCTGGCCGTGCAGACGAACCAGCCCATCGACATCAAGAACGACGATCCGACCAACCACAACATCCATCCGATGCCCAAGATCAACCAGGAATGGAACGAGTCGCAGCCGCCTAAGGGCGATACCAAAACCAAGAGCTTCCCGCGCGAGGAAGTGATGATTCCCGTCAAGTGCAATGTGCATCCCTGGATGCGCGCCTATATCGCCGTCATCCACCATCCATTTTTCGCCGTGACAGGCGACGACGGGACGTTTACAATTAAGAATCTGCCCGCGGGGAACTACACGCTGGAAGCCTTCCATGAAACGTACGGTGCGGTGGACCAGCAGATCACGGTAGGCGCGAACGACAGCAAGACGGTCGATTTGACTTATAAGAAGTGATCGGCCGCGCGGGCAGTTAGGGTAGGATGGTGGGGTGGGCCCATGGCCCGCCCTTTGCAGGAATAATGGCCCCAGCGATCCCGTTCAGCTCGATCACGAACGCCGCATCCGGCGGCTGGAAGAAGCGCGCCTCAGCATCGAAAATACACTGTTCGCGATGCTTGAACTGGATCGCAGGGAGGCGGCGAAATCGAAACAGCATGCCGCCAGGATGGCTCATCTGGACCAAACCATGATCGAGATCGGCGACAAGCTGAACGGCCTCATCGGCTGGGCCGACGGAACCGTAAAGAAGAAGCCACCCAAGAAACGCAACGGCCACAAGCAGTAGTTTGAATCCTTCATGAAAGACTATATCGAGCTCACCAAGCCGCGCATCACCTGGCTCATTCTGATGAGCACCGGCATCGGCTACTTCTTCGGTCTGCCCAAAGCCGGCGGTTGGTGGGCTTTTGCATCGGCCATCCCGTGGCTGGGCTTGCTGCACACCATCCTGGGCACTGGGCTGATCGCCTCCGGCACCGCGGCCCTCAACCAATGGTCCGAACGTGAGGCGGATTGCCGCATGCGGCGCACGTCGGACCGCCCGATTCCCGCCGGCCGCATCGCGCCGCCGCGCGCGCTGGCTTTCGGCGCGGCGCTTTCGTTCGCCGGCTTCATGGATCTCTGGCTGGGCGTGAACCTGCTGGCCGCGCTTCTGGGCCTCTTCACGCTGCTCAGCTATCTGTTCCTCTACACGCCGCTGAAGAGCCGCTCGTGGCTTTCGACCACTATCGGCGCATTCCCCGGAGCCATGCCGCCCATGATCGGCTTCGCCGCCGCGCACGGCTCCATCACCAGCGAGGCTTGGGTGCTGTTCGCGATTCTATTCTTGTGGCAGTTCCCGCACTTCTATTCGATCGCCTGGATGTACCGGGAAGACTACGCGCGCGCGGGCATCCGCATGCTCCCCGTGGTCGAGCCGGATGGCCGTTCCACGGCGCGGCAGATCGTGCTCTACGGACTGGCCCTTATACCGGTGAGCCTGGCGCCCAGCATGCTGGGCATGTCCGGACGTATCTATCTGGTGGGCGCGCTGCTGCTGGGTCTTTATTTCCTGTATTCGGGTGTGCGCGTGGCGCTCGACCGCACCATATTGCGCGCCCGGAATGTGCTGATGGTTTCCGTTTTCTACCTGCCGCTGATTTACGGGCTGATGCTGTTGGATAGACCTGGATTGTGATTCTCGCCGAAAATCTGAGTCACCAGTACGGATCTCGCCTGGCGCTTTCGAATGTCAACTTCGAGGTGAAGGCGGGCGAGATCTTCGGCTTGCTGGGGCCGAACGGAGGCGGGAAATCCACGCTCTTCCGCATCCTTTCAACGATGATGGCGCCCACCGGCGGCCGCGCGGAAGTGGCCGGACACGATGTGGCGCGCGACCCCGCCGCGGTGCGCCGCGCAATCGGCGTGGTGTTCCAGACGCAGAGCCTGGATAAGGCCCTGACGGTCGCGGAGAATTTGCGCGCGCAGGGACACCTGCACGGTATGTCCGGCCCCAAGCTGCGCGACCGCATGCAACAGGTGATGGAGCGCCTGGGACTGGCGGACCGGCGCGACGATATCGTGGAGACCCTCTCCGGTGGATTGAAGCGCCGCGTGGAGATCGCCAAGGGATTGCTGCATCGGCCGGTAGTGCTGTTGATGGACGAAGCCTCCACGGGCCTCGATCCGGGCGCGCGCCGCGAACTGTGGCAGTACGTGGAAGAACTGCGCAGCCGCGAAGGCGTTACCATATTGCTAACGACCCATATTCTGGATGAAGCCGGCCGCTGCGACCGGCTGGCGTTGTTGCACGAAGGCCGCATGGTGGCCGAGGGCACGCCCGCGCATTTGCGATCGGGCATCGGCGGAGACGTGGTGGTGTTGCAGGCGGCGGAAGGGGCGGACGCGGCCGCGCTGGCCGGCCGGATCGAGACCCGCTTCGGATTGAAGCCCAAGGTGGTGGGCGGGACGCTACGCGTGGAGATCGCCAATGGGCACCGCTTCATCACCGAAGTGGTGGAGGCTTTCCCCGGGGCGATCGATTCGGTCGGGTTGCATAAGCCGACTTTGGAAGATGTATTCGTGCGCGAGACTGGAGCAACAATTGAATAACTTCTGGTTGCCGGTGGTGACTCTGTGGCAGCGCGAGTTGGTGCGCTTTTGGAGACAGAAGAGCCGTGTGCTGGGCGTGGTGGCATCGCCGCTGGTATTTTGGTTGATCATCGGCTCCGGCTCCGGCGATCTGGGCCGCTTCTTCGCCGGGGCGCTGGTGTTGACGGTGCTGTTTTCGGCGATTTTTTCGACCATTTCGATCATCGAAGACCGGCGCGAAGGATTTCTGCTCTCGATGATGGTGTCGCCCGCGTCGCGCACCAGCCTGGTGCTGGGCAAGATTCTAGGGTCCGCCACGCTGGCCTGGATTCAGGGCCTCATCTTCCTGGCTTTCGCGCCGCTGGCGGGGGTTTCGATCGGCATCGGCGAGGTGCTGGCGGTAATCGGCGCGGTGTTCCTGGTTTCCTTCACGCTCACCGGCCTGGGATTTGTGATCGCATGGCGGATGTCTTCGACCGCCGGATTCCACGCCATTATGAACCTGCTGCTGGTGCCGATGTGGATGGTTTCGGGGTCGCTGTTTCCGTTGGCTACCGCGCATGGCTGGATCAAGATCGTCATGTGGGCGAACCCGCTGACTTATTCCATCACGCTGTTGAACGGTTTGTTGAAGCTGAGTTCCGGCGCGCCGGGTATCGGAGTCAGCCTGCTGGTGACTGCATGCTTCGGAATCGTGCTGTTGCTGGCTTCGGGCGTAGTGGCGAACAAGAAAAGCATTGTAAGCAACGCATGAAGCGGTTCCTCTCAGTGGCGCTGTGGATCGTTCTGACGGGCTGCCGGCAAGCTCCGCCGCTGCCGGTTTACTGGCAGCTTCCGGCGTTCCAGTTGACGTCGCAGTCGGGCCAGCCTTTCGACAGCAAGTCGCTGGAGGGCAATATCTGGGTGGCCGATTTCATCTTCACCACTTGCCCCGGCCCGTGTCCGCGCATGAGTTCGCAAATGCGCGGCGTGCAGACCGCGGTCGCGAGCATGCCCGGCGTGAAGCTGGTTTCGTTCACGGTGGATCCCAAGAACGATACGCCCACCGTCTTGGCGGCCTACGCAGCCCGCTACCATGCGGAGCCGGGACGCTGGTTCTTCCTCACAGGCGACCATGCCGTCCTCGAAAACCTTTGCCGCAACGGGTTCAAGCTGGGCGATGTGGATGGCAGCCTGGTGCACAGCACGCGCTTCGTGCTGATTGACGGGCATAGCCGCGTGCGCGGTTTCTATAGTACGTCGGAAGACGGCGCGGTGCCCAAGCTGCTGCACGATATACGGACACTTGTGGGGGAGAAATCGTGACCGTACACGATCTCCCAACCATCAACGCCGCATTAAACGCTATCGCGGCAGTGCTGCTCGTCTGGGGCTACATCCTGATTCGCAGCCATCGCATTCAGACGCATCGCAAAGTGATGATCGCGGCGTTCGTCACCTCCTCTGTGTTTCTGGCCTGCTACATCGTCTACCATGTGCAGGTGGGCGCCAAGTCCATGCACTTCGCCAAAACCGGAGCGATCCGCACCATATACTTCACGCTCCTCACTACGCATACGATACTGGCGGCCACAGTTCCCGTGCTGGCGATCATTACCTTGCGCCGCGGTCTTGCCGCGCGCTTCGACAAGCACCGTGAGATAGCCCGCTGGACGCTGCCCATCTGGCTATATGTCAGCGTGACCGGCGTGGTAGTTTACCTGATGCTGTATCACATGTAGATCCTATTCCTAGCCTTGACGCTGCCGGGCATATCTTTACAAACATTTACATCATACGCGTTACGCACAGTCCTACACTGGAGGGGTTGGTACCTTCGATTTCGGGACTGGAGGAGGCATGCCTATCGCAAAGCCGGTGCTCATCACAGGAACGCTCGTGTCGGCGCTTCTTGTTTTTGGGGTGCAGCTCGTGGCTCAAAGCTCCCCGCCCACAGTGACCGTCCTCAGCATTGCCCCCGGCTTTCCGTACTCAGGTGTCGCAGTCGGCGGTGACGGAGCGCTCTACGGCACAACGGTTACAGGCCGCCCCTACGATAATGGCACTGTCTACTCGGCGAGCCCAGGGGGAGCAATGTCGGTGCTGTACCGTTTTGCAGGCGGCGACGACGGCGCGGCCCCATACGCGGGCGTGGCTATCACGAACAGGCATGGCAGGCCCCCAGTCCTCTACGGAACGACTCTTTCTGGCGGCAGTTCAAACAACGGCACGGTGTATTCCCTAACACCCTCGGCGTCCGGCGGGCAATGGCGCAAGACGGTGCTCCATAGCTTCAGCGGCGGCAGCGACGGTGCCGGTCCCTATGCGGGCGTGGTAATCGGCAGCGCGAGCGACGGGCAGCCGGTTCTGTACGGCACCACCTACTATGGCGGAACTTCAAACAACGGGGTAATATACGCACTGAAACCACTGCCTGAGGACGGCGGCTCCTGGACCGAGTCGATCCTCCATGCCTTCACAGGCGGACCCGGCGATGGCGCGAATCCCTATGCAGGTCTAGCACTCGACAGCCGGCCAGACGGAGAAATCATACTCTACGGCACGACCACTCTGGGTGGAGCATTTGGCTACGGCACGGTGTTTTCGCTAAGATCCTCGCCCGCGGGATCCTGGGCCGAGAAGCCGCTCTATAGCTTCACGGGAGGGCCGGACGGAGCCAGCCCCTATGCGGGAATAACCATCGGCGGCGGCCTTGCCGGCCGACCCGTGCTGTTCGGCGCATCGGCTTACGGAGGGTATGCTACCATTTGGCACGGAGCAATATTTTCGTTGACGCCGGCGGCTTCCGCAGGCGGAGCTTGGGAGGAGGCCACGCTACACACTTTTGCCGGTGGGGCGCCTCCCGACGGAGCCACGCCCTACGCCAATGTGGTGATTGGTCCGGGCGGCGCGCTCTACGGCGTTACCTACCAAGGCGGGATCGGCACGGCGAATGGTTGGGGCACGATCTTCTCGTTGACACCACCTGCGGGCGCTCCTAGCGGTCCTTGGGCCGAACAAGTTCTCTACTACTTCAATCTTTGCGGCTGCGACGAGGGAGAAGAACTGCCCCGCGGTCTCGCGTCCGGCAGAGACTCTAACGGAACGCCGGTGTTCTACGGCACGACCCAAGCCGGAGGCGTGGTCTTCTCGTTCACGCCCTGAGGTTCCAACCCAGCCCGTGGATTCCGACGGAGGCGCGAAGCGCGGGCCGACTAGGGCCGAATGGAGGCGGTAAATCCACGCTCTTCCGCGCACCCTCCATCATGCGGTCTCTACGGCGAACGCTGCGCGATGCTCAGCGTGGCCGCACTCATCGCAGTCTGGTCCTGGGTGCCGGGCCGCCTGCGCAGGACGTCCACGTCGCGCGATTGCCGGCCCCAGACAGCAGCTAACCCGCCCTGCATTGGCGCGTCTCAAGTAGATGCAACACTGGAAGCTCGCACTGCGTTCGCTCACCCGCCGCAAGCGATTCGTGGCGGCCGTGGGGACCATTCTGGCGCTGGGTATCGGCGCCAACACGGCGGTTTTTCGGTGGTCGATACCGTCCTGCTGAAACCCCTGCCTTTTCCGGATTCCGAGCGGCTGGTGACGGTGCTAGAGGCCAGCCCCTCCAAGAGCGCGCCCGAAAGCCTGATCTCGCCGGGGCGCCTGGCGGACTGGAACCGGATGAACCACACCTTCGACGGGATCGCCGCCAGCTACAGCGAGAACGTCACCGACACCAGCGGCGAAGAGCCGGAGCGCCTGGCGGGGCGGCGCGTTTCGCCGGGCTATTTCCGTGTCTTCGGGACCCAGCCCATCCACGGCCGCACGTTCACGCCGGACGAAGACTTGGCGGGCGGGCCTACGGCCGCCGTGATCGGCTACGCCTTCTGGACTCGCCGCTACCATCAATCGCCCGCGGTCGTCGGGCGGCGGGTGTTGCTCGGAGGCAAGGGTTACACCGTTGTCGGTGTCATGCCGAAGGATTTTCAGACCAGCGACATCGACGTGTGGATTCCCGCGCAGACTCCGCCGTTCCTGATGCGCATTCGCGAAGCCCGGTTCTATTCCGGCGTGGGCCGCATGAAGCCCGGCGTCGGCATCGCGCAGGCGCACGACGATCTGGCGCGCGTGCAGCGGCAACTGGGCGAGCAGTATCCGCAAACGGACAAAGGCTGGTCCGCCGTGGTGCGCAGCCTGAAGGAAGCGCGCGTCGGGCAGTACCGCAAGACCCTGCTGTTCGTCTTCGGCGCGGTGGCCATGCTGCTGCTCATCGCCGTGGGCAACATCGCCGGACTGATACTGACGCAACTGCAGCAGCGCGAACGCGAGATGGCCATCCGCAGCTCCATCGGCGCCACCCGTGCGCAGATCCTGGGCGCGGTGATGCGCGAGATACTGATAATGGCCGCGCTGGGAGTCGCGCTGGGCTGCGCGGTAGCCGCCTGGCTGGTCGAAGCGCTCGACAAAGTCTTCACCACACTGCCCGCGCCGGGTGGATTCCAGCTAGGCTGGCGCGCGCTGGCGTTCGCGGCGCTGGCGGGCGTGGCCGCGGCCATGTTGTGCGGCTTGTTGCCGGCGTGGCAGGCTACGCGGGCGAACCTGTCCGCAATCCTGGCGCAGGCCGGACGCGGCGGCTCCGGCGGCCGTCACCAGTGGCAGCGCGGTCTGGTGGCGGGACAGGTGGCGCTTACCGTTCTGTTGCTGGCCAGCGCGGGATTGATGCTGCGCAGCTATTACAATCTGGCGCACGTGGATCTGGGCTGCGACCCCAGCCGCACCATCACGTTTCACATGGGCGCGGCTTGGGACGAAGACCGCACGCGCATCGGGCAGATGCAGGAGGCTCTGCTGGACCGGCTTGATCGCACTCCAGGCGTGGAGGCTGCGGGCTTCGCCAACTTCCTGCCGGCGTCCGCGGCCACGCTGCGCTATCAAGTGGCGCTGGTGGAAACGGCCCGCACCGAAGAGACCGGCAAAATCACCACGGGCGAGCGCAGTATCAGCAAGGGCTATTTGAAGGCGATGGGCGCGCCCATCCTGGCCGGGACGGATTGCCCGGATCTGCGCACGCTGGCCGCGCCGCCGCCCAAGGCCCTGGTGAACCGGCGCTTCGCGGAGTTGTTCGGCAAGGGGCGTAACCTAGTGGGGCAACACATCCGCTTTCTGCAGGACGTGGTCACGCCGGACGCGAAGGCCATGGAAATCGCCGGCGTGGCCGGCGATCTGCGGGAGGATGCCGTGAATGTGGCGCCGGGGCCTTATCTTTACGTATGCCTCGCGCCGGGCGGCTGGCCCGATCTGGAATATGTGGTGCGGGCTTCCGGGAGTCCGGCGGCGCTGGAGCAGGCCATCCGCCCTATCGCGCACCAGATCGATCCCACACGCGCGCCTGCTGGCTATTGGCGCGGCGGCCGGACTCCTGTTGACCTGGACCGCCGGCCGGCTGTTGCGGTCTGTTGCGTTCGGGGTGAGCGCGATGGACTCCGTGACGCTGGCGGGCATGATTGTCACGCTCGCGGTGGTCGCGGCCGTGGCGACTTATGTGCCGGCGCGGCGGGCAGCGCGTATCGATCCGCTGGCCGCCATCCGTGGCGAATGACCAGAATCGTCTGAGAAGTTTGCGCCGACCGGCGCACTTCACAAGCGGAGTCCTTTTCTAGCGGAGATTGGAAGAGCCGGTTCTCAAACAGAAGTACTCGAGCTCTGGTTGGGAAAGCCCGGCTAGCGGCCGGGCCTTCCAATTCGAAGCAGAAAGGAGGGTCAGAATATGATCCTAATCCTAATTGGCCTGCTGTTCCACAGCAGCGTCACGATCATTATCGTATGGCGTAAGCGCCGCCGGTAGTGACCGAGTGGGGCTGGGGGTACGCACCCCTGGCCCTGCTATTAGGATACTCCAAAAACCTACGTTTGGGAAACTTTTTCCGCAGCACCAGTCTGAGAAATTTGCGCCGGCTGGCGCACTCCGCAAGCGGAGTCCTTTTCTAGCGGAGATTGGAAGAGCCGGTTCTCAACAGGAGTACTCGAGCTCTGGTTGGGAAAGCCCGGTAAACGGCCGGGCCTTCCAATTCGAAGCAGAAAGGAGGGTCAGAATATGATCCTAATCCTGATTGGCCTGCTGCTCCACAGCAGCGTCACGATCATTATCGTATGGCGTAAGCGCCGCCGGTAGTGACCGAGTGGGGCCGGGGGGTTGCATCCCCCGGTCCTGCTACTAGGATACTCCAAACAGCTTCCTTTTGGGAAATGTTTTCTTCCGGGCGGGGCGCGGCCAGCGTGTTACCTTTCGATTGATGGCCAAAATCCAGCGCGTCCTGATCAGCGTCACCGACAAAACCGGCATTGCGGCGTTTGCGCGCGAGTTGTGCGATTTGGGCGCGGAATTGATCTCCACCGGAGGCACGGCGCGGCTGCTGCGCGATGCCGGCGTGCCGGTGCGCGACGTCGCCGAAGTGACCGGGTTCCCGGAAATGTTGGACGGCCGCGTGAAGACTATGCATCCTCACGTGACCGGCGGAATCCTGGCGATGCGCGGCAAGCCCGCGCACATGCAGGCGCTGGCGGCACACGGCATCCAGCCGATCGATATGGTGGTGGTGAACCTCTACGCGTTCGAGGAAGTGGCCGCCAAGACCGATGCCAGCCTCGCGGATTTGATCGAGAATATCGACATCGGCGGACCCACCATGATCCGCTCTGCCGCCAAGAATTATCAGGATGTGGCGGTGGTGGTTGCACCGGCCGATTACGCCGGCATCGTGGACGAGTTGAAAGCACAGGGCGGCGCGCTCTCTGCCGAAACCAAGTGGCGCCTGGCGCAGAAGGCGTTTCGCACGACGGCGGATTATGATCGCGCCATCGGTATCCGACTCGCGCAGGTCGATGGCGCAGGGCCGCTGCCAACCGTGCTTGACGTGCGCGCCAGCAAGATCATAGATCTGCGCTATGGCGAGAACCCGCATCAGTCCGCGGCGCTTTATGGCAGGCAGGGAGCCGGAATCGCGGGCGCGGCGCAGCTTCAGGGCAAGGAGCTTTCCTATAACAACCTGGTGGACCTGGATGCCGCCTGGCAACTGGCGGCGGAATTCGATGCGCCGGCCGCCGCGATTATCAAGCACACCAACCCCTGCGGGTGCGCGGAAAAGGGCACCCTGGCGGAAGGCTACCGCAAGGCGTTCGAATGCGATCCGGTATCGGCGTATGGCGGCGTGGTCGGATTCAATCGCACGGTGGACGAGGAGACCGCGCGCGAATGCGCCAAGACGTTTCTGGAAGCCATCGCCGCGCCGGACTACACGCCGGAGGCGCTCGCGGTGCTAGGCGGCAAGAAGAACCTGCGCCTGCTGAAAGTGGCGGCGGGGGGCGATGGGCTGGTAGTGAAATCGATATCCGGCGGATACCTGGCGCAGACTCAAGATACTGCGCGCCTCGATCCCGTCACAGCGCAAGTGAAGACCAGGCGCGCGCCCAGCGACGAAGAATGGATAGCGCTCGAGTTCGCGTGGAAGGTAGCGAAACATGTGAAGTCGAACGCCATCGTGTTCGCGCGCGCCGGAGAGACGGTGGGGGTGGGTGCCGGACAGATGAGCCGCGTGGACTCCGTGAAGATTGCGGCGATGAAGGCCGTGCTGCCGCTCGCGGGAACGGTGGTCGGATCGGACGCCTTTTTCCCGTTTCCGGACGGCGTGGAGGAGGCGGCGCGCCACGGCGCAACGGCGGTCATTCAGCCCGGGGGGTCCGTGCGCGACGCGGAAGTGATCGAGGCCGCCGACCGGTTGGGCCTGGCGATGGTGTTTACGGGCGTGCGGCATTTCCGGCACTGAGAAGAGCGGGACTAAAGTCCCGCGCGGGCTGAGGCCCGCCCCCCAGGTAACTTAGAACTGGAAGCGAAGTTGTATGTCGATGCGGCGATTGTCCGTGGGATTCTGTTCGGCCATGAAGCCGCCGGCTATAGCCGTGGACTCCAGAAAATTCGACGAACCCATGCTGCCCACCGGCGGCGCATAATTCACATGGTTCAATATGTTGCGCGCGCTGACGGAAAGCGTCAAATTGTAGCGATGCTCGGTGGTCCCACCGCCGAAAGGTCCGCCGCGGCCGCCGCCGCCGAAACCGCCGAATCCGCCCCCTCGTGGGCCGCCGCCGCCCCCGGGTCCGGGGCCGCCGCCTGCACTGGCGCGCGCCCCGCCGCTCGAACCGGCGAACTTGGTGGTGCCAAAACCCCACGTGCGGCTCAACCGCAGATTCAGGCTGACCTGTCCGGGGCCGTTGCCCAGGTTGCGCGGGATCATCGCCGCATTCGGGCATCCCTGGGGGCAGGAGTTCAGATATCCGTAAGGCGTATCGATGATATTCGGCCCGGGTCCGCTGGCGAAAACCGGACGGGCGTTGAAGATCCCGTCGGGTACGCCGCCATAGAAGTAATACCCGCCCGTGGTGATATTGAAGGGCGCGCCGGTCTGGGCCACCAAGAATGGAGAAAGCTGAATCTTGAGTGGAGCACTCACGTTGCCGAAAATGAACGTCCTATTTTGAACGTCCAGGGAGGACCGGCTCCACTCCGCGGACAGATCGTATGGGTTCACCGGAGTTGACGTTCCACAGCCGGTCGAGGACGCGCACAGACTTCCGTCCGTGTTGCTGTGCGCCGTGCCCCATATGTAGGCGCCGCTTATGGACGCGCGGCTTCCAAGTTGCGTGTTGACGCGGGTTATCACTTGCAACTGTTTCAGCAGACCGTCCGATTGAAATTGAAAAAGATCGGCCGGCCCCGGCGGACTCACGTCGCTGGTGACAAATTGATGCACTCCGCGGGTGTCCGTCACATTGACGGCGAGCGTCGTCCGGCGATTGACTTGCCGCTCCACGCCCAGCGCCGACTGGATCAAGTATGGCGCACGCAGGTTGTCGGCCGCGGAAAACTGCACGGGCGCTAAAGACGTCAGAGCGGACGGAACACAGCCGGCGAGGGCGTTGGGACAGTAGAAATTGGGGCTGTTCACTTCATACGTCAGTTGATTCCTGCCGTTGAACTCCTGGGTGTAGAGGTTATCGATATTTGGATATCGGATGTAGAACATGCCGAATCCGCCGCGAATTACCGTGGCGGGCGAGCCTTTGGACGAAGAACGGCCGGGGGCCCAGGCGAACGAGAGGCGGGGGGCGGCATCGTGCCAATCGTGAATGTTCGTCTGGCCTTCCCACCGCAAGCCGGCGCTTACAGTCAAGCCTTGCGCCACGCGCCAGTCGTCGCCCACAAATGCGCCCACGTCGAACATGGTGGAGCTTACCAGGGGCTGGCCCTCGGTGAGCGAGAACTGCGTGGGACCCACTCCGCTCGGAAGCGTCCCGAGAGGACACCCGTTGGCGCAGGTCCCCACGGCCGTCACCACGTTCGAATAATCGGCGAACGACGCAAACAAAAATGTGCCATTAAAGTTTCCCGGCGTGTTGTAGTTGAGGAGATCGTTTCTGGTGCGCGCGCCAAACTTAATGGTGTGCTTGCCGTGCGTCACGGTCGTGTAATTCTGAAATTCGTAATTGCTTTCCGTTTGTACGGTGCGGTTGATGCCCGCGCCGCCGGTATCGAAGTCGCCCGCCACGATCACCTCGGGCGCGTCGGATTGGGCGGTCTGGCTCGTCAGATAATGGTTGAATTGAAAGCGCGTTTCGTTCACCACACTGGTGGAGAGCACCGCGGTATCGGTGACTTGTCCCAGTTGCTGCAATTGCACGTAGCTATACCCGTTGCCCGGAAGATTGAAGAGGCCCACACCCCAAAGGTCGCGGTGCAGGTCCAGATAGGAATAGCGCATGCTCAGCGTGTTATTGCCGGTCAAAGCCAGGTCTATGCGTGGGCTGAAGGTCGTGCGCTGCTGCGGAGTCGGAGTAAATCCCGTATCGGGCACTTTAGTAAGTGTGGTGGGGTCGAAAAGGGTGGCATTCAGAATGCCATTGTCGTCGATCTGGCGCCTTTCCACGTCCAGGAAAAAGCTGGCGCGCTTGCTGAGCGGGCCGCTGATGTTGCCGCCGTAGGTCTGAGAACTGAATGGCGGAAATGGCGTGAAGGTGATGAACGGGTTGCGCGCGTTCCACACGCCGTCGCTGATGTCATAGGAAGCGGTGCCGTGGAAGTTATCGGAACCCGGCTTGGTGAAAATCTCGATGCGTCCGAAGCCCAGCTTGTCGTATTCGCTGGCAAACGGATTCTGGTTGATGCGAATCTCGCGGATGGATTCCTTGGGGGGCAGGCGGCCGCTGGAGAAGCCATCGATGAAGATCTCGCCGCCGTTGGGTCCGGCGGAGGGTCCCGCCAATGCCTGGAGATCCTGCTGCAGATCGTCGGGGTCGTCCGGCAGTGCGGCCAGATCGGCGCCTTTGAATACCAGCGCATCCACGTTTTGCGAAGTTTGCACGCTCAACTGGGTGGTGTTCTCTTCGGCGACCGTGACTTCCTGCTTGACCTCCGCCAGCCGCATGGTCACGTCCCCGCGGGCGGTTTGGCCGGTGCTCGCCAGGACCGCCACGCCGTCCGCCTGCTCCAGGCCTTTGGAAGCCACCGAAACCGAATAGGTGCCGGGAGCCACACCGCGAAAGGTATACACGCCATCCTGCCCGGTCTGGACCTGCTGCGTGCTGCCATCGTCGGCGGTCAGCGTCACAGTGGCGCCCGGAATGATGGCGCCAGTGGTATCCTTGACCGTGCCGGTAACGGTGCCACCGTTGGGAGATGGCCTGGCCGGTTTGGCGGTCTGAGCGAGCGCGGATACCGCCGCCAAACTCAGCAGGGCAAACGTGTAGAAACGGATTCTTAAGGCCACATTCTCTAGGCGAACGGCGGCCTCCTGCGGTTACATCCTCTAGAATTGAAAAGGCAATTCACAGCCCCCCGTGAAACCGTCCGAACCCGCGGGCCAGCATGAGCGACATTAGCAGGATGCCCGCCCCTAAGATGAGCACGTGCCGGGTCTTCCGCAGATTGAAGTCGCCGACACGACAGACGAGCACGTAGCCGACGGCAAGGTTGAAGAGGCCCCATAGGGTGTTGACCGTCGAGGAGGACATGCCTTCCCCGGGTGGCGATGCGAAGGGGCTCTGGAAAGCGTGCCCGGAGATCCCATTGCCGAGATGGGGCAGGGCATTCGCGAGGAACGCGCCCCCGAAGAAATAAGCCACATAGTGGTGCCAGCGCAAGGTATCTCCCTTCCGGCTGCTAGTTACAGCCTGTGCCACTCCACCTGCACATCATCCCTCGCCATCACCTCCGGACACAACTCCACACCCAGCCCGGGGCCCGGCGGCAGCGCGAACTCGCCGTCCACCGGCGGCAGCGTCCGGGTCACAATGCCGCGGTATTCATCCAGATAATGCCGCCGCACGGTTTCCAGAATATAGAGGTTGGTTACGTTCGCCCCCAGGTGCAGCGAAGCTACGTGCAACACCGGTCCGCCGCAGTTATGCGGCGCTACCGGAAGGTAGTGAGTCTCCGCCATGGTGGCGATCTTCTTCGCTTCCGAGATGCCTCCGCACCAGCAGATATCCGGCATAATGATGCGCGCCGCGCGGTTCTCCATCAATTCGCGAAATCCGAAGCGCGTCATCAGCCGCTCACTCAGACAGAGCGGCAGGCGCGTGGCGCCGGCCAGTTCGCGATAGGCCGCCATGTTATCCTGCGGCAGCATCTCTTCGAGCCACATGGGCGCGTACGGTTCGAGCGCTTGCGCGATGCGGATAGCCGACGGCAGGTTCCAGTAGCCGTGAAATTCCATGGCCACGTCCATCGAGTCGCCGAACGCTTCGCGAATCAACCGCAGCGGCTCGATTCCGCGGCGCAGTTGGTCCGCCGTGATGTATTGGCCGCCGGTTTCCTTGGCCACCGGATCGAAAGGCCAGATCTTCATGGCGTGGATTCCGGATTTCGCCAATTCGCCCGCCAGCCGCACCGGCTCGGTCAGAAAATCGATGTGGTCGTAGCAGGTGTTATAAGTGCGGATTGACGCGCGCGACGCGCCGCCGAGCAACTGGTAAACAGGCAGATTCGCCGCTTTGCCGGCCAAGTCCCAGAGCCCGATATCCACCGCGCTGATGGCGCGCATCTCGGCGCCGGCCCAGCCACTGAAGGAAACCGCCTGCAGCATGTCCGCCCACAACCGGTCGATTTGCGACGGATCGCGGCCCAGCAGCACCGGCGCCAGCGACCGATGCACCACGGCCTTTTCGGCTTCCGGGTGCGGATACGTTTCGCCGAGACCCACCAGACCGCTATCGGTATGGATGCGGACCCACAGCCACTGGATGGGGCCGGCGTGCACCGTGATGCCGCGCCGCAGGTGGACGGTTTCGACAGCCGTGATGCGCATACAATAGAAGGTATCAGCTTGTTAATCGTTATTGCGGTCGTGGCCGTCGTGGTGCTGCTCATTTTGTGGGCACTGACGGTGCAACGCCGCTGAATCCCGATGCACTTAGATTTCACCGCGGCAATTCTGAATGTGGCTCTGCTGTGGCTGCTCACCACGCCGCACGAATTCGCGCACGCCTGGGTAGCCACGCGGCTGGGCGACGACACGCCGCGATTGCAGGGCCGCCTCACGCTGAATCCTTTGGCACACGTGGACTGGCTGGGCACCACCATCCTGCCGGCCCTGACGTCGCTATTCGGCGGCGGATTGCTCGGCTGGGGCAAGCCGGTCTACAGCAACCCGGCGAAGCTGCGCTGGGGATTGAACGGGCTCGCGTTGGTAGCCATGGCCGGCCCGGCCAGCAACGTGGTGTTCGCCGTAATTCTGGCCGTAGTGGCGCGCGCCACCATCGGCTTCGCTCCGGCGCTGGCGCAGTTCGCGGCGCGCGGCGTGAATCTGAGCCTGTATCTGGCGATTTTCAATATGCTGCCGGTGCCGCCGCTGGATGGTTCGAAGCTGCTGCTGGCCGCGCGCATCCCGATGGTGATCTACAACGAACTGGCGCGCGCCGGATTCCTGCTGCTGATCGTGGCGGTGTCGGTCTCAGATCTGGGACGTTGGATGTCGCAGTGGAGCTACGAGGGCACCGCGCGCATTTTTGGATTGATCCGGTGATCCCATGAACATATTCTCCCTATCCGGCAAGACGGCGCTGGTGGCGGGCGCGAGCCGCGGCATCGGCTTGGCCGTCGCGCAACGGCTTGCCGAGGCCGGCGCACGCACCATTTTGGCGGCGCGATCCATCGACAAATTGCAGGACCACGCGCAAGCGCTGGAGGCGAAGGGATATCGGGCGAGCGCGCTACGCCTCGATATGGCGGATTCCGATTCCATCCGCGCTGCGCTGGAGGCTATCGACACGCCCGATATCCTGGTGAACGTGGCCGGGACGAACATCCGCAAGAGCTTTCCGCAATACACGCGGGCCGAATACCAGCACATCATGCGCACGAATCTGGACGGCATCGTGGAACTGACCCAGATCGCCGGCGCCCGCATGATCGCGCGCGGCGCGGGCGGCAAGATCATCATGATCGGCAGCATCGCATCGCTGCTGGGGCTGCCCTACATGTCCGTGTACTCCATGACCAAGGGCGCCCTGGGCCAACTGACCAAGGCGCTGGCGGCCGAATGGGGACGCTATAACATACAGGTAAACTGCATCGCGCCGGGCTTCGTGGTGACGGACCTGAACCGCCACATGTGGGAATCGGCGGAGTCCGCGCCGATGCGCGCATGGCTGAAAGGCGCGCAGGCCAATCCGCGGCTGGGCGCGCCGGAAGATATCGCGCCGCTGGCCGTCTTCCTGGCGGGCCGCGGCGCGGACTACATCACCGGACAGATCGTGGCGGTGGATGGCGGCTACAGCACCACGGCGGTTTGGCCGTTCGAGCCGGGAGGCTGACATGCGCCGCTTGCTCCGTTGCCTGTTTGTGGCGCTGTTGGCGGCGGGACTCCTTTGCGCGCAGCAGGCCATCGAGTTCACCTGTCCCATGGATCGCGACGTGCGCTCCAAGACTCCCGGCAAGTGCCCGCGTTGCGGCATGCCGCTGGTGGCGAATCTGCCCGAGCCGGTCGAGTATCCGGTGGACGTGCGCGTGGATCCGCCGCAGATTCCCAGCGCGCGCCCGGTCGCCCTCGAATTCCGTATCGCCGATCCCGCCACCGGCGCGCCTGTGAAACAGTTCGAAATCGTGCATGAGAAGCTGTTTCATCTGTTCATCGTCAGCCAGGATTTGCAATACTTCGCGCACTTGCATCCACAGTTCGATGGCGCTGCTTTCCGTCTGGATACCGTGCTGTCGAAGCCTGGAACGTACCGCCTGCTCGCGGACTTCTATCCCACCGGCGGCACGCCGCAACTGGTGCCCAAGACCATAACTACGGCCGGGTACATGACGCCGCTTGAAACCGGCATTCCGCGGCTCGCCCCGGATCTTTCGCCGAAGCAGGCTGAAAACCTGACCGCCGAATTGAAGCTCGACCCGCCGCAGCCCATCGCCGGCAAGAAGACCATGCTGTTCGTGCACCTGACTCCGGCGGACGGTCTGGAGCCTTACATCGGCGCGTGGGCGCACTTACTGGCTGTGAGCGACGACTTAGTCGACACGATCCACGAGCACCCGTTCATCGCCAACGGCGGACCGGACATGCAATTCAACATATTCTTTCCGCGCGAAGCGGCCTACCGGGTGTGGATCCAGTTTCAACGCAAGGGAGTGGTGAATACGGTGGCGTTTACGATTCCGGTGACGGCGTTGCGATAGCCGTACAAGAGACGCTATGATCGAATCGATGGTGCAGGTACGCATATCCGAAGCTGAACTAGCCGGGGACTTGCATGGCGTATTTGAGAAAAGTCCGGAAGGGCGCTGAGATCGTCGTCGAGCAGGACGATCGACCCGTGGCCGTCATCCGCTCGCCGCAAGAAAAAGGCCGGATGCTCTCCGAGTGTGTCGCACTGGCCGAAGCGCGCGGCTCCATGGCGACATTGGACGAAGGCTTCATGAAGGATGTCGAGGAAGGAATCTCGCGGCGCAGCCAGCCATGGAACCCGCCGCTTTGGGAGTAAATTCCCCGGCATCAGCGTCATTTCTCTCCAAAGGCCGGCTAGCCGGCGTTTCGCGGCGATTGACCCGGCCAACGATCCGGAACCAAAACATCGGCGGTTGGGCGCATTCAGGCGTGAGGCGGGTTCCGGAGAACCCGCGCACGGTCGAAAACCGGCCTCCTTTGGAGGTGCTGCTGCAAGCGGGGCTTAAGCCCCGGGCCGGCTAAAGCCCGCCCTCCAAAGGGCTTGCACCGGTTTTCATGACTATTCGTGGGCCGCAGGCCCATCCTGACAGGCATGGAGGCCCACCCCACAAGTCAGCGCCGCACGCGCGCCACGTTCGAATATGCCGATTCACCTTTTGCATTGGCCGCCCGCACCCGGTAGCATACGATGCCCGACGGAGCTACGTCGTCCGCGTATTCCGAATTGGCGGACGGTTGCTTGGCGATGCGGGTCCACGACCCCGCGTCGCCCGCGCGCCGCTCGATGATGGCGGTCGCCGGGTCGCCGTCATGCATCTGCCAACGCAGCTTCACTGAGTTGCCCGCCACGGTCGCGGTCAGCGAACTGGGCGCTTCCGGCAGCACCGGCCAATCGAAGTAATCCTTATCCGCGATGGCCATGATGCTGTCGCGCACCGGCATGTTCGGAAACACATCGCTCGGCTCCGGCTTGGAGATCGGCTCAATCGCCCCGGACACCACATCGATCAGGACCGGATGCTGGATCCCGCTGTGCGCTATGGTCAGGTCCGCGTGCACGGGTGGGAACGCGCCGCCCGGCACGCTGTGCGCGGCCAGCCAGTACGCCACAATCGGCTTGCCGGCCCGGCTGCGAAATCCGTACGCCAGAAACGGCTGCGAATTATTGTGCAGCGCGGGGACATCCGCTGGCGTCACCTTGATGGACGCGTCGAAGCGCGTATCCGCAAACAACGCGTTGGTGTTTTGGTACGCGTAGAATACCGGGCGCGGCGTGAAGTCGTCCGGTAAATGCCGCAGCCCGTGGATGAAGCCGAAATCGTCGTACTCGTTGCCGTCCGTGCCGGCGGTCAGCAGCCACACGAAGGTGCGCACGCCGCGCACCCAGTTATAAATCATGCCGCGCGGAATGTACTTCGACTGCACGGATTCGTCCGAGCCGGGCCACGACGGGATGGAGTTGAATTCATCGTCCCAGAACTGAATATCCGGACGGATGCCCGGGTAGCCGCGCACCAGTTCGCGCAACTTCGCGGGCGACTCGTCGCCGTAAGCGCCGTAATCCATCGATTCCGGATTCAGGTTTGAGCCGTAACCGGGATAAGTGTGATACGCGAATACGTCGATGCCCGCCGCGCAATCGCAGGCGTCCAGCGCGCGCCGCGCGAACTCGCGCGTGGGATCGGCCTGGCCGCCGTAGACGACTTTGGCTTGCGGATCGGCGCCATGTACGGCGAGGATGAACGCCTTCAGCAATCGCCCGTAATCTTCCGGATTGGGCAGCGGATTCCAGTAGTCGATATCCTGCTCGTTCCACAGCGCGTAATCATGGATGCGGCCGCGGAAATGTCCCACCACGAACTGCACGTATTTCACGAACGCCGCAATTTGTGCAGGTGTGGTCGGGGGCCAGAACGCGGAATAGAGACTGCGGTCGGGATTGTGGAAGCTGCCCGGTTCGGGCGCACTCGCATCGGGCAGTTTCCCGGCGGGCGATGTGTACATCGGGTTCCCGTACAGCAACTGCACCTGCACCTTGACGCCGTTATCAACCAGCGAATCGACGTAATCGTCCAAGCCCGGTGGAATCGCCAGGACGCCGCGTTTCCGCTCGATCCAATCCCAACTGGTGTAGTCGGAGCTGTTTTCGTATTGGCCGATGCGGATCCAGCTCGCGCCGGCGTCGAACATGCGGGTCCACCAGTGGCGGTCCCAGGGGAGATAGGGGTCGCGGGGCAGGTCGGAGTTGATGCCGAAGCCGTCCTGGATTTGGGAGGAGCGCTTGGGCGGCACGCGATTCTGAGCGGCGAGGGGGAGGAGGGCCAGCAGGAGGATAGGGAAAGCGCGCATAGAGATACTGTTATACCCTAGCGCGATTGGCCCAGTAAGAAAAAAGATTGCCCAAGCGGACACCTTTGGAGTATCCTAGTAGCAGGACCGGGGGCTGCGAACCCCCGGCCCTACTCGATGATTACCGCTGGCGCTTGCGCCAGACGACGATAATGATCGTGACACTGCTGCGTAACAGCAGGCCAATCATGGTTAGACCCTCCTTTCTGCTTTGAACTGGAAGGCCCGGGCGCTTCCCGGGCTTTCTCCAATTCGGAGCTCGAGTTCTTCCGTTTCAGGAACCCGCTCTTCCAATCTCCGCTAGAAAGGTCTCCGCTTGAGGAGTGCGCCCAGCGGCGCGAATTTCTCAGGCAACCTGTGCGATGAAAAGATTTCCCACCAACAACCATCCACGGCGAGCGCAACTCGCCTAACTAGCGGCGGAATGACTTGGCGCTTGCAGCCCGGGCCACGCCGGCTCCCACGCCGGTGGCGAATGCTCCTAGGGGCGCCGTCACCGGCGGCTCCATCATCTGCATCATGGCGTACGGCGGCATGTCTTCCGCTTCCGTGAAAAACGTCATGCGCTCCAGTTCGCCGTCGTAATCCACCTTGATCAGATCCCCGCCGCGTACCTGCTCGGTGGCGATCAGGTTGGACAATGGATGCACCAGGCTGCGATCGATGGCCCGCTTCAGGTGCCGCGCGCCATACTTCATGTCGGTCCCCTCGCGCAGCAGAAAATCCTTGGCCCGCTCGCTCAGCGCGAACACAAACGGCGCGCCGTTCGCCGAATTGAAGATGCGGTGCTGCAGAATGTTCAACTCCAGCCCCAGAATCTTGCGTAGTTCCGGCTCGCCCAGCGGCCGGAACACCACCACCTTGTCGATGCGGTTCATGAATTCCGGTGTGAATTTCTTGCGCGCGGCCTGCACGCCGGCGCGCGAGATCTTCTCGTTCAGGCTTCCGTCCACTATGCCCTCGGAACACTTGCGTTCTATTTCGGCAGCCGCGAATCCCAAATTAGGACGCAGGATCGAACTCATTTCTCCCGCGCCGAGATTGCTGGTCATAAAAATCATGGCGCGCGAAAAATCTACCCGCCGGTTGTCGCCCAGCGTCAGACTCGCCTTGTCCAGAATTCCCAGCAGCAGATTCCAGAGAGAGTCGCTGGCCTTCTCGATCTCGTCGAACAGCACGAAGCTCAGCTTGATCTTGTCCGTGTAATGCTGCTGCAGGACCTCCTGGCTCAACAGTGGGTGGGTTTCGCGATGCCCCAGATATCCCGGCGGCGAACCGATCAATTTGGCGATCTCGTGGCTGTGCTGGAACTCCGCGCAGTCTATCTTGACTACCGCGCGCATATCGCCCACCAAGCTCTCCGCGGTAGCTTCCACCAGGCGCGTCTTACCCGAACCGGTGGGTCCCAGAAACAGGAAATTGCCGATGGGTCTTCCCGGGCTCGACATGCCCGCCAGGAACGTTTGATAGATATTCACGATCTGATCGACCGCTTCGTCCTGCCCGACGATGCGCCGGCGCAAATCGGCATCCAGCTTCACTGCTTCATTTCCCGTGCGCGTCGGGTCAAGCTGCCGGTTCATTCGGTCCATCATCGCGTTGCCTCTTGTCAAACTCTTCAGCCCTCGTGCCGAGGTGCTTCCCGACCGGGCCAGTAGCACGTCGCGTGCCAATTCTATCGCGGACCTTGTTAGGTACTACTTCTGAGGCTTCGAAGGCCGTAGTTCCACCCGGCTAATCAACGTACGCGCGGGCATATGCAACAGCATCGACACGACTGCGGCGACGTCTTCGGACTGTATCTTCCAGGAGGCCGCGCCGGCCCGCGCGCCGAAATCCGTGTCCACACTGCCCGGCATGATGGAGCTGACGCGCACGTTGTCGTAACGGTGATCCAGCATCATGGCTTCGCTGAATCCGTTCAGGCCGAACTTGGACGCATTGTAAGCCGCGCCGCCCGCAAAAGCGTTTTTTCCCGCAAGACTGCTAATGTTTACAATGTATCCCCCGCCGCGCAGTTTCATGCGCGGCAGGGCTTCGTGGCTGCAATAATAAACCCCGCTCAAGTTCAAGTCGATGGTGCGGCGCCAGTCTTCCGGTGTGAGATCCGCTACACTTTTGAACACGCCGATGCCCGCGTTGTTGATCAGAAAATCCAAGCCGCCGAAGCGCGCATCCACGCTCGCGAAGAAGCGGCGCACATCTTCCAGCTTCGAGACGTCGGCGGGCTCCGCCAATAGCCGGTCTGCCGCGCCGGGTGGACAATCTCTCACAAAAGTTTGCACGTTCGCGTGCAATCGGCTGCATACGGCTACGGAAGCGCCCTCCCGCAGGAGGCGCTGCGCGATGGCCCGTCCGATGCCGCGCGTGCCGCCTGTAACAATTGCAACTTTGCCTGATAATGTCGTTTCTTCCATCCTTTGATTCTGACATGCGGCGCTGCGGCTGGGTCACACGCGGTAGACTTAAGGTGTGAGGGAGCTACGCGCATTGACGCCCGAAGAACTCGCGCGCGCCGAAGAGAGATTGCGGAATCCGGCGCTGGGCAGCCGCATTGAGGCGGCCCAGAAGTTCGGCATCGACCTGACGCTGCCGATCGGGCAGTTACGGCTTACGCCCGCCGAGCGCGCGGAGCGAATGCTGGCCGTCTGTCGTATTGCGGAAAGCGTTCGGGGAGCGGGCCGACGGCGGCGCGCATGAACCCCGACACGGCGATACAGGCGCTGGTCGACGCGCGTGTGGAGTTCGTCATTATCGGCGGCTGGTCGGCGATCATCAACGGTAGCAGCTTCATGACGGACGATCTGGACGTCGGCTACTCGCGGGAACCCGAGAACCTTCGTCGTCTGGTACAGGCGTTGGCGCCGTACCACCCCCGATTGAGAGACTTGCCCAAGGGATTACCGTTTGTCTGGGACCAAGCGAAGCTGCGAAATGGCGCCGTATTCACGTTGGACACCGACTTAGGCAAGATCGATTTGCTGGCCAAGGTAGCCGGAGTAGGTGCTTTTGAAGATGCGATGAAAGGATCGGTCGTTACGGAGGCATTTGGCAGGCAACTACGTGTATTGGGCCTCAAAAGCCTGATCCAAGGCGAAGCGGGCCGCGGGCCGGACCAAGGATCTCCTCATCCTGCCCGAACTAGAAAGCCTGCTCGAGGCCGAAGAACCGTAGGATGGGCAGTCCTGCCGCCGGCCCGGATGGACTGCCTACATTCAACGCGAAACCCCTTCCGCTTGGCTTGAGGCTGCGCCGCAGCACTTCTTGTACTTCTTGCCGCTCCGGCACGGGCAATAGTCGTTGGGGCTGATCTTGGGCGGCAGTCGCGGGGCCGGGGCGGCCACCGGCTCGCCGCGGCGCAGCAGCTTTTCGATATCGGAGACGTCCTCCGGCGCGTCCGGTTCCACGCCCGCGATCACTTGCCAGCCGTGCTTAGTACAAAGATCGACGATCTCTTGCGCGAGATCCATCGTTTGCACGCGAACTACGGCCGGGTGTTTCTTCGTTCCTAGCTTGGCCACTTCCGTCTCCGCACTGGTTTACTCGCGGCGTGGGCGGGCGTTTGACCGCGGCCTACGCTTCCATGTTGACCATCTGAATTAACGCCTGGATATATCCGTATGCGTAGGCGAAGGCCTGCTTGCCTCCCGCGTCGCCGTCGATGGCGGGCACATGATCGGGCATCAGCATGCCGTCGTAACCCACTTCCTTGTACACGCGCATGGCGCGGATCATGTTCACATCGCCATCGTCCGGAAACGTCTCCTGAAAATTCAGGAAGCTGCCTTTGATATTGCGGAAGTGGACGTTGAAGACTTTTCCGCGCACGCCGAAGTAGCGGATCACATCGAAGATCTCGTTCGCCGGCCGGGCGAGCATTTCGGAAATCGTGCCTTGGCAAAAGTTCAGGCCGTGATACGGGCTGGGCGCGATCTCGATGAAGCGCTTCAGCCCATCCACGCTGCCCAGCACGCGATCCACGCCGCGGAAACCCTTACCGGGCGGCATGCCGGGATCCTGAGGGTGGCAAGCCATCCTGATTTTATATTCCGCGGCGACCGGGATGACACGCTGCAGGAAATACGCGATGCGCTCCCATTCGGCGTCGGCGCCGACGGGACCGGCTTCGGTGAGCGGTGCGGCTTCACGCACAGCTTTCTCGTAGACGAAGGTGCTGTAGTGCGCGCCGCTTCGGCCAGGCGTCGGCTCCGACCGCACCACTCCCAGAATGGTCAGATTGTATTTCAGCGCGGGGATGCCCGCGCGCGCGGCATTGCGAATCATCTGGCAGATGGTGTCGATTTCGCGGTCGCGCTCGGGGCTTCGGCCCAGCATGATATCGGGATTTTCCGATCGCGTGATGTAATTTGAACTCAGGGGCAGCGGGACCATCTCGAGGCGAATGCCGAACGACTCCACGCGCTCGCGCAGGCGGGTAAGACTTTCGACGGACCAGTTCGCGTCCATACGCGCGGAAGGCAAAGTACTGCAAATATGATTGACGCCGAGTGCGGCCAGCACGCGCAGAGCTTCGTCGGACGAATCGTTCTGCGTGCCCAATTTCAATTTGCCGTAGGACAGGCCTCCTGGCCGGTCCTGGGCCGGAGCGCCCGCAACCGCCAGGGCGGTGGCAGCGGCTCCTAGAAAATGACGACGGCGCATGGCGGTTCTCCCGTTCAGCGGATCGGCGAGAAATCCAGCGGACGCAGGATAGCGTTGCTGATGTTCGAAACGATCTCGGCGTCGGAATAGCCCGGCTGCGCGCGCAGCTTCTGCCATGCGGCATCCGCGCCAAAGGCCCCCCACAGTTTATCGCGCGCCGCCATGCTTTCGAACGACAGCATGTAAGTGAGGTTAGGCAGGTTGCGTCCGGCCAGTGTCTCGCCGAAGAAGACCGGCGCCATGCCCAGCCGCTCGAAAATCGCGGCTTCACCTTCGTTGAACATGCGGATCTTGCGCGCGGCGGCCTTGGCGTTGTTGGATTCGTAGGTGCGCAACTCGAAGATGCGAGGTGCACGCTGGCCGGCGGGCGGTTGGGCGATGGACGGCAGACAGTCGAACGCGCGCAGCACGGAGTTCTCCATGCGGATGTAGCTCGGCTCGGTCATGGAGTTGTACTCGTCGAAGCCTTGCTGGAACTCCTTGTCGGCCGCCAGACGCGCCATGCTGCCGGCGAAGGCATCGGCGGAAGGGTAACTAATCAGCGACAGGATAAAAGGGCTGCCTTCGGCGACCACCGCGCCGAAGAATCCCAGCGGACCGATGCCTAGGCGCTGCGCGGCGGGCAGAAAGTGCTTGCTCAGGAAGTCCGCGGTGCGCTGCGTCTGGCTGCCGTTACGCATGTGGTAATAGCGCAGCTCGAAGAAGGCGTTCGGTTGGGCGGCGGCGGCAGGGACGGCGGCGAGACCGGCCGAGGCGGCGGTCCGCACGAATTGACGGCGTTGCATCACGCCATAGTTATAGCAGGTTGCGCTAGCTGGGCGGGTCTGGAGACCCGCCGCAGGACTGGAGTCCCGCCCCACAAGCCGGGTGTTACACTCCGGGCATGGCTCAGTACCGTATCGACCGCGGCGCGCCGAAGCGCGGAGGCCGCGGCGCGCGCATCACCTTCATCGTCCTTGCCGTTGTGATTTTGCTGGGAGCGCGCTCCATGGCTTCGTTCTCCATCGAATATCAATGGTGGAAAGAGTTAGGACAGCTCGACACCTGGTTCGCCATGCTGGCCTACGGATTTGTGCCCATGCTGGCCGCCACTCTCATCGCCTTCGGCGTCTTATGGATCGCCCACGCCCGCGCGCTGAAGTTTGCCGGCACGGGACTCTCCGGCCATCCCATCTACGCCTGGACCTCCAGCCTCGGCCTGCTGTTTCTCGGCTATCTCATCGCGGCCGGCTCCATCGAGAGTTGGACCGTGGTCCGCTATCTCGGCGCGCGCGGCATGCCGCCGGAGGCCAATGCCTGGAGCGATTCCGTCTTCGGCCTGCCGCTCAAGTTCTATCTGTTCGATCTGCCGTTTTACTCCGATCTGCGCGGCTACTTACTGGCGCTGGTGATTGTCAGCGTGCTGGTCTACTGGATCGCGGCGCGTGGCTGGCAACTGCGCTTCAAACTGCCGTCCATGGGCGATATGCGGCAAATCGATCCTACCTTGTTCCGGCTGGAAGGCGGGCTCGAGAGCCGGTTCCTGCGCGGCGCGCTGGTCGTTTTCCTGGCAGCGCTGGCGCTGCGTTTCTTCCTGGGGCGTTACGAAATGGTCTACGACGATCACGGGTTCATGGTGGGCGTGGATTACGTGGACCTGCATTTCGCCCTGCCGCTGCAGTGGCTGGCTATCGTGGCGTGTCTGGTCGCGGCGGTGCTGGTCTGGCTGCGGCGCTGGATTCCGGCCGCCAGCATGGCGATTTCGCTGGTGGTGCTGTTCGCCGTGCCGAAGCTGGTGGATTCGTTGTATGTGCGGCCCAACGAAATTTCCATTCAGCACGATTTCATCGGCACGCACATTCACGCCACGCGCTCGGCTTACGGGTTGGAACAGCACATGACTGAAACCGAGTTCACCGTGCATCCGAACGCACCCATCGATGCCGCCGCGCACAAGGGCACCATCGATAACGTGCGCTTATGGGACGTCGGCGCGTTCCACAGCACTATCACGCAGATCCAGGCGTTGCGGCCGTATTACGTTTTCTCGGACACGGATGTGGACCGCTACACCATCGACGGCGCTTACCGGGAGGTGTTCCTGACGCCGCGCGAACTGGATATCAATCAGTTGCCGGGCGCCAGCAAGAGCTGGATCAACCCGCACTTCGTCTACACGCACGGCTATGGCGTGGTGCTGGCGCCGGTGAGCAAGCTCACCGCCGACGGGCTGCCCCAACTTCTCATCGAGAATGCGCCACCCGAGATCAAGACGCCCAGCTTGAAGCTAACCCGCCCGGAAATTTACTACGGCGAAGTGGTGCAGGAGCCGGTTTTTGTGCGCACGGCGCAGCCCGAGTTCAACTATCCGTCGGGTGAGGATAACGTGCATTCGCAGTACCAAGGCACGGGCGGCATCCCGATTTCCTCGGCGGCGATGCGCGTGTCGGCAGCGGTCCGCGAAGGGGATATCAACATCCTGCTGAGCAACCCGATCTCCGGCGAGAGCCGCATGATGATCCGGCGGAACATCAAGGAACGGCTGGAAACGCTGGCGGGATTCATCGCGTGGGACCACGATCCGTACCTCGTGATCACAGACGAAGGGCGCCTCGTCTGGATGGACGATGGCTACACCTATTCGAACTCGCATCCCTATTCGCGCACGGTGCCGGTGCCGGATTTGGGTGACGTCAACTATCTGCGCAACGCGGTGAAGGCCACCATCGACGCGTACGACGGCACCACGCGGTTGTACATTTTCGCGCCGGACGATCCCATTGTGCGCGCGTATCAGCGGCTGTTCCCCACGCTGTTCCACGACGCCTCCGAGATGCCCGCCGATTTGCGCCGGCACGCCCGGTATCCCGAGACGATGTTCCGCGTGCAGGCAGAGATCTACCGGACCTATCACATGCTCGATCCGCAGGCGTTTTATAACAAGGAAGATATGTGGGACCTGGCGCGGTACACGGCGGGGCAGGAGGGTCAGTCGGAGTCGGTAAGCCCCACCTATGTGGTGGCCAGCTTGCCGGAACAGAATCAGGCCGAGTTCATGTTGTTGCTGCCGTTCACGCCGCGCAATAAGGACAACCTGATCGGGCTGATGCTGGCGCGCTGCGATGGCGCGCACCTGGGCGAAGTCGTGGTGCTGCAACTGTCCAAGCAGGAGCTGATTTTCGGGCCGGCGCAGATTGCCGCGCGCATCAATCAGGAGCAGACCATTTCGAAGGACTTGACGCTGTGGAACCAGCAGGGGTCGCACGTGCTGCGCGCGCAGACTCTGGTGCTGCCAGTGGACAGTACGTTCCTGTATGTGGATTCGATTTATATCCAGTCGAGCGCCACCAGCATGCCGCAGTTGAAGAAGATTGTGCTGGCGGTGGGGAATCGGCTGATCTATACGGATACTTACGAGCAGGCCCTGGCGCAGCTTTCCACGGGCGCGCAGGCGCTGGTGCAGCAGGCGGATGCGCCCGCGGCG
>Ga0302326_10004223_pt1 | contig 33367 bp, 28 predicted proteins | sample Palsa_T0_3_FD_202264 | JGI IMG/M metagenome (GOLD analysis project Ga0302326, IMG submission 202264) | Peat permafrost microbial communities from Stordalen Mire near Abisko, Sweden - Palsa_T0_3 | ecosystem: Environmental > Terrestrial > Soil > Palsa > Peat permafrost | place: Sweden: Abisko...
GCGGGGACGGTGGCCGGCCGGCCCGTGAATATCTGCTCGATGGAGGCGCGCTTCATCGGCGGCAGCATGGGATGCGTGGTAGGGGAGATGATCACGCGGTCGATCGAGCGCTCCATCGCGGCGCGGATGCCGCTGGTGATCGTATCGGCGTCGGGTGGCGCGCGCATGCAGGAAGGCGCGGTGAGCCTGATGCAGATGGCCAAGATCTCGGCGGCGCTGATGCGCCTGGACGAGGCCGGTGTGCCTTACATCAGCGTGCTGACGGACCCCACCACGGGCGGCGTGACGGCGAGTTTCGCGATGTTGGGCGACCTGAACATCGCCGAACCGGGCGCGCTGATCGGGTTTGCCGGACCGCGCGTGATCGAGCAGACCATCCGGCAGAAGCTGCCGGAAGGATTTCAACGGTCGGAATTCCTGTTGAAGCATGGGATGCTCGACGCGGTAGTGCCGCGGTTGGAGATGAAGAGCTACATCTCGACGGCGCTGCGATTCTTCATGGATTAGGGGATAGGGCGGGCCAGAGGCCGGTCCCACGCGATGAATTATCCCGATTCCGTCCGGTTCCTGTATGCGCTGGGCAACGAGGCCAAGACCGCCAAGCTGGGCTTGGAGCGCATTGCCATTTTGCTCGAAGCGCTGGGCGATCCGCAGGAAGCCTACCGCATCGTCCACGTGGCGGGCACCAATGGAAAGGGCTCCACATGCGCGATGATCGAATCCGGCCTGCGCGCCGCCGGATATCGCACGGGGCTGTTCACGTCGCCGCACCTGGTGGAGCCTACGGAGCGCATCCGGATCGCGGGTGAAGCGCTCAGCGCCGGACAGTTCGCCGCAGCGTTCGACGAGGTGCACGCGTGCGCGGAGGCGCTGCTGGAACGGGAACGCATCGACTTGCACCCCACATATTTCGAAACCGTGACGGCCATGGCGCTGGTCGTGTTTCGCGAGTGTGGCGTGGAGTTCGCGGTACTCGAAGTGGGACTGGGAGGGCGCCTGGACGCGACCAACGTGGTCACCCCGGAGCTGTGCGTGGTGACGCCGGTGGATTTCGATCACGAAGCTTATCTGGGCAAGAGCCTGGAATCGATTGCCGGGGAAAAGGCGGGGATTCTGAAGGCGGGCGTACCGGCGGTTTTAGCGCGACAGCGGGCCGAGGCGGAGGGCGTGCTGGAGGCGCGGGCCAAGGCTTTGGGCGTGGCTGTGACGCACAGCTCCGAGGTGCCGGTCTCCGGCGTCACACTGCATGCGCGGGGCAGCGAGTTTATGTGGGACGAGTTACTAGTAAGTTGCCCGCTGCCGGGCGAACATCAGGTGGAGAACGCGCGTACGGCCATCGCGGCGTTAAGGCAGCTGGGCATCGCGCCCGCAACCATCCGGCAAGGCATCGCGGCGACGGTGTGGCCGGGCCGTTTAGAGCGCGTTGCCGTGAATCCGGAAATCGTTCTGGATGGCGCGCACAATCCGGCGAGCGCACGGGCGTTGGCTGCCTATCTCGACCGCTTCTACGAACCCCGCCGCGTATGGCTGATTTACGGCGCGATGCGCGACAAAGCGGTGGAGGAGATGGCAGCGATCCTGTTTCCACGCGCGGGGCATGTGATTGCGACGGCGCCGGCGCAGGCGCGCGCGCTGCGGCCGGAAGCGATCCGCGCTCTGGCCGATCACGATTGCATTCAGGTGGCCGCGGACGTTCGGGCAGCGCTGGCACTGGCTGGCGGGGCGGCGCGTGAGGACGCTATCTTCGTGACGGGATCGTTGTTTCTGGTGGGGGAGGCGCGCGCGCTGTTTGCATGACAGCGGCCCTGCGCGCACTTGACGGGGGTATACATCTCTGTATACCATTCTGTTAACCGTCGGAGCGACGGAGGCAGAAGGAGGCCAAGAACGGCCTGTTAGGCCAACCGGCCCAAGCCCCCCAATGTTACTCAGCCGCCTGCGTGCCTACTTCCTGATCGACCCGCTGATTATCCTGACGACGATGGTGTTCGGGCTGGCGTCGCTACTGGCCTCCGCATTCGATAAAAGGGGCCGCACGCAACATGCGATCGCGCGCCGATGGGCACGCACCCTGCTGGCGGTCTGCGGGGCGCGCGTCCGCATAGAGGGATTGGAGAAGCTACAAGAGGACGGGGCTTATGTGCTGGTGGCGAACCATGCCAGCTACATGGATACGCCCGCGGTGTTGCTGATCCCCCTGCAAATCCGGTTCTTCGCCAAGCGAGGGTTATTCCGGATTCCGCTGCTGGGGGGACACTTGCGCCGCGCAGGACATTTTCCGGTGGCGCGCGACAATCCGCGGGCGTCGCTGAAGAGCTTGACCGAGGGCGCGCGGCTGGTGCGCGAGCGCGGCGTATCGGTGGTGCTGTTTCCGGAAGGCGGAAGGTCGCCCGACAGCCTGCGGGAGTTCAAAGAGGGCGCGGCTTACCTGGCGATCAAGGCGGGCGTGCCGGCGGTGCCGATCGGGATCATTGGCATGCGGCAGGTGCTGCCGATGGGGTCGGCACACGTGCGGCCGCATGCGGTGACGGTGCGGATCGGCGATCCGATTCCGACCGAAGGGATGAAGCTGGATGCGCGCGGCGAGTTGAATCAGAGGCTCCGGCGCGAAGTGGCGGAGTTGATCGGGGAGCCGGCGGCGTAGCCTAGCTCAAGCCCGGCTTCCAGACTATCCGGAAGAATGGCTTTTAATCGAATCGCCGAAGGGAGAATCGGAACCCACCAAATACTGGCTATCCACCCTGCCGGAGAAGACCTCGCTGAAGTCTCTGGCGAAGATTGCCAAACACCGGTGGATCATCGAACGCGACTATGAGGAACTCAAGCAGGAGCTGATGGATTCCTGAGGTTTTGATTGTAGGTATTCAACCTGAGTGTATGATACGTGGCACCAAAGGATTTCCATTCTGGGACATCAATCCCGTCGGAGGCATAGCTTGCGCCAACCGCACTTCCCGCCACACCTCCACGAGCCAGGGCCGCCGCTCACAGCGATGACCACGCCTGGCCGGGCCGGAGTGGGCCGCCGGCGGCATGCTGCGCGAAGTGCCCAGCATGTCCTGGGCTGTGGGCGGCGCCGGTCCGAAGCCGCGGCGCGCGCGATGGGCCGCGTTGAGGGGACCGCTGGGGGCGGGTGGGGCGTCGTGGAAGGGCACGGCCCGCCAGAGCGGGCGGCGTGTCCCGCCCGGCCTATCGCTCTCGCGCGGGAGTCACTGCGGTTTGAGCTCGAAGAGCACGCCACGGTTGTCTGTGCCGCCGTAGTAAGTGGTCCCGTAGAGGTTCCCTTTTGCGTCGCGGATCACCCCGGCGAAGGGGTCGCCCCCATCGGCCCCGCCCGGGAAGCTGTATAGCACCGCGATGTTGCCGGCCGGATCCAGCTTGTAGACCACGCCTTGGCCATCGCCGTATGCACCCCCGCCACCGGCCGTAGTCCCGTAGAGGTTGCCCGCAGCGTTGCGGGTCACCCCGGCGAAGGGCAACGCGCCATCGTACCCATCGAAGCTGCACAGCACCGTCTCCTGGCCGCTCGCATCCAGCCTGTACACCACGCCGACGTTGCCAGTGCCGCCGGCGTAGGTCGTCCCATAGAGGTTGCCGGCCGAGTCGCAGATCACTCCGGAGTAGGGAATCCCCCCATCAGCGCCGCCCGTAAAGCTGTATAGCACCGTATAATTGCCTGCCGCATCCAGCCTGAACGCCACCCCGCACGACGGCGGCTGCCCCTCTACCACGGGCGGACACGGGGTGCCGTGGAAGGTGGCAGTCCCGTAGAGATTGCCTGCCGGGTCGCGGATCAGACCGGCGAGCGGTTCGAATCCGTCGGCCCCGCCCGTAAAGCTGTACAACACCGTCTCCTGGCCGGACCTATCCAGTTTGTACACCACGCCCGCGTTCGCTGCGCCCCCCGCGGAAGTAGTTCCGTAAAGGTTGCCAGCCGAGTCGCCGATCACACCGGCGTAGGGTTGGCCCCCATCGGCGCCGCCTGTGAAGTTGAACAGCACGCTGTACTGGCCGGCCGAGTCCAGTTTGTACACCACGCCTTGGCCCGATGTTCCCCCAACCGTAGCAGTCCCGTAAAGGTTGCCAGCTGAGTCGCCGATCACACCGACAACGGGGTACGCCCCCGTAGTGGGGGCGAAATTGTGCAGCACCACCTCAGTGGTTGACTGGGCCTGCGCCGGCACCAGGGCTCCTAACATCCACATCAGCCCTAGCAGGCCGGTTCCTTTCGACTTTATGGCCTCCGTCACAAGCCTCGCACCATCGCAATCTGGCGCCCTAACAGCTATCAGTATACGCCCGATCTGGCCAAGCTTCGCCGCGATTTCCGCGTAGCGCGTCCGCCCGTCGGCGGTCGCGGCGAGGGACGACGGGTGGCTCGCGCCGGGCTCCGGCAGTTGTGGCTTTAAGAGTGCCCCCTTACTTCCCGGGATCCGAAGCACCCACTCTGTAGGTGGAGTACACAATGATGCTCATACCGGGATTACGATATACACGTCGCGATCGCCGGACGCAGCGATCCCTGCGCGCTGGATGTTTCCGTGGACGACGGCGTGCCGCAATCCCTGTCCTCTGTCAGTCGATTTTGAAGGCCGGCACTATGCCGATACCAGTTTGAACATAGGCGCGGGCGCGCATCGACTGACCGTCTTGGTGGTCCGCGACGACGATCGCGCGGTCGACCAGGCGTAGGCTGGCGAAGGAGCGCGGGCCCGGAAAAACGGGGCCTCTAGCCAAGTGCGAGCGCTGTCGCCCTATTTTGCCGCTCTTGCCAAGGTGGTCATCGGAATCGGCGGAACGATAGTTACCGCTCCGGGCGAGGGTGACGTGGATTACGTGTGCCGATTATTTGCACCGTCGGCCGGCATCGATGAGGACCCCGCAACCGGCTCGATACACTGCACCCTGGCTCCGTATTGGGCGGGGCGGCTGGGTAAAGACGCGCCGCGGGCACGGCAACTCAGTGTCCGCGGTGGATACATGCAGTGCGCAATCGGTGGGGATCGGGTGAAGATCGCCGGCAGGGCATGCTTGTATCTTCACGGCACGCTCGAGCTCTAAAGCCGCCGTGGTGGGTTAGAATAATCTCGTAACCCCTTTGGCGAACCCCAGCCTGCACGAACAGTTCGACCGGACCGAGGAGCGCAAGCTGTCCGACCGGTCGGCCGGTCTAGGGATGGCCGGCGCCTTAGTGTTGCTGGCATGCATGCCCCTTTTGCGGGGAGGGCGGGTGCGCTGGTGGGCGTTGTGCCTTTCCCCTGCAATCCTGCTGGTGTCGCTGCTGTGGCCCAGCCTGCTCCATCCGTTGGCCTGGTTGGGGCGGAAACTGGCCGATATCCTGGGCCGGGCGATCGGGCTAGTCGCGCTGGGCCTGCTATTCTTTCTGGTCATCACGCCGTTCGGCCTCGGCCGCCGCCTTTTCGTGCGCGATCCGCTGCGGCGCCGGGTCGACAAGAGTTGCAAGAGTTATTGGGTGGAGCGCCGGCCGCCGGGTCCCTCTCCCGAGAGCATGGCCCATCAGTTTTAGGAGGAAGAGATGTCCTTTGCCCGCGAATTCTGGGCATTCTTGCGAGTGCGGAAGAAGTTCTGGCTACTGCCCATTATCGTGATGGTGCTGGTGTTCGGCGCGTTGCTGGCGCTGGCCCAGAGTTCCGCGATTGCGCCGTTCATCTACACGCTGTTCTGAAGCCCACCGCAGACGATGCGCGTTCTTGGAATCTCGGCGTTCTATCACGACAGTGCGGCGGCGTTGGTGCGCGATGGACAGATCGTAGCGGCGGCACAGGAAGAGCGTTTCTCCCGCCGGAAACACGATGCGCGCTTCCCCCGCCACGCCGTAACCTACTGCCTGGAGCGCGAGGGGGTGGCGCTGGAGGCGATCGACTACGTCGTCTTTTACGACAAGCCATTTCTGAAGTTCGAGCGGTTGCTCGAGACCTATCTGGCCTTCGCGCCGCACGGTCTGCGCTCCTTCGCGATGGCTCTGCCGCTTTGGATCCGCGAAAAACTGTTTCAGAAAAAACTGCTGCGGAACGCGTTGCGCGGCTTTGGTGCGGGGTTCGATTTCGAGACGCGCTTGTTGTTCGCCGAGCATCATCTGAGCCACGCCGCCAGCGCCTACTATCCTTCGCCGTTCGCCTTCCACGAGGAGGCGGCCGTGCTGACGATGGACGGTGTGGGGGAATGGGCCACCACCTCGGCCGCGATGGGCCGCGGCAGCCGCCTGGAGGTGCTGCGCGAAATCCACTTCCCGCATTCGCTCGGGCTGTTCTACTCCGCCTTTACTTACTATGCCGGCTTCCGGGTGAATTCGGGCGAGTACAAGCTGATGGGTCTGGCGCCTTATGGCGACCCCAAATACGCCGGCCTGATTCGCGATCGTTTGATCGACATCAAGGAAGACGGATCGTTCCACCTGGACTTGGATTACTTCGATTACTGCACGGGGCTGACCATGACCAACCTCCGGTTCGATGAATTATTGGGAGCGCCTCGCCGGCAGCCGGAGGCGAAACTGACGCAGCATTATGCGGACGTGGCGGCCTCGGCGCAGGCTGTTGTGAATGAGATTGTGGTGCGGCTGGCGCGGTCGCTGGCGGCGACGGGAGCGGAGGCATTGTGCCTGGCCGGCGGAGTAGCGCTCAACTGCGTGGCGAATGCCAAGGTGCTGGGCGACGGGGCTTTCCGGCGGCTTTGGATTCAGCCCGCGGCGGGCGATGCAGGCGGCGCGCTGGGGGCCGCGCTGGCGGGATACTATCTCTACGCGGGCGGAGCGGAACCGGCAGGGGGGCCTATCTGCGGATTGGATGGCATGCAAGGCGCCTTGCTAGGCCCGCAGTTCGAGCAGCACGACATCGAGCAACGGCTGGGGGCATCAGGCGCACGCTTCACGGTGTTGGCGGAAGAAGCGCTGCTGGATGCGTGCGCCGCGGCGCTGGACCGGCAACAGGTACTCGGATGGTTTCAAGGGCGCATGGAGTTTGGCCCGCGTGCGCTGGGCAGCCGTTCCATTCTGGCCGACCCGCGCACGGCGGGGATGCAATCCGCGCTCAACCTGAAGGTCAAATTTCGGGAGTCGTTTCGTCCCTTTGCGCCGGCCGTATTGCGGGAGGACGTCAGCGACTGGTTTGAGTTCGAGGGGGACAGCCCCTACATGCTGTTGGTGGCCGGCGTAGCTCCCCGGAGGCGGCGCCCACTGACAGAGGGCGAGCAGTCGCTAAAGGGCTTCGATGCATTGCGCGCGATGCGGTCGGAAGTGCCGGCCGTAACGCACGTGGACTATTCCGCGCGCCTGCAGACCGTGCACCGCGAAACCAATCCGCGCTTCCACGCTTTGCTCTCGCGGTTCAAGCAGCGCACGGGGTGTCCGGTGCTGGTGAACACCAGTTTCAATGTCCGGGGCGAGCCGATCGTGTGCACGCCGGAAGATGCGTTTCGCTGTTTCATGGGAACCGATATCGATTTGCTGGCGATTGGAGATTGCCTGCTGCTGAAGGAGGAGCAGGACCCGTCGCTGAAGAGCGGCTACGCTTCCAAAGTGGCGCCCGACTGAGCGTGCGCCGCGACCGTATTTGGTCATGTGATCGTGCGCGCGCCGATTCCGTTCAGGCGTTCTGGCGCAGGGCGGTGTCCGGGAAGGCGCTTACGTGTTGGCATCACCCGTGCACACATTGAAACGGGAAAAATCATGTCAAATGCACCGGTAATGGACGCCCCTGGCGCGGATGTCATCACGGAGGTCCGCCGGGAAGAGGCTTTGCTCAAGACGGGGGCCTTGCAGAACGCGATTTTCAACAGCGCCAACTTCTCGAGTATCGCCACCGACGAGAAGGGCGTCATTCAAATATTCAATGTGGGCGCCGAGCGCATGCTGGGCTACGCCGCGGCAGATGTGGTGAACAGGATAACCCCGGCCGATATTTCCGATCCGCTCGAAGTGATCGCCCGCGCGGCCGCATTGAGCACCGAGCTGGGAACCACGATTACACCGGGATTCCAGGCCCTGGTCTTCAAGGCCTCGCGCGGGATTGAGGACATCTACGAATTGACGTACATCCGCAAGGATGGCAGCCGCTTTCCGGCCATCGTCTCGGTTACGGCGCTACGCGACGATCAAGGCGCAATTATCGGCTACCTGTTGATCGGCACGGACAATTCCGCGCGCAAGCAGGTCGAAGCGGAGCAGATGAAGCTCGATCAGCGCCTGCGCGACCAGCAATTCTACACGCGCTCTCTGATCGAATCCCACATTGACGCGCTGATGACCACCGATCCGGCCGGGATCATCACAGACGTGAACCGGCAGATGGAAGCGCTCACCGGCTGCACGCGCGACGAGCTGATCGGCGCACCGTTCAAGAACTATTTCACCGATCCGGCACGGGCCGAGGCGGCTATCAAGCTGGTGCTGCGCGAGAAGAAGCTTACCAATTACGAACTCACCGCTTGCGCCCGGGACGGCAAGACCACCGTAGTATCCTACAACGCTGCGACCTTCTACGACCGTGACAGGAAGCTGCAAGGCGTGTTCGCCGCCGCGCGCGACGTGACCGAGGGCAAACGTCTCGAACGGGCGCTGCAGGAGCAGAACGTGGAGTTGAAGAGAGCCAGGGCCACGGCGGAAAAAGCCAACCTGGCGAAATCGAACTTCCTTTCCAGCATGAGCCATGAGTTGCGCTCGCCGCTGAATGCCATCCTCGGCTTCGCCCAGCTCATCAATTCCGACTCGCCGCCGCCAACGCCGTCGCAGACGGCCAGCATCGACCAGATTCTGCACGCGGGATGGTATCTGCTGGAGCTGATCAACGAAATCCTGGATCTGGCGCAGATCGAGTCCGGAAGGCTGGCGCTGTCTTTGGAACCGACGTCGCTGCCCGAAGTTATGTTCGAATGCCAGGCCATGATCGAACCCCAGGGGCAAAAGCGCGGCATTAAAATGACGTTTCCCGATTTCGATCTGCCTTGCTTTGTGGATGCCGACCGGACCCGGTTGAAGCAGGTTCTGATCAACCTTCTTTCCAACGCGATCAAGTACAACAGGGCGAACGGGACAGTGGTAGTGGACACGGATTGCGCCGGCGGTACCCAGAAACGGGTTCGCGTCAGCGTAAAGGATAGCGGCGCGGGGTTGCCTCCGGAAATGTTGATGCAACTCTTTCAGCCCTTCAACCGTCTGGGACAGGAGCGGAGCACTGAGGAAGGCACGGGCATCGGTCTGGTGATGAGCAAGCGGCTGGTCGAGCTGATGGGAGGCGAGATCGGCGTGGATAGCGCTACCGGGTTGGGTAGCGTTTTCTGGTTCGAGTTGAACTCGGCTGCCGCGCCGGGAATTGCATCCGACAAAGTCGAGCCTGCGGCAAATCCACAAGTGCAGCTGGAACACGGCGCGCCGCTGCGCACGCTACTCTATGTGGAGGACAACCCGGCCAACCTGAAGCTGATCGAGCAACTCATCGCGCGCCGTCCGGACATGCGCCTGCTGACTGCGAAAGACGGCGATCTCGGCATCGAGCTTGCGCGCGCCCACCAGCCCGAGGTAATCCTGATGGACATTAACCTGCCTGGCATCGGTGGCATTGAAGCCCTCAGAATTCTGCGCGCAGACCCAGCCACGGCGCACATACCGGTCGTTGCCCTTAGTGCGAATGCCATGCCACGCGACATCGAAAAGGGCCTGCAAGCGGGATTTTTCCGGTATCTGACGAAACCGATCAAGGTCAATGAATTCATGCAAACGTTGGACGCGGTATTGGAATTCGCCCGAAGGGAGGCCGCGCACGCAAAATGAATCGGGACCTAGGTCATGGTCAGCCAAACCGACATTCTGAACGCCAGAATACTGGTAGTTGACGATCGGGAAGCGAATGTCCATCTGCTGGAGGGCATGCTGCGGATCGCCGGCTATACTTCCATCGAGTCCACCACCGATCCGAAACAAGTCTGCGAGCTTCACCGCAGGAACCGCTACGGCCTGATTCTGCTCGATCTCCAGATGCCCGGCATGGACGGATTTCAGGTGATGGAAGGCCTGAAGGAAATCGAAGAGGACGGCTATCTTCCGGTGCTGGTGATCACCGCGCAGCCGGACCACAAGCTGCGCGCCCTGGAAGCCGGCGCAAAGGATTTCGTCGCCAAACCGTTCGACCTGGCGGAGTTGCGCGCGCGCGTGCGCAACATTCTGGAAGTACGCCTGTTGCACCTGGCCGCGAAGAAGCACAGCAAAGTGCTGGAGGAGACGGTCCGGGAACTGGAGACCAGCCGCGAGGTGATCCGCCTCAAGAACCTCGAAGAACGGGAGAGGAGCGAGCGCGAATTGGCCCTGGCGCAGGAAACCCAGGCGAGCCTGCTGCCGCGCTCCCTGCCCCAGTTTGAGAATTTTCGCATCAATGCATATAACAGTCCCACACGCTATGTAGGGGGGGATTTCTACGATTTCGTGCAACTCAGCTCAGGGGAATGGGTGGGAGTTCTGGCAGACGTCTCCGGCAAGGGAATGTCCGCGGCCCTGTTGAGCTCGATGGTGCTGGGCGCGCTCAGCATGGAATTCCGCTCGGGGACGCAACCGCAGGAAATCTTGAACCGGGTTAACCAGCTACTTTGCGAAAGGTCCCTTCCGTTCCAGTTCGTCACGCTATTTCTCTTTCTCCTGAACCCGCACGGTATGGGGCAATTCATCAGCGCGGGACATAACCCCGCCTATTTGTTCCGCTCGGCCACGGGAAAAATCGAAAAGCTGTTCTCCGATGCCCATTTCCTGGGGATGTTCGATGTCGCGTCTTATCCATCCCGCGCTTTCCGTCTGGACAAGGGAGACATCCTGGTTGTGTATTCCGACGGCCTTACGGACGCGGAAAACCAGCGCCAAGAAATGTTCGGCGAGGAGAGGCTGCTCAGTATCATCCGGCAAGAGGCCCCTTTGGGAAGTCACGCGCTAGAGCAGAGGTTCTTGCAAGCCATTGAGGAATTCACCGAGGGCATGCCGCAGACCGACGACATCACCTTCATGGTGGTCGATAAATGTGCGTGAAGAGATTGTAGGTCGCAGTTACTTCAGTTTGCAGAGCGGATCGCCCACCACGATGTTCTGCCAACTTAGGCCAGGGATGGCGAGATAGTAACTCTCAGCCAGATTGCGTCCATGGAAGTAAGCCGGGAATAGCTGATCGGGGTGGGGTGTGAACTCCAGGTATGGCTCGTAGACATGGCCGGAACAGCCGGTGGCGCCTTCGTGGATGTAATCGGCGGTGAGCGTCTGCGGCGAGCCTTCGAACCACCCCGCAACGGCTTTCCACGTGCCAATGGTCCAGTCCGCGGGCGGGCGCCGAAAGGTGCGGCCGTCGGTCGAAACGTACTCGGTGACCAGCGCGCCAGGCAGCCATTGAAATCCGAGGTTGCGCTGGTGCCGATTGGGATCGTTGGATCCCCAGCCAGCGTAACCGATCACGTCCTTCTCTCCGGTGAGCACTTTGACTGACTCGTCCATCACGACGCGATCCTTGGGCAGCGCCAGGGCCGCCGTACGGAGCCAATCGTTGCCGGGGGCATCGTCATCGGACTTGAGGTCGAAGACGAACTTGCCGTCCGCCATACCGCGCGCGGCGAGCGAGCGGTCAACCACACCCTTCACGTCGTCGAAATCATAACCGGCCAAACGAGTGACCAGGTATATAGGGAAGCGCGCGTGCGTGAATGGCTGTTCCTTCTGGCGATAAAACGGATTGGGCACCAGGCCGGCGCGCGCGAAGTGCTTCCCCTTCATTTTGGAATAGAGCAGGGTCAGTTCGGAATCGACCGCGCAGGATTCAGCCTCAAGTCCCTGGCCGCCGCCGCTCACCTTCAGCGGGACTCCCATGGTGGTGACGACGTAGAGCACCTGCTCGGTCAGATTAGCCTTGGCGAGGCAGCGGGCGATGGGGCGCTCGACTTGCTCCACATACGTGTCCCAGTCGATCTCCTCCTTTTCGGAAGGAATGTCCAACTGGCATACGTTCTTTAGCGGGATGCCGCGTTTGGCGATGTAATAGTCGGCGATACGCTGTGAAAGCGCATTGGCGCGGTTGGCCACCAGCAGAACGGCCTCTCCGTTCTGCGCACGTAACGAGCAATGGCCAGTGGAGTAGCCAGCCAGCAAGCCGAGCGCCATTACGGATCGCCGCATAGTGATATTATGCGCGTGTTGCTATCAACACACACATGCCCTGCGCGGCAAGATCCGCAGCAGGCACCGTGATCGCGGAAGTTGCGCAACTGGACGTAGAGCGCGGGGGGCCTGCGCTCCGTTTTGGAGCGGGGGCGCCGGTTGCACCCCCGCCCAACCCGCGTAGGAAAACTACAGTCCGCCACCAAGCGTCTTGGTTTCTTCCCAATACGGAGTGGCGCCGTAATAGCGGAACACCTCCGCCCTCCAAGTAGTGTTGCTCATATCGGGCCAGTTATCCTTGTCGAAACCCGGAGCGCTCTTCAGGGTGTTTTTGTCGACATCCAGGATGAAGCACTTCTCGTCCTCGTCCACTTTGAGGGCGCTCCATGGCACCGCAAACAGCTTGTTCCCCATATGCAGGACCCCGCCGAAAGACAGTACCGCATAGGCCACCCGGCCGGTTGGAATGTCGATCATGATTTCGTCGACTTTTCCAAGGTTTTCACCCGTCGAGTTCTGCACGCTGTCCCCAGCCAGTGTACTGGCCGCCAAGACACGGCGATACTTTCCGTCACTATCAGTCTTCTTAATTTTGCTTTGTTGCATATTCAAGCTCCTTATGGCTTTCAACACTGCACCTTTAATGCCGACCGGGATTTGAAGCGCGGCTGTACCGTTCCTTACGCCCGTTGGGGCGCAAGGGACGATTTGGCACGGTGGATCCACCCATAAACCGACACCACACTGCCAACCGTGCATAGGAGGATTAACACGATGAGAATTCCTTGCACGATAGGCGTTTTCGACCATTTCAAGATGCTCTCTCCGAATCGCAAGGCGAGCAATCCCAGTAGTGTGAAGCGGACTAAACGGGTGGCTCCTATGACGGCCAGAAGGCGCTTGCGGGGATATTGGAGGGCCGCGGCCGCCATCACGAACGCGGTAAATGGAAATGGTGGTGGAACCAGCGATGCGACCGCCAGGGCCATGCCGGCGTTGTCGCGAACCTTGGTCCGCACGCGTTTCAGGCTGCGCGCCGGCAGGTGTTTTTCGAGGCCATGTTCGCCGAGCGGGCGCAGCGTCAGGTCGATCAGCAGACAGCCCAGCACCGAACCGACGGTGGACATGGCGGCATAGTAGAGCATATTCGCAACGGTGGGATGCTGCGTCGTCAACGCTACCACCAACAGATCGTTGCCCCAAGGAGCGAATAGGAAGGAGGAGTCCAGGATGCCCAGCACCAATAGCCCTACTCCGCCGAATTTCAAAACGAAGGCGAAGAGGCCGGCCGCGAAACGCATCACGCGATACACCCGCAATCCGTTGGCCGCTCAGGCGGAAGCTGGCACCGGTCTCGAACTCGGCAGGCCACCCACAACGATGGCCTGCCCAACGGCACTACACCAGCCGCATTGGCGCTATGGTGGAGAATGTCTTAGGCTACCAGGAGGCATTATGATCGTTCCGTTGACACCTGTGCGGTGCTTGTACCGGGGCGTAGATTTATATGGAAGGAAAGTGGGCGTGGTATCGGGCGCCAGCCGCGCCACATACGCCCAGTTCGGCGAGCGCTGCGAACGGCTGGCCGCCGGACTTATCGCAGAAGGTGTCCAGCCCGGCGACCGGGTGGCGTATTTGAGCTTCAACAATAACGCGCTGCTGGAAGGCTATTATGGCGTGGTGCTGGCGCGGGGAGTGGTAATGCCGCTCAACGTGCGGCTGACACCGGCGGAACTGGTTGCCATATTGAACCACTCCAAAGCCAAGGTGCTGATCTTCGAAAACGATTTTGCACCGCTGGTGGAGCATATTCGCAAGGCATGCCCGTCGATCGCGCGGTACGCCGGCATAAGCGAGAGCCCGCTATCGGATTTCACGTACGAGGAACTGCTGGCGCGCGGGCGGATGGAGCGGCCCGACATCTTTTCTTTCGACGAGAACGCAATTGCGGAGTTGTTCTATACCAGCGGCAGCACGGGGACGCCGAAGGGAGTCATGCTGTCGCACCGCACGCTGTACCTGCACGCCTTGGCGGTGGCCGGCACGTTCAATCACGACGATACGGCCGTGGAACTGCACACCATCCCGCTGTTCCATGCCAACGGATGGGGCCGGCCGCAGGCATCCACAATGATGGGGATCAAGCAGGTGATGGTGCGGCGGTTCGAGCCGACGCTGGTTTTCCGCCTGATTCAAGAGGAGAAGGCCACGGCCATGTCGCTGGTGCCGACTATGGCGAACGCGCTGCTGAACGCGCCGGATTTGGAACAGTTCGACCTCTCCAGTCTGAAGGAGATTCATGTAGGCGGCGCGGCGGCATCGCCAGAGCTGATCGGGCGCCTGGAAGAGGCCTTCCACTGCGCAGCCATGGGGGGGTACGGGCTGACCGAGACGTGCCCGGTGGCCAGTTCGGCGCGACGAAAGGGGACTGTAGAGTACGCCGACGAGGCCGACCGTCTGGGGCACCAGGCGATGGCTGGGTGGCCGATACCGGGGGTGGAGATCCGGGTGGTGGACCTTACCATGAAGGATGTGCCGCGGGACATGCAGACCGTGGGCGAGGTGGTGATTCGCGGCGACGAAGTAATGGACGGCTACTACAAAGACCCGGAGGGGACCGCCGCGGTGATGACGGGCGGCTGGTTCCACAGCGGTGACATGGCGGTGTGGGACGAAGAGAACTACATTCACATCGTGGACCGGAAGAAGGACATCATCATCAGCGGGGGGGAGAATATCTCTTCGCTGGAGGTGGAGAAGGCCATTTTCGCGCATCCGGCGGTTCTGGAGTGCGCGGTGGTGGCGGCGCCGGACACCAAATGGGGCGAAATCCCGGCGGCTTTCGTGGTGCTGAAACCGGGGCAGGCGCTGACGGCGGACCAACTGTGCGAATTTCTAGGCCAGCGGATCGCCAGGTTCAAGATTCCGCGCACTTTCGAGTTTCTGGAGACGCCCCTGCCCAAGACGGGTACGGGCAAGATCGTTAAACGTGAATTGCGCGAGATGTTTTGGGCCGGACGGGCCAAACGAGTACAGGGATAAGCGGCACTCGCTTGGCCTGTGATTTCCAGCCTGAGCCGGAGCATGCGTTAAGGTCTCTCCTCCGATCCTACTTCACGGCTTTTGCCCAGCCGCCGGCGCCAGCGCCAGGTCCACGTCGATGCGGATCGGTCCGATGCAGAATGGGCCGATGGTAACGGCGCCCTTGAGCGCCGTGTTTTGGATCACGCCCGCCACGTTCGTTTCCAGATTGGCCGTCGCCGTCAACGTCGTGTAGACGCTCTTCTCGAGTTCGCTGGCGACGGATTGGACGGCAGCAGCCAGCTTGGGTTCCAACTGGTCGAATCCAAGAATGTCCATTGTCAGGTGTGTCAGTTCAGCTCACTTGACCGCACTGGGCGTCAACGCGTGCGCTTCCGTCACCGCCCCTTGCACCAGCAGGGCCACGTTCGGCGCCAACGCTGGATGCGCGATCGCCGCCATCGTCACGGCCTTGGCCGTGTCTTTATTGCCGAATAGCGCCAGCAGTTGCTGGAACAACCCGACCGCTACCGGCGCCAATTGCATCGCTTCTAAAATCTCTTCAATTACCGACATCGTCGCTCTCCTTATCTGCCGTGACACTAGCACGCCCGCTGCGCCCACCAGCGAGGATTCGGAGGCATTTTGGTCTGTTTTGAGGGGGATAGGGGGAATCCGAGATCTGTCACCGGGCCAATCGGTGCAAGGCGAAATTGTTAAGCCCGGCCTGGCCTATGCTGAAAAAAGAGGAGACACTGCATTCGAAGGATGCGCGCGCCGCGGGTGAGACCGAGCAACGCCTTTACTGCCTGGACGCGTGGCGGGAGGCTTCGTTTTATAGCGATCGTGAGAGGGCCGCGCTGGCCTGGACCGAAGCCATTACACGGATTAGCGAGGGGCACGCTCCCGACGATGTATTCGATCAGGCGCGGCAGCACTTCAGCGACGAGGAATTGTCCAATTTGACGATTGCTATTATTGCGATCAATGGCTGGAACCGGCTGGCAATCGCTTTTCGCGCGGCGGCTGGGGAGTATCAAGTTGGCAAGGCGCACGCGGGGTGAAAGAATCTGTTTACCGCCCATATTCACCGGCCATGGCGGCGGTACGTTCGCCAAGGGTATACTCAGTATTTTCGGGAGGGGATGCCCATGCGCACCAAACCACTTTCGAGACGCGCGTTCATGCAATCCGGTACGGCCGCGGCGCTGGCCACGCGCCTGTTTGCCGCGCCGGAGACTTCCACCAAACCCAACCCCGAGTTGGAAAACCTGGGCGAGGCGGCGTTGCATGAAGCCAAGAGACTGAAGGCCTCGTACGCCGATATCCGCATTATTCGCTATCGCCAGCAGTTCGTTACCGTGCGGCTGAACCCCGAGCGCGGCACCGGCAAGACTCTGGAAGTGCCGGCGGTGTCCGATGGCGGGTCGTTCGGCTTCGGGGTGCGCGTAATCGTAGATGGCGCGTGGGGCTTTGCCGCTTCGCCGCTGGTGACCAAGGAGGAGATCGCGCGCATGACCGGCGAGGCGGTGGCGGTGGCGCGCGCCAACGCTGCGATCCGGTCCAAGCCGCTGGAGCTGGCCGCGGTACCGGTCTACCGCGAGCGCTGGCAGACGCCGCACGAACGCGACCCGTTCGCGGTACCGCTCGAAGAGAAGCTGGAGCTGATCCGGACCGCGGCCGCCGAGGTCAAGAAAGAGAAGGGCGTCTTCTCGGCCAATTGCAATCTGTCGTTCCGGTCTGAAGACAAGTACTTTGCGTCGTCGGTAGGATCTTCTATCCAGCAGCTCAATCTGCAGACTTACGGAGGAGTGAGCGCCACGGCGACGGATTTCAAGCGGCGGCTGTCGAAGTCGCGCCGCTATCAGCCGCAGCAGGTCACCGCCGGCTACGAATATGTGCCGCTGATGAACCTGGTCGAAAACGCGCAGCGCATTCGCACCGAGGTGCTCGAACATCTTAACGCGCCACCGGTGACACCCGGTAAGAAAGACCTGGTTTTGATGCCCAGCCACCTCTGGCTTACCATTCACGAGAGCATCGGGCACTCCACGGAACTGGATCGCGCGCTGGGCTACGAGGCCAATTTCGCCGGCACAAGCTTCCTGACAACGGACAAAATGGGAACGCTGCGCGTGGGCAGCGACCTGATGAATATATGGGGTGATCGCACTACCGACCGCGGCCTGGCTACAACGGGTTTCGACGACGATGGGGTGAAAGCCACCAAGTTTCCGATCATCGAAAAGGGCATTTTCAAACACTACCAGACCATCCGCGACCAGGCGCACTTGATCGGCGAGCGCGAATCGCGCGGCTGCTGTTATGCGGACAACTGGTCGAGCGTCCCGTTCCAGCGCATGCCCAACGTGTGGCTGGAGCCGGGCAAGTCGGGGACCAGTATCGACGATTTGATCTCCGGCGTGGAAGACGGCATCCTGATCGATGGGGACGGCAGCTTCTCGATCGACCAGCAGCGGTACAATTTCCAGTTCGGCGGCGACGCTTTTTGGGAGATCAAGAACGGCAAGAAGCAGGGCATGGTGTCGCGGGTGGCGTACCAGTCGCGCACCACCGACTTCTGGCAATCGCTCGACCTGATCGCGGGACCCAGCTATTGGCAGCAGTGGGGCGCGCCCAACGACGGCAAGGGCGAGCCCGAGCAGATCAATTCGGTCAGCCACGGCTGTTCGCCGGCGCGCTTCCGACAGGTGAATGTGATTCAAACCGACTGATACACAGGCTAACCGATGCTTACCAGAGAACAGGCGCAGAAGATTACCGAGAAGGCGCTCTCGTTTTCCACCTTTCCCGAATGCGATATCAGCGTGAATAGCTCAGAGCGCGCGTTCATCCGTTTCGCGCTGAACGACGTGACTACCTCGGGCTTCACGGTGGAGCAGTCCATGTCGATTTCGTCGGTGCGCGACGGCCAGAGCGGCAGCACGCGCGTGGACGAATTCGACGACGATGCACTGCGCGAGGCGGTGAAGCGCACCGAGCGCCTGGCCACGATCGCGCCGCCCAACCCGGAGCGCGTGCCGCCGCTTGAAAAGCAGCAATATCCCGAGTTGGAGAACTACGCCGCCTCCACCGCGGGCGCACGCAACCAGGCCATGATTCCGCATATTCGTGCGATCATCGACGGCGCCAAGGCGAACAACCTGGCAGCCGCGGGTTTCTTCGAGCGCTCGGCGGAGACAGCCGCCATCGCCAATAAACAGGGCAATTTCGGATACGGGCGAGTCACGGACGCGAGCCTTTCGGCGACCCTGCGCAATGCGGCCGGATCGAGTTCCGGTTGGGCCTGCCAGCCGGCCGTGCTGATCGAAAGCATCGACGGCGCAGGTGTGGCGAAGACGGCCATTGACAAGTGCCTGCACTGGAAGGAACCCAAGCGGCTCGATCCTGGCAAGTACACCGTGGTTCTGGAACCGACGGCCACCGGCGATCTGGTGCAGATGATGGGTTTCGGCATGCAAGCGCGCGGCGCGGAAGAGGGCCGGAGTTTCCTGAGCAAGCCGGGCGGCGGCACACTGGCCGGCGAGAAACTGTTCCCGGAATTCGTTACGCTGCGGTCGGACCCTTACAACAGGCTGTACTCGTCGCTTCCTTGGGGCGGTGGGGGCGGATTCGGTTTTGGCGGCGGTGGTGGCGGCGGTGGGGGCGGTCTGCCCGCTGAGCGCATGACATGGATCGAGAACGGCGTGGTGAAGAACCTGTTCTACGATCGCTATTGGGCCGCCAAGGCCGGCAAACAGCCGACACCGTTCCCCAATCGCCTGGTGCTGGAAGGCGGCGGCAAGAGTCTTGGCGAGCTGATCGCGGCGGTGGATCGCGGGCTGCTGGTAACGCGGTTCTGGTATATCCGGGTGGTCAATCCGCAAACCATGCAGATGACCGGACTGACACGGGACGGCGTATTTCTGATCGAGCAGGGGAAAGTCACGTCGCCGGTGATGAATTTCCGCTTCAACCAGAGTCCGGTGGAGATGCTGAAGAACACTGTGGCGATGGGGAAGCCGGTGCGCGTGCGCGGGGGGGAAGGGCAAGGCATGATCGCGCCGGCGATTGTGGTGAAGGATTTTTCGTTCACCAGTATCTCGGATGCGGTGTAGGAAGTGGGGGAGCGGCGATTCGGAACCTCAGCGACACTCTAGGCTCCAGGAACCATAGATCGCACGGTTCCCTTAATGCCAGGGCGCCAGCCTGCTCGTACGATGCCGCGATGGAAAGCCATATTGGGTGTCGGTTCAGGCCACCAAATAATCAACAATCTTGAGCTTGAAAATGTTCGGAGGCCGAACCGCTCGTCTGATCGGAAGTTCAGGCGCATGCTTCCCGATGAGGGCCGCGATGGTCTGATGATCAGCCCCGCAGCCGATGATTACAGAATTCAGCGCGCCGGGCGGCAAACGGAAGAAGCCTCCATGTAGCTGAAGAAAGCTGGACGACGCGACGCTTACAAGGCGGTACTCCTTTTCGTATTCCCATGCAGTTGCTTTAGTCAGGATTAGTTCTGTCACTCGGCCGGGGTTATCGTGGAGGATATCGCAGGGAACCCATCGGGGGTATTCTTGACGATACTCGACTTCGGCGGCCGCTCTGAATAGCGGGTTGTTGCCGACGTTGAATTCAGGCAGATGCCGCGATGATTGTCGGCGTAACGCGACCACATCAAAGTAGAATCTGCTTTAGGAGTGAGGCAATAGATGCCGCGTTCGGCAATCATCTGCTGGAGTTGTTTGGACCCGTTGGCCAGGAAATCTACGCGGAACTGCGGCTCCCTTCGCAGTTTTTCTGCAAACAAGTGTTTGGCCGGGTCTTCATCACGCCAAGCGACCTCCCGCTCTAAAACGTCTGGATCGTCGAGAGCATTCGGATCGAATTCTGGCTTGCAATCCCAAGGATCGTTTAGATTCGCCGGTTTGGAGCAGTGGATTATCCCACGGCGGAGGGTTGTTGTCGGGTATTCCGCCCTAAACTTCTCGTAATGATAGAGCGTTGGAATCTTGTTCTCAAGGGCGGTGCAGTGAGTTCGTTCCACACTAGTTCATTTTATCTCGACGTGTTCCGTAACCGAAACGGCTTTCGTTGAAACAAACGCCTGTTGTGCTGCAGTCCCTGGCACGACCCGTATCTTCTCTCGATCCGACGGCGAAAGAAAAACTGGACCGGCAGCGCGTGCCCGCAGTAAGGACTGCAAGTGGGCTGGGCGGCCTACATCGTCCCGCCGTACTGGCTGTGTGGGGAACGGATGTGGCGCAAACGCTGGCCGTCGGCCCACCAGGGCGTCCACCCGGGTCGCGACGCTTTGAAGTAGCAGGGCACGCCCTCCCACATCTAGCAGCCGGTGGCAGTAGTCAGTCCCGGCTGAAAACGAGCTCTACCGCGGATTTCAGGGGTACACTAACCTTCAACTGCGCCCTGGCAACGCGTTGTAGCGCCTCTGAGAGCGCCCTCCTTTGGCTGCGCCGAGCCGTTCCGAAAAGAGTGACTATTGCCACGGGCTGCTAGGTCACGCCCGCTGCTGAGAGGGTTGACACGTCGGCGCTGGATGAGCCACGATCAAGAGTGAAAGTCCGTGATGCAATCAAGCTGGTAGAGCGGACGGATGGCTTCTGGTGAATTTCGAGGGCAGCCATCGCCAGTATAAACACCCAACAAAGAAGGGGCGGGTCACGGTTGCGGGCCATCCATCAATGGAGCTGGACCCAAAGACGCGGAATAGTATTTTGAAACAAGCGGGGCTGAAACGATGAGATACGCCGTCCTATTCGAAAAGACCGCAACCGGCTACAGCGCGCACGTTCCGGACCTTCCGGGGTGCATCGCCGCTGGCGCTACAATGGCTGACACCGCCGAGCTCATGCGCAAAGCTATTCAGATGCACCTGGCCGGCATGCGCGAAGACGGCGACCCGATCCCCGAGCCAAGCACCATTGCCGAATACATCACGGCGGCCTGAATTTATCAGGTCGCGGGCCGGGGAGGGGACGATCCGATGTACCGAGGCGCACCAACCCAGTTGGGGACGCGCTCCAGGGACTACTCGTCGTCGTCTTCGACTGTTACGGGTTCGAGATCCTCAGCTTCGAAGATCTGGCGGCAATCCAGACATTCCAGGTACTCAACGCCATCGCGCCTGGCGATGATCTCTGTACGGTTGTGCTCGCAAGCGTGCTGCATAAATAAAGCAAGACTTAGGATTTATTCTAATGAAACAGATACCCTTGTCAAGGGGGCTTTGCATTATTTTTTGCAATCTTAACGGTCGACCGCGCGACCGAGGGCGTTTTGGGCACCCTGCGTTACAATTTAGGGGTGCCGTTCCCCATACACCGCATGCGCCGGTTGCGCGCCAGTGAGCCGATCCGCAGCCTGGTGCGCGAGACGCGCCTCGATCCGGCGGAGTTCATCCTGCCGCTGTTTGCCTGCCCCGGCGAGGGCATCCGCCGCGAAATCGGGGCCATGCCCGGTAATTTCCAGATGTCGGTGGACGAAATCGTACGGGAGTGCACAGAGGTGCGGGCCCTTGGAATCGGCGGTGTGATCCTGTTCGGGCTGCCGGAAAGCAAGGACGAAACGGCTTCCGGAGCTTACGCCGAAGACGGGATCGTGCAGCGCGCCATCCGCGCCATCCGCAGCCAGGTACGCGGCCTGCTGATCATGACGGACGTCTGCAACTGCGAATATACCAGCCACGGGCATTGCGGCAAGATCGTTAACGGCGAAGTGGATAACGACCAGACGCTGGAATGGCTGGCAGCCTCCGCGGTTTCCCACGCGCGCGCCGGCGCCGATATCGTGGCGCCCTCGGACATGATGGATGGACGAGTGGCCGCCATCCGCCACGAGCTGGACGCAAACGGCTTCTCCCACATTCCGATCCTGTCGTACGCCGCCAAGTTCGCTTCGGTGTTCTACGGGCCATTTCGGGAGGCGGCGGAATCCACGCCGCAGTTCGGCGACCGCCGCAGCTACCAGATGGACCCGGCCAACGGGCGCGAAGCCATGCGGGAAATCGAGCTGGATCTGGAGGAGGGCGCCGATATGATCATGGTCAAGCCCGCCATGCCGTATCTCGACCTGGTCCGGGAAGCGCGCCGGCGGTTCGACGTGCCCATTGCCGCCTACCAGGTGAGCGGGGAGTTTTCCATGATCGAAGCCGCCGCGCGCAACGGCTGGATCGACCATGACCGGGCCATGCTGGAAAGCCTGACATGCATCCGGCGCGCCGGGGCGCAGATCGTCCTGACGTATTTCGCCAAGCCCGCGGCCAAGCTGCTGTCCTGAAGAGGGGCAGACCTGATATGGCCGCTCAGGCCGGAGGCACCCTGCTTACGGCGCTGCGTACACGGCAACGGGAGCCGCGCCAATGGCAAGATCAAATACGCTGTTATAGAGCTCTCCCGAAAGCATGAGGTTGAGTTGGGAGACTCCCTCCACTTCGTAGGGTGCAGCGCCCAGGAAGGCCACCGTGACGGAATAATTGCCGGTGTTGTTGGTCACTGTGGGCATGATTATGGGCTGCGCTAGCGGCAAACGATTGATGGCACCGTCGACGCCCGGCGGGCTGGTTTGCCCTAGCCCAGTAAGGAAGATCGCCACCTCGCCGCCATGCGCCGGATTCGTAACCGAGTTCGCCGACCAGTCGGAATTCGCCACAGCCAGAACATCCGGATTTTGGGGGACAACCAGAACCGTATATGTATTCGAGGTGAGGCCGTTGTACTCGACCTGAACGGGGGCGCTCGAGAGGCCGTTCAGCTCAAAAGGCGCGATGGCATCGACTTCACCGGCCCGCGCTGATACCAACGGGGCCGGCACACCATTAAAAGTCACCTGCACGCCACCAATCGAGGCGGCCAGCGTGCCGGCGGCGGTCAGCAGCGCGCCAGTGGGATTTTGCGGTCCGATGCCACGCCCGAGGATCCGCATGACTTCGCCGGGAGCCACCGCGGACGGCAGGCGGTTCGCTGCGGGAACCAGCGGGCTGTACTGCGTGATCTCATCGATGAAGATGCGGGCCGCCTGGGTGGGGTCGATTTCTGCCACCAGCGCCGCATAATTCAAAGTTGGCGAGCCGGAGGCATTCAGATCGCCCAGGCCGCCGGCGTAGTACACAGCCGTCGAATCCGCCGCCACGGATCCGAAGGAATCGGTTGCGGTGGCATTGAGGACAGCGGAAGCTGCCGGATTCAGCTCGGCAAGAAAACCCATCTGGGGGTTGTAGTAACGGAGCAATTCAGGCGGTATCTGGGCGAGTCCACCAATTGGGGCCACGGTGGGGAAATCCCAGGACACGTTTAGTCCCCCAAGCCATATGTTTCCGGCCGCATCAAAGGCGATGGAATCCGCCTCTCCCTGGCACGTACCACCCAAGGTAGCCAGAAAGACAGGAGGCGCCGCGGAAAGCGTCATCTTCATGACGAAAGGATTGTCGCCGGAGACCGGCGGATAGATCAGGGGAGGGCCAAAATTGATCCCCGGTGACGGGCAGCCGCCTCCGGACAGCGCGTGCGCGGCGCCGGGTGTGGGACTGGCCTGCGTGGAGCCCGCGAGATACACATTGCCGGCGCCATCCAGCGCCAGCGCGTGCGCCACGCTGAAGTATCCGCCGCCGATGAAGCTCGAATAGAGCAATTGGTCTTCGGCGGAACTCAGCTTGGCGATGAAGCCCGCGGTATACGTGGAGGGGAATTGGGCGATCATGGCGTCCGCCGTGACTGGGAAATCGGATGAGTAGGTCTCTCCGGCCACGTAGACATCGCCCGAAGAGTCGAGCGCCAGAGCGAAGGCGGAGTCGCCGCAAGAGCCCGTGATATAAGTTGCGTCAACCAGCGCTCCGGTTCCGTTGAGCTTAGCTACGAAAGCGTGCGTGCTCTCCTGGTTTGGAAAGGCGTTAAACAGATTCGGCTGGATCGTGCAAGGGCCGGGGATGGTGGTCTGATAGGCGCCTTTGGTGACCGGCAAGCTGCTGGCCGTGCCTGCGATTACGGCGTTGCCGTCCATATCGATGGCGACGGCGTTGGGAACGGCGCCGTTGAGCGTCTGTGAGTAGAGTACGGAACTATCGTTCGCGCTGACCTTCATCGCCATGCCGTTGAAGCCGGTCGAGTCGCTACCCACCAGATATACATCGCCTGCAGCGTCCAAAGCGATGCCCGAAGCCGTGCCCGTCCACAGATACGTGGAATAAATCACGTTCGACAGAGCGGCATCGAGTTTTGCCAGAAAGACCGTCTGCGGCGTGTTGCCGCCCACTGTGTAGATGCGCGATGGCGCTGCGTACAGCGTGGAGACAGGAACGTTTTCGCCCGACCACGTCTGGCCTCCGTCCAGGGTCTGGGAAACCCAGCCGCCGGCAGCGGCATAGACGTGTGAGGGGTTGGCAGGATCGATGGCGACCGAAAATAGCGTCTGCGTGCCGCTCAAGGTTGTCACGATCTGAAAGGATGCTCCGCTATCCGTACTCTTGAAGATGTCCCCTCCGCCGTTCACCAGCCAGAGAGTGGAAGGATTGGTGGGATCCACGGCCATGGCGGTTGGACCGTAAGCGAAAACGTTGGTGGCGCCTGGCGTCCAGGTGGACCCGCCGTCAGAGCTCTGGAATACGGGACCAAAGATCGAGGAAGCGGACGCGTAGAGCACGTTCGGTTGCGAGGGCGCCAGCGCGATGGCCGATATGGAGTTGTTCGAGTTGGGAATCGAGAGCGGCTGCCACGACTGCGCGCCATCGGTGCTGCGATAGACCACATAGCCGCACAAGAGGTACATGGTGGTGGGCGTCTGGGGATTGATGGCGATCTGTGACATCGCAGTGGGGGACGGGAACGAGGCGCCGGTGTTTTGCCAATTCACTCCGGCATTGGCACTCTTGTAAAGCTCGCCGCTCTGCAGCAACAGCGCGTAGCAGTTCGACGGGTTGACTGGATCGACCGCCAGCGCCGAGGCCGGCGGCAGTACGTCGGCGGCTGCCGTCCAGGTGACGCCCTGGTCCGTGCTGCGCATGATGCCGCCAGACGTGCTGGCGATGACCAGGCTGCCGTCGCTAGATGCCGCCACCGCATTGACACTGGTCGCAATGAGGCCAGAATTGACAAACGCAGCCCCATTGATGCTCACTTCGAGAGCGCCCTGGGGCGGCCCCGCCTCCAGCGCATTGGTAACCGGAAAATTTCCCGACGTAGTGTTGCCGGCTACGTAGATAAATCCGCTGCTGTCGGTGGCGATGACAGCGGGCTGATCGCTTCCATTGCCGGATAACACGCGGTGGTTGATCAGCGCCTGGCCAAAGGTGAGACTAATCGAGAACAGCAACTGCAGGAGAGCACCACAGATCGTGCGCATGGCGAGTTGCTCCTGGCGGTAAGTCTAGCATGGAGCGCGTGTAAATGGCCGCCTTTCACTCGCGGCCGGCCGGGTACTACTTTCCAGGGCAGTGCCACTGGTATGCTGAAACGCAGAGGTACAAAGGATGCTGTTGCGAGACTTCGCCTACGCGGCGCGCACCCTGGCGAAGAGTCCTGTGTTTGCCGCCACCGCCATCGTCACCATCGCACTGGGGATCGGCGCCAGCACGGCCATCTTCAGCGTGACCAACGCGGTGCTGCTGCGGCCGCTTCCGTACAAGAATCCGGACCGGCTGGTTTTCGCCATATCGGACATGCGCAAGCGCAATGTCAAGGATTTCCCGTTCTCCCACGCCGATTTCTTCGATCTGCGCAACGGTGCCGCGGGGATGTTCGCGCCGCTTGGAGCAGTGAATACCGGGCGCGCGACTGTACCGCGCGAGGACCAATCGCCTGAACAGATCCGCTGGGCCGCGGTGACGCCGAACTTCTTCCGCATGATGGGCGCTTCGATCGCGCTGGGCCGCGACTTCACCGACGCCGATGGACAGCCGCCACCGGAGCAACCCGTGCCGGGGGCCGGGCAAGCCGCGGCCGGCCCGCCGCCCCTGCCGCAAATGGCGGTGCTGAGCTACGGCTACTGGCAGCGGCGCTTCGGCGGGAGCCGTGACATCGTCGGCCGACCGATGCCGGGCGGGATTGGCGGGCGGGGTGGCACGCAGATTGTGGGTGTGTTGAAGCCCGGCTTCGAGCTGCTCTTTCCTCCCGACGCCAACATGGAGCAGCGGCCGGACGTCTGGTTCGCTACGCGCCTGGCATACGATAACGCCAACCGCAACCAGGTATCGTTGCACGTCATCGGCCGGCTGAACGACGGCGTCGCCATCGAGCAGGCGCAGTCGGCCGTGGACCGCCTGGCCGCGGAACTGCGCCGCGGATTTATTATCCATGAGACGTCGGGCTGGTCCATCCGCCTGGAACCGATGCATCGGCACGTGGTGGAAGAGGTGCGGCCGGCGCTGCTGGCGCTGATGGGCGCGGTCGTGTTTCTGTTGCTGATCGCCTGCGCCAACGTGGCGAATCTGCTGCTGGTGCGGGCGTCGTTGCGCGAGCGCGAGCTGGCGATCCGCACTGCATTGGGCGGAAGCTGGTGGCGCCTGGTCAGCCAGACGCTGGCCGAGGCGGTGCTGCTGGCGCTCAGCGGCGCGCTGCTGGGCCTGGGGCTTGCGTGGGTGGGCATCCACGAATTGCGCGCTATCGCACCCGCCAGCCTACCGCGGTTGGACACCATCGGCATCGACCCCGCCGTGCTGGGTTTCACCGCGCTGGCGGCGGTGGCGGCTACGGCGCTGTTCGGTCTGGCGCCGGCGGTGCGCGCCGCGCGGCCTAGCGTGGCCCCGTTGCTGCGCGCCAGCGGACGAAATGCCGCGCTGAGCGGCGCCGGATTGCTGCGCAACTTCGTGGTGGTGGCCGAGGTGGCGCTCTCGTTCGTACTGCTGATCGGATCGGGCCTGATGTTCCGCAGCTTTTTGGAGCTGCAGCGCATCGACCCCGGCTTCAATCCGCATGGCCTGCTGACTTTTCTGCTGCTGGGAGGGCGCGGCGGGCAGCAACCGCAGGAACGCGCCGCCCGTCAGCGTGAAATCCAGATGCGCCTGCATGAGCTACCCGGTGTACAGTCCGTCACGTCTTCGTTTCCGCTGCCGCTGGCGGGAGGATTCAGCCCCATCCGATGGGGGCTGGAGCCGGCTCTCACCGATGCGAGCAAATTCCAGGCTGTCGATTTTCAGATCGTGCTGCCGGGTTACTTCGAAGTGCTGCACACGCCGCTGATCGCCGGGCGCACCTTCACGGATGCCGACAATGCACCCGACCGCAAGGGCGTGGTGATCGACCAGATGCTGGCGGCAAAGGCGTTCCCCGGCGAATCGGCCGTGGGCAAGCGGCTGCTGATCCGCATCCGCACGCCGGAGCCCGAATGGGTGGAGGTGATCGGCGTAGTGGCGCACCAGCGCGATAGTTCGCTGGCGGTGGCGGGCCGCGAGCAAATCTACTTCGCGGACGGTTTTCTGGGACATGGCGCAACCGGTTATTGGGCGATCCGTACGGCGGGCGACCCGGGAAAATATGCGAACGCCGTGCGCGCGGCGATCGCCAAGCTGGACCCGCATCTGCTGGTCAGCGAGATGCAACCGATGGACGCGCTGGTAGATCACGCGCAGGCTTCCACGCGCTTTTCGCTGTTGCTGATCGGCGTATTCGCCGGCGTGGCGGCGCTGTTGGCGGGCGTGGGATTGTATGGCGTCCTGTCAACGGTGGTGCGGCAGCGCACGCCGGAGATCGGCGTCCGCATGGCGCTGGGCGCGGCGCCCGCGACGATCTTCAGCCTGGTGGTGGGACAAGGACTGCGGCTCAGCGCGGCGGGCGTCGCCCTGGGCCTGGTGGCGGCGTTCGAGTTGACGCGTGCGATGACCAGCATGCTGGTGGGCGTGAAGGCCACGGATCCCGCCACGTTTGCGTCGATGGCAGTGCTGTTCTTCGTCATTGCGGCGATCGCTTCGTGGCTGCCCGCGCGGCGGGCCGCGGGCTTGGATCCGACCGCGGCTCTGCGGGAGGAGTAGCTTACAGCATCGAGCGCTAGTGGATGTTGACCGACTCCATCTGCGGAGCGCTTGGGGAGCGAAGAGTCCGGACATCCCGCATGGGTGGCCGGCCAAAGAAACGGCTGTATTCGCGGTTGAATTGGCTGGCGCTTTCGTACCCGACCTCAAAGGCCGCACTAGCGGCGTCCATACCATCCATGAGCATGCGCCCCCGCGCTGCCTGCAACCGAAGGTGTTTCTGATACTGAAGAGGACTCATGGCGGTGAGCACCCTGAAATGATGATGCAGCGTGGACACGCCCATGCCTGCGATTTCTGCGAGATCGTCCACCCGGAGCGGCTTCGCATAGTTTGCCGCGATCCAGGCAATCGCTTTGGCCGTCCGGTGGCTCTGTTCGCCCAGCGTCGCGATGGTCTTAAGACGTGCGCCCTCCGCGCTGCGAAGGATGCGGTAGACGATCTCGCGCTGAATCAGGCCGCTGAGAAAGGGAACGTCCTGCGGCGCGCGCAGCAGGTCCACGAGCCGGCAGCACGCACTGAGGAATTCCACCGTGGTCTCACCGGTCGCCATGCCGGGACTGTCAGCCGGCGCTTCAGCCACCCGAATCTCCTCCCGGCTGAGAAGCTCCCGGACCATGGGCATTTCGAGTTTGAGCGACAACGCCAGGCAGGGCACCTTTTCGCTTGCCTCGATCACCCGGCTGACGACAGGCAGGTCGACCGACGTCAGCAGGAATCGGGACGGACCGTAGATGAACGTGGCCCGGCCGAGATCTACTCGCTTTCGCCCCTGGGCGATCACGGTCACGCCCGGCGCGTAAGTCATCGAGCAGGGAGCGGTAGGAGCAGTCCGGCGGTGAAGCGACAGCCCGGGAATATCCGTTGCCCGGTTCTCTGCGGAGCCCATGAACAAGGCAATCTTGCGCGCCAGCCCGGTGCGCAATTCACGCGCTCGATCTGGCAGCGGGGTGGCGTCTCGCGGCTGGTTTTTCATGGCAGCGGTTTCACTCTCCTCTACCCCAGGATAACTGCTGGCTCTGCGCGTCGATCAACCTGCAAGAGAAATAGGCAATAAATCGGAAGGATCGGGATACCGCTTCCAGGGCGCTCGACTCTAACCTGTAGGAAGAAACGATTTCGGCGGAGAAACGCTAGAGAAATGAAGGAGAAAACAATGCAGAAGCGCAAACTTGGAAATAGCGGCCTGGAAGTTTCGGCTCTCGGGCTGGGCTGCATGGGAATGAGCTTTTCTTACGGTCCACCCAAGGACACGCAGGAGATGACTACGCTTCTCCGGGCAGCCGTGGACCGCGGCATCACATTCTTCGACACGGCCGAGGTCTACGGTCCCTTCTCGAACGAAGAGCTCGTGGGCGAAGCCCTGGCTCCTTTCCGCAAGCAAGTGGCGATCGCCACCAAATTCGGATTCGACCTCAGTCCCGATTTCGATCCCCGCGGGATGAAGGGTTTGCCGGGCCTGAACAGCCGGCCAGAGCACATCAAGCAAGCCGCCGAGGGCTCGCTGAGGCGGCTCAAAGTTGATGTTATCGACTTGCTCTATCAGCATCGGGTGGACCCGAACGTGCCCATTGAAGACGTAGCTGGAGCAGTAAAGGACCTGATTCAGGAAGGCAAGGTGAAGCACTTCGGCCTTTCCGAAGCTGGAGTGCAAACTATCCGTCACGCACACGCAGTCCAGCCGTTGGCTGCTCTCCAGAGCGAATATTCCCTGTGGACGAGGACTCCGGAGAAGGAAGTGATACCGACGCTTGAGGAACTCGGAATCGGATTGGTCCCGTATAGCCCGCTGGGCAAGGGCTTCCTCACAGGCAAGATGGACGAGAATGCGAAGTTCGACAGCTCCGACTTCCGCAGCACCCTGCCTCGCTTCACACCGGAAGCGCTCAAGGCGAATCAGGCCCTCATCAAGCTGCTCGCCAGTATTGGGGAACGGAAGAAGGCGACGCCTGCGCAGATCGCACTTGCCTGGCTGCTGGCCCAGAAGCCGTGGATCGTACCGATTCCAGGCACCACAAAGCTGCATCGCCTGGACGAGAACATCGGTGCAATCCCGGTCGAACTTACATCCGACGATCTGGATGACATCGAGAAGGCCGCCGCAAAGATTACCGTGCAAGGCGCCCGGTACCCCGAAAAGCTGGAGCAGATGACCGGCCGCTAATCCGCCCGACCAGGCCCGACTGACGTCCGACTGGCAATCGAGAGGAGTATCTATGTACACCGCGAAAGCTTACGCCGCTCGAAGCGCGACATCGCCGCTGGCCCCACTACGGTCACGCGTCGAGATCCAACCGAGCACGACGTGCAGATCGAGATCCTATTCTGCGGGATCTGCCACTCCGATCTCCACCAGGTTCGTAACGAGTGCAAGAACGTCCTGCCGACAGTCTACCCATGTGTCACCGGCCATGAGATCGTCGGCCGTGTCACCAGGGCCGGTTCCGCGGTCACCGGGTGCAAGCCCGGCGACCTCGCAGCGGTCGGCTCCATGTAGATTCCGATCACACCTGCCCGGAGTGCCAAGCTGGCCTCGAGCAGTTCTGTCCGGACGTGACTCTGACCTACAACTCCCCGGACAAGCACCTCGGAGGCCTCACCTACGGCGGGTATTCCGATAGCATAGTGGTCGACGAGCGCTTTGTCCTGCATGTCCCTTCCAGCCTCGATCTCGCGGGAGCCGCGCCGCTTCTCTGTGCCGGCATCACCAAATACTCACCCATGCGCCACTGGGACGTCCGTAAAGGCAAGAAAGTCGGCGTGGTGGGTCTCGGCGGACTGGGCCACATGGTATGGAGGACGCGCTCCGGCCAGGGGCCGATGACGCTGTTGTCTCTGCGTCTCCTTGCCGGTTGCGAGATGTCAACTGCTCCGCCGTGACGGCAACATCACGCTCGTCGGCTCGCCTTAGTTAGAAGCCACTGGGGGTGTCGGCATTCGGCCTCATCATGGGACGCCGCAGCCTCTCCGGCTCGCCGATTGGCGGCATCCCCGAGACCCAGGAGATGCTCGATTTTTGCGGGGCACATCACATCACCGCCGATGTCGAAGTCATCCCGATCCAAAAGGTCAACGAAGCCTACGAGAGACTGCTCAAGTCCGATGTGAAATACCGCTTCTCGATCGATATGGCTTCTCTCAAATCTAACTAGGACGAAGAATGAGCACCTTCGCACTCCTGGCAACCTGACGAAAAACGATTTGCGAAAACGTGCGCGGCAGCTTCTAGGGCTCGCGGTTGAATGGCTGCTTACCTGAGGCAATTCCCCCACCTGCTGGGCCGAAGGCCTGCGTCGGTTCGCGCAACCGACTGCGGTACCGACTGAAAACAAACGCCTTGCAGATTGGGCGTCAATTTGCCATACCAGGCCAAACTGCGGAACCTAACCTACGGTTTGTCGGACTAGCGCGAGGTCCCCGGTTTAGGAGGTGCACTCTGAAACTACGCCGATTGCCCAAGACATTCATTCCTGCCACCATCCTGATTACGCCGCTGCTTCTATCAACCATCAGCACCAGGAGCTATGCGATCCCAGCGTTTTCGCGGCAATATGGCACTTCGTGCACGACCTGCCACCTCGATTTTCCCAAACTCAACGACTTTGGCAAAGCCTTCAAGGACGCCGGATTCAAATTTCCGAAAGACGACGAGACGTTCCTGAAGACTCCTCCGGTGATGTTGGGGGCGCCGGCGCAGAAGGATGTATGGCCGCACAGCGTATGGCCGGGTACGATTCCGGGACTGCCGCAGGTCGGCCTGCGCATGAACAACTTCTTCCAATACACGAGCGCCAATGCGAGCCGCTTTGGCGCGCTGGCTCTGTCCGGCGGGGTGCCGCAGGTGATCCCGCAAACCGATTTCGAAACCGGCTTCTTCAGCATTTTCATGGCCGGGAACTTCGGCAGCGATATCGCATTCTGGGTGGATGACGACCTCAGCGTGGGCGGGGACAACAGCGCCGGCAGCTTGGGGGATGGCTACTTGAAACTGGTAAATGTCGGCCGGTTTCTGAAGCTACCGACAGATCTGTTGACCGTTCGCGCGGGCCAATTCGAGCTGGACCTGCCGTTTACGCAGGCGCGCAGCATCAACATCAGCCCTTACGATATCTACACGGAAGCCAACGTCGGCGCGATCAACTCCATGGTGCCGCAGCAGAACGTGAACAACCTTTTTAACTTCGCGGAATCGCAAAAAGGCATCGAGTTCAGCGGTGGCCACAGCTACGGGGGCTATCACTATTCAGTGGCTATCATAGACCAGAACACCAGCGGGATCGATCAACCTAGCAACAACAGCCCTTACGTTCCCTCGGCCACGGGTGGATCTAATGGCGGCCAAGGCGTCGGTTTTGCGTCGGACTCCGGCCTCAAGGATGTATACGCGCGGTTGTCCTATCGGTTTAACCTGGAGCGGGACAGCGAAAGCCGCCACTCCATCCAAGCGGCGGGTACCACTGGGCCGCACGACCACACCTATCTGAGTCTGGGCACGTACTACCTGCACGGCAACTCACAGCAAGGCCTCGTTGGACAGGACGCCAGCGGAAACCCAAGCCTGCTCTATGCGCACGAACCGTTTTACCGGGCAGGCGGCGATTTCAGCTTTAATTACCGCACCTTCAATCTTTTTGGCCTGTATATGTTCGCCCGCGACAACAACCTGCTGCCGGTAACTGCCAGCGGAGCGCTCATCCCGCTGCCGGTGGGTTCCACCAGCCCGGTGCCAACCGGGTTCGTCAGCAGCATACCGGCCAAGTTCAACGGCGGCTTTCTGGAGGCCGATTACCTGGTTCTGCCGTGGATCATGGCCATTGCGCGCTGGGATGGCGTAAACTCCACCGCCGACCGCATCAACGGACTGGCGCTCGAAGGCGGAACATCCTACTTCGGGCCGCTCAGCTCCACGCGCAACCGCTATACGCCCGGCGTTCAGTTCCTGATCCGCCCGAACATCAAAGCTTCGTTTGAATATCAGTTCCGGCCCAAGCAGTTTGTCCAGGCGGTCACCGACCCCACGACCGGACTGCAGGAAGCGGTCAACCCGTTCCGGGTCAATACCGCAGTTGTAGCTGTGGAATATGTTTATTGACGCAGGAAAAGTTCCACAATAAATCGAAACACGAATAGGAGAACCGTTCCATGAAGAAGGTGATACTCGTTTTGCTCGCAGGCTCGCTTTTCGCTTACGCGGCCAACATCAGCGGCAAGGTCGCCGCGGGGAAAGGCGC
>Ga0302326_10004224_pt1 | contig 33366 bp, 26 predicted proteins | sample Palsa_T0_3_FD_202264 | JGI IMG/M metagenome (GOLD analysis project Ga0302326, IMG submission 202264) | Peat permafrost microbial communities from Stordalen Mire near Abisko, Sweden - Palsa_T0_3 | ecosystem: Environmental > Terrestrial > Soil > Palsa > Peat permafrost | place: Sweden: Abisko...
CATTGCGTGCGCCCGGGAACATGGCCTCAAGCTGCCGATGATCGAGCGCTCTTAAGTGCCCAACGCCCAAAGCTTGCAGGCCGGCGCACTCTCGCTATCGGCATTGCGGCGAATATATGAGCAGCCAACCGTGCTGCACCTGTCGCCGCAGGATCGCGGGCGCATCGGATCGGCCAACGCCTTGGTAGACAAGATCGTCGCGAGCGGCGATGTGGCCTACGGCATCAATACCGGATTCGGGCTGCTGGCTCAAACGCGCATACCCAACGAGCAGCTCGAGCTGCTGCAACGGAACTTGCTGCTCTCGCACGCCGCCGGCGTCGGCGATGCACTCCCCGACGCCGTCGTTCGGCTCGTGCTCGCGCTCAAGATCAATGCGTTGGCCCGCGGTCATTCAGGCGTCACCCCGGGGCTCGTGGATGCCTTGCTGGCCCTGCTCGAGCACGAGGTGTATCCAATGATCCCGGCGCAGGGATCGGTCGGTGCGTCAGGAGACTTGGCGCCCTTGGCGCACTTGAGTGCAACGCTGTTGGGGATCGGCCACGTCCGCGTCAATGGCATGCGAGTGCCGGCGGCCGACGGCTTGCGCAGAGCGGGATTGCAACCCATCAAGTTGCACGCCAAAGAAGGCCTCGCCTTGATCAACGGCACGCAGGTTTCCACGGCCTTAAGTCTCGCGGGCCTATTTGGGACCGAGGACCTATTCGCCGCCGCCATTGTTGCCGGCGCCATGTCCGTTGATGCATTGAAAGGCAGCGACTCGCCCTTCGATCCGCGCATTCAACAGCTTCGCGGCCAACCCGGCCAAATTGCCGTGGCGCGCGAGTATCGGGAACTGCTCGCGGGCAGCGCCATACGAGCCTCGCATCTTGATTGCGCTCGGGTGCAGGATCCTTATTCGTTTCGCTGCCAGCCGCAGGTGATGGGCGCGTGCCTGGACCTCATTCGCAACTGCAGCGCGACGCTCACGATCGAGGCCAACGCCGTGACGGATAACCCGCTGTTATTCGCCGAAGCGGGCGATGTGCTGTCGGGCGGAAATTTTCATGCCGAGCCCGTGGCTTTTGCCGCCGATACGCTCGCGCTGTCGATCGCGGAAATCGGCAGCCTGTCGGAGCGCCGAATCGCCGTGCTCGTGGATCCGAAAATGAGCGGCCTGCCGCCGTTCCTGGTCAATAACAGCGGTTTGAATTCCGGGTTCATGATCGCCCAAGTCACCGCAGCGGCGCTGGTCTCCGAAAACAAGACACTCGCAGTGCCGGCCAGCGTCGACTCGATTCCGACCTCCGCGAATCAGGAAGATCATGTGAGCATGGCGACCCATGCAGCGCGTCGTTTGCTCGTCATGGTCGACAATGCCGCCGCAGTGGTCGGTATCGAGCTATTGGCGGCGGCTCAAGGCATCGATTTTCACCGGCCAGCCAAATCCTCCCGGCGCCTCGAAGAAGTTCATGCGGGCATTAGGCGCGACGTTCTCTTCTATTCCGCCGATCGATATTTCGCTCCCGATATCGATGTCGCGCGTTCTTGGGTAAAATCTGGACGCTTCGGGGCGCAGGTCAACCGAGTCTTACCATCAAGGTCCGAGCCTTCTCGCGGGGAAATAGGATGAAACTTTGCGGCGCAGTCTTTCTCCTTTTTTGCTGTTGTGCCGGCGCCAGCCGCGCGGCGCCAGTGAATCTCGCGACTTTGACCTGCGTGAGATATCAAAACGAAGTCATTGCGCCGCCGGTGGCCGCTCCGGGGGCGGATCCGATCAATACAATGATGTGGTTGTTTGGCTATTCCGTGGCTAGATCGGGCGCGCATGTCATGTACGGCGATGCCTTGGCCGGTTTCGGATTCGCACTCGACGCGGAATGCAAAAACAACCCGACGATGAGCCTGCTGGATGCGCTCGCGAAGATCAAGCCCGATAACAAGAATCCGATGGACTTGAGCGCCTTGGAATGCCAAACGTTCGCATCCCGTCACCTGGAGCTTCTGCAATCGGACCGCGAGAGCGCCGACACCATCATGATGTGGTTGTTTGGCTTTGCGGTGGCCAAAACCGGCAGCCACTTGTTTGATTCAAGCGCTCTTAAGAACTTCGAAGACGCGCTCATGGGCGACTGCACGAAATATCCAGGCCGCAGTCTATTCGACGAGCTCGCGGCTGTTAAATTCTCGACGCCTAAAAATTAGACGCGGTGCGCATGAATTGGTCCGCGAGACTCACATGCGCGGGAAAGTAAGGCGGCGTAGCGCTATCTTGCAGCCCCTCTAAGATCCGTCCGACTCTTTCCGGTGTGCCCAAATCAGTCCAGCCGCAATGCGGCACAGTGAGGACCCTGAGCATGGATTCACGCCCCTGCAGCACATCCTTGGAAAAATCCACGGTGTGCAAATTCTGGTAAAGGGAATCAAGACGGGCGCCGGCGAAGCCCCGCATCGCCGCGATGGTCGACGAGAATCGGTCGTCAAACAAGCTGAGCAGAGTCCGTACCGAAGCCGCCATGATGAAAACATTCCATAGCGCTCCTGCATCGAGCAGTACGCGGGCTCGAATGGCGTTCGGCTTCTCGATGAAGCGCAGCACGCCTGCTGCGCCATCCCGGCCGCGCGCTGCGGGCACGATATAGCCCAGCTCCGTATCCGGTTCATCCGGCTCGACTCCTAGAAGATATATCGAGCCGCGGTCGGCATGGGCAAGGGTTGCGGCGCGGCGCAACGCTCCGGCCATGATTTTCTCATCACTCAAATAGTGATCGGCCGGCAGCAGCACCACCGTTGCATCGGGATCGCGCTCAACGATGCGCAGCAGCGGCAGCAATATACCGAATGCCGTGCCTCTGTTTTGAGGCTGTGAAATGACATTCTCTTCAGGCAGATAATTCAGCAGCGGCGTCCACCATGGCCGATGCTGTTCCGCAACTACACTGCAAATCCGCTCCAACGGGGCAACCGATGCGGCACGTTGTAGAGCCTCTTGTAATAAACAAGGCCCTCCTTGCAATGAACAGAATTGCTTCGGCACGGCGACGCCGTGCTCGTCCCTCGTTAGGCTGCGGAGCCTGCTTCCCTCGCCGGCCGCTAGCACTAGCGCCCATGTATTGAAACGATGGTTCATACGAAACCCCGCCCAGTGGTGCCTCTAGCCATGCTGGGGTTGCGCGATGGCTGCGAAAATGGCGTGCAGTCCTGAAACTTTGTAGGAATCGACCGATAGCAATTTGCTAAGACGTTTCCTACGGTCGGTCGGTCCCTCGACCGAGTGCGAGAACCACGGCTTCGTGGTCAACTGATACCGTGGCTAGAAACTCAAAAGCAAAGGCAATATCGGTTGCGGCGCTTGAACTCGGCGCGCTGTGCCTGGTGGCTTCTAGCGCCTTTGCGGCGCAACCTCAGGGGCGGCCGGCGTCGCACGCGCCAAATCAAATTCAGGCGCCTGCTCAACAACTGGATCTGCGCGCCCCTTCGCACGCCGTGGAAGCGGGCAATGTCGCAGAGAGTTCGCCCGGCGACTTCCCCTCGAGGGCGCATCGTCAAAGTCTTGCCCAACAACCGCTCGAGCTTCCGCTTCTGGGCTCTGACGGCATGCATGCGCGTCCTACGATGCAGGACTTTGTACAGCGTGTGCATCAACAAGGCCTGCCGGTGGCCCGTCTGCTCGAGACCAAGTCCGCGTTGCTGCATCTGGGCTTAAATGCCCGGGGCAAGCCCGGCCTATGGTTGGTGCAAAAGACGCACTGATGGGCCGCCGCGCATGAGACTCGAGCGTGGACTCACGCGGTAGCGCTCAATGCCCGATACCCGGATGCCGACCGCTTTGAGAATTCTCTACGTTGAGGACAATGCGCTCGTGCGTGAAGTGACCGCCGAGCTCCTGGTGCAGGAACGACGGCAGATCGTCGCCTGCGCCGACGCCGAAGAGGCCCTCAAGGAATTTCGGCAAGGCCCCTTCGATGTCGTCATCACCGATGTAAGTTTACCGGTCATGTCGGGTATCGACCTCGCGCGCAGCATCCTACGCATCAAGCCTGACTTACCCATCATCATTGCATCAGGCTATTCGCTGGATTTCGGGCTCGAAAACTGGGGCGCCAATGTTCGCGCCATCATCAAACCGTTCGAAGGCCCGGAGATCGAAGCGCTCATCAGCGAGCTTGTCGCGGGCTAGGAGCCCGTCCAGACAGGCTCCTAGTCCGCGCGCGGCAGTTGAATGTGAAAGGCGGTCTCGCCATCGCCTGTTTTCACATCCACGCGACCGTCGTGCGCCCGTACGATCTGCGAAACGATGTATAGGCCAAGGCCCAGTCCATCGCCGCGGCCCGATTGACGCTGTGCGCCGCGGAAAGGGTCGAACAGGTGCGGCAAGATATCAGGCGGTATGGTGCCGCCGTTCTTCACCACCAGAGTCACGTAATCGCGGTCGTTGCCGTCCAGGCGAACTTGAATTGGGCCGTCCGGGGTGCCGTGCCTGAGCGCATTGCCGATCAGATTGGACGCCACTTGTGCGATGCGTTCAGGATCCCAGAAGCCGGCGAAATTCCCGATGTAGCTTGCATCGATTGGGCGGTCAGGTGCCGCCGCTTGATGCTCGCGCAATGATCGTTCCACCAGGGCCTTGAAATCCGCCGCGACGCGCTTGACGAGGATACCGCCGCCCAAGCGCGCGCGCGCCAAGTCAAGCATATCTTCGATCATTCGCGCCATGCGATGGCCGCTGGCGAGGATGCGCGCGGCCGCTTCGAGGGTGGCCTGATCCTCGGTACGGCGCTGCAGTAAGCGCGCCGATGCCAGCATGGCGCTCAACGGACTGCGTAAATCGTGGGCGAGCAAGGCGCTGAACATTTCATTGAGACGCAGCGTTTCGGTTCGGTCATTGAGTTCGGCGGACAGGGCCTGGCGCTGCCGGTATAGCTCGAAGAACACGTCGGCCTTGTTCTTGAGAATGTGCGGTTCTATGGGCTTGTAGATGAAATCGACCGCACCGGCTTCATACCCCTTGAATTGACGATGCTGCTCGCGCGCACCCGCAGTGACAAAGATCAGCGGTATGTGCCGGGTTCGTTCACTACCGCGCAATAACTCGGCGAGCTCGAACCCATCCATGTCCGGCATCTGCACATCCAGAAACGCCAGCGCCACCTCGTGCAGCAGCAGCAATTCCAGCGCTTCTGAGCCCGAGCGCGCCGTCAAGATCTCGACATCGGGGCGGGCAAGGAGAGCCGACAGCGCAAGCAAATTCTCCTCGAGATCGTCGACCAGGAGGCATTTGATGGGAGCGAGCGTCGAAGTATCCATATTCAGTTCAGCCGCTCAGGGTAGGCGTCGGCGTCCAAGGTGCGCAGCATTTTCGCAATCTCATCAAGCGGCAGCACGCAGTCCGCGGGCCGCAATTTCAGCGCGGACAACGCCATATGGGCTGCGCGCGCCGTCTCCGGGGATTGTACGACGGTGACCCCTCCCGCGTCATGAATCGCAGCGAGGCCGGCGGCGCCATCCTCGTTCGCGCCGCTGAGGATGATCCCCAGCAGACGCTCGTTATAAATCTCCACCGCCGACTCGAACAGCACGTCGATCGAGGGTCTGGAATGATGCACCGGGTCGTCGGCCGAGAGCGACAGCTGCGGACCGTTATCAACCAGCAGATGGTAATTATTCGGCGCGAAATACACCGTACCGGGCACGATCGGTTCCTTGTCTTCCGCCTCGCGAACCGGCAGCGCGCACTTTCGCGAGAATATTTCGGCGAGCACGCTGGGCCGGTCCCGCGGCAGATGCAGCACGATGAATACCGGGGAGCGCAGGCCGGGGGTAAGTGCAGGCAGCAGTACGCTCAGGGCTTCGATGCCTCCCGCGGAGCCGCCAATCACGACCGCGTCCACACGTCCTGCGAGATTCATAGTTCGGCCCGTTTCTGAAAGATTCGCTCTGCCGGCACGAAATCCAAGAAAGCGCCGGCATGAGAGGAGAAGCGTATCGATTCCTTCGCGCCCAGCCCCAAGAATCCCTGCCGGCACAGAGCGTCGCGAAATAATCCAACCGCACGGTCCTGCAAAACGCGGTTGAAGTAAATCAGTACGTTGCGGCAGGACACCAGCTGCACCTCCGCGAATACGCTATCGGTCGCAAGGCTATGATCGGAGAAAACGATGTGCTCCTTCAGCGATTTGTCGAAGACGGCCCGGCCATAGGCGGCTGTGTAGTAATCGGAGAGCGAAGAGCGCGCGCCCGACTTACGATGATTGGCCGTGAAGCCCGCGATGCGCTCCACTTCATAGACCCCTGCCGCCGCCCTCTGCAGCGTTCCCGAATTGATGTCAGTCGCATAGATGATGGTTTTGGAAAGTAAGCCCTCCTCCTTCAGGAGAATGGCGAGCGAGTACGCTTCCTCGCCGGCACTGCAGCCGGCGACCCACACCTTGAGGGACGGATAGGTGCGCAGCAACGGCACGACCTGTTCGCGCAGGGCCAGAAAATACCCGGGGTCGCGGAACATCTCGCTCACTTGCACGGTGAGAAAATCCAATAGCCCCGGAAATACCGTCGAATCGTGCAGGACCCTGTCCTGCAGCTGCGACAGCGTGCGGCAATTGAATCGGCTCATCGCCGCCCGCATGCGGCGCCGTAACGAAGCCATGGCGTATCCGCGGAAGTCGTAATGATACATTTGATAGATGGCATCGATCAGGAGCTTGAACTCGATGTCAAACTCGCGTCCCACGATTCTTGCGTCGCTTACTTCGGCATCCATACGCGTACCAACGACAGCAGTTTCTCGACGTCCAATGGTTTGGCGATATAATCGTTCGCGCCGGCCGCCAGACTCTTGTCATGATCGTCCGCCATCGCCTTCGCCGTGAGCGCGATAATCGGCAGATTCTTCCACTCGCCGCGTTTGCGGATCTCGCGCATGGCCGTCAGGCCGTCCATCTCCGGCATCATGATGTCCATCAGCACCAAGTCGATTCGGGTCGCCGCCTGTTGCGAGCAGCGCGCCAAAACATCGAGCGCTTCACGGCCGTTGCGCGCGATGATCACAGCGATGCCTTTGGGCTCGAGCACGTTCGACAAGGCAAACACGTTGCGCACATCGTCCTCCACGATCAGCACGCGACGGCCCTCGAGCATGCTTTCTCGATCGCGCGCCGTTTTGAGCATTTGCTGATGCTCAGGCGGCAATTTAGCCTCCACCTGGTGCAGGAACAGTGTGACTTCGTCCAACAGCCGCTCCGGCGAGCGAGCGTCCTTGATGATGATCGACTTGGAATAACGGCGCAGCCTCTGCTCCTCCTCCGGGTCCAGAGCGCGGCCCGTGTAAATGATCACCGGTGGAAATGCCACGTCTTCCTGCTGCGACATCTTTTCCAGCAAGTCATAGCCGCTCAAATCCGGCAGGTTGAGATCGACGACCATGCAATCGAAAGTCGTGTCCTTGAGGTGCGCCAGCGCTTCGCCCGCGCTCGCCACTGCCGTGATTTGTACATCGCCGTTGCTCAACAGTTGCCGCACGCTTTCCCGCTGACGCGCGTCGTCCTCGACGATCAGCACCCGCCGCACACTTTGCGAAAACTTGGCCTCCAGGCGCCGCAGCGCCTCGACCAGCTCTTCTCGTTTCGCCGGCTTCAACGCATAGCCGATCGCGCCCAGTTCCAATGCCTCGCGTTTGTAGTCGGAGACCGAGATCATGTGAACCGGAATGTGCCGCGTGCGGGGATCGCGCTTCAAGGTGTCGAGCACGCCGAGACCGGAATGATCGGGCAGGTTCACATCCAGAAGGATCGCACTCGGCAGATACTGCCCTGCCGCATTGAGCCCCTCGCTGGCAGACGCAGCAGCAACGCATTGAAAGCCCATCTCGTGCACTAGATCGCGCAAAATCATCGCGAAGGCCGGGTCGTCTTCCACCAGTAAAATGACGCGGCCGCCCGGGGTGATTGCATTGCGATCATCTTCGGTGAGCGGCGCTGCCGGCGCTTGCGGCGCGATATTTTTCGCCGCGGATTCGGACCTTGGAGCCGGCTGCGTCTGCGCTCGGGGTGTGCCGGCGTTGAACGCCAGCGGTAGTGTCAAGGTGAACACGCTGCCCTCGCCCAGGGCACTCTGCACGGTGATTGCCCCGCCCAGCAGCGCCGCCAAATCGCGCGAAATCGACAGACCCAGGCCGGTGCCGCCGAACTTGCGATGAATGCTGCCGTCCGCCTGTCGAAATGCCTCGAAAATCACCTCTTGTTGATGGGCAGCAATGCCCACGCCGGTATCGCGCACTGCGAAAGCAACGGTGCCGTTCTGCGGCGAGAACACGCGCAGTGCGACCTCGCCTTTCTCGGTAAATTTGAAGGCATTCGACAGCAAGTTCTTGAGAATCTGCCCCAGTCGTTGCGGATCCGTCTCGATCTGCTCAGGCACACCCGGCTCGACGACCCAGGAGAAGCGCAGATGATTCTGCTCGGCGGTGGGTTGAAATGTCTTGACCAGCGATTCCACCGTGGCCGCCACCGAGATTTGCTCGGGCGCCAGTTCCACCTTCCCTGCTTCGATTCTCGATAGATCCAGCACATCATTGATGAGCGCCAGCAGATCATTGCCCGCGGATGTAATGGTTTTGGCAAATTTCACTTGCGCCGCGGTCAGATTGCCGTCCTTGTTGTCGGCCAAAAGCTTCGCCAGTATCAGAGTCGAGTTGAGCGGGGTGCGCAACTCGTGGCTCATATTCGCCAGGAATTCGCTCTTGTACTCATTTGCCCGGTGCAACTCGTCCGATCTCGCGGTCAGTACGACCTGCGCCCTGGCGAGCTCGTCCTTCTGATGTTCGAGTAACTGCGTCTGCTCCTCCAGCTGCGAGTTGATCTGCTCGAGTTCGGATTGCTGTAGCTCGAGATTGGCTTGCGATTCTCGCAGCGCGCGCCCCTGCTCCTCGAGTTCCTCATTGCTGACACGCAATTCCTCCGCGCCGGCCTGCAGTTCTTCCGCCTGCTGCTGGGTTTCTTGCAGCAATTCTTCCAGACGTTTGCGATCCTTGGCGGCGCGCACGGCAACGGCAATCGATTCGGAGACACGCGACAGCAGTTCGCGCTGATCCGCATCAGTGGCGCTAAAGAATCCCAGCTCCAACACAGCGTGGACCACTCCGTCAATGCTCGCGGGAACCACCACCAGCTCATTGGGCGTGCCTTTGCCAATGCCGGAGGAAATCGGCAGATAGCCTGCCGGGACATCACGCACTCGAAGAGCGCGTTTGTCTTTGGCCGCTTGGCCCACCAAGCCGTCCCCGGGACGCACGGCTTGCGGGCCATCAGCGGGAATGGCATAGGCGGCGAAGCGTCGGTACTGTCCGGCGTCGGCAATATACACGGCGCCTACTTGCGCCTCCACGAAGCCCGCGAGGAAGCCGAGCAAATTGTTGCCTAGTTTTTCGAGCGACTGGTCTCCCTGCATTTGCTCGCTTAAGCCCATTTGGCCGGACCTGATCCAAGTCTGGGCCTGCCGAGCCCGGAAATCCCGAGACGCGGCAACGGCGGCAGCGGCAATCAAAAATATCAATAGCCCCGACCCACCCAAGGTCACGGCCAGCGATAAGGTCGCGGCATTTCGCGATTCTTGAGCACGCTGCGCGACAACCTGCCGCTCGGCAGTCTCCATCTCGTTCACCGCGGCGCGTATACGATCCATGTAGATCTTGCCCCGGTCGGTGCGGACTACGCTCAGGGCCACGTCCGGCTTGCCCGCACGGCGCGCGACGACGGTGGACTCCAGCTCCGCCATTTTGAGATTCGCGATAGATTCGAGCGCATCGAGCCGGCGCTGCTGTTCGGGCCAGCCGGCGAGCAGCGCCCGCGTCGCCTTGAGCTCGCCCGGAAGCGCATCCTTCGCGTCGGTATACGGCGCCAGGTAGTTCTCCTCGCCGGTAAGCAAGAATCCGCGCTGTCCGGTTTCCGCGTCCTTTAGCGTCGAAAGCAGGCCTTCCAAACGCCCGAGCACTTCGATGGTTTGCGACAGATTTGCAGCGCTGGCTGCGGTTGCCTGCAACGACTGATAGGACAGCAGCGCGATGATCGCCACGGCGACCACGGCCAGCAAGAATCCGATCAGGGTTTTGGGCGGCAGAGGCAGACTGCTGCGAGCCGCGCCGATCGAGCTTTCTGAAGAGTCGTTGGAATCCATGGCGGTGCTCGAATGGCAATCCGCGAAATTCTACGTGAGAAGCTCAGGCCTGCCTGTAGGAAACGGCTGACATTCACGGGCAATGCTTAACATAGAACGGCTAAATGGGATGCTTGGCCGGCGGCGCGCGCGACCGCTGCAGCGATAGCAGTAGCAACACACCTGCCAGAACAAAGTATGCCGCGCAAAATTGGATCGCGACCGTGCGCGCAATGCCGTCCAACTGCAGCAACACATACGCGCTGCCATCCGATCGCACTGAGTGAATGATCCCAAAAAAACACAGGGCCCCTCCCACCGCCAAATAAATAGCCGCGGACCGCAGTCTGCGCTCGATCATTTCAACCACGAATGCCGCCCAGATCGTCGCGGTGATGATGAAACCGTTACCCATAGCGACGATTACGCTCAAGGCAGGCAACCCGTGTTCGGGCGCCGTCATCAGCGCCGAGAATTTCTGCGGGGAAATGAATTTCGCGTCGCTTAGTTCAATGGTCAGCAGCCGCGCGATCGACGGAAAAAAACTGATGGCCACGGCGATCGCATGGCGCGCGGGCACGGCACTGAATGCCTGCGCCGTGATGGTGAGCGCGAGGAACACCAGGACCGGCGCCAGCACGGCGAGCGGCACCAGCTCTATCAGGTTCGCCAAGAAGCCGAGCATTCCGCCAAGGCCGACAAAAATGCCCGTCAACAACGTGTAGCCGGAGCGCGCACCCATTTCCTTGAATGCCGGATGCCCAATGTAAGGCGTGGTCTGCGCCACGCCTCCAGCCAGTCCGGCCAACATGGTTGCAGCAGCCTCGGCCAGCAAGATGCTGCGCACGTCGTAGTCATCGCCCGCGACGCGCGCGCTCTCGGTGTTATTTACTCCGCCCACGACCGTCAGCAGGGCGAAAGGAATGATCAACGGCAGATAGTCTCCGAGACCGGCAAAGCCGTGGAAAATGCCGGGGTCGGGGTGCGGAAATGCGAGACGCAGCGTCGGCATCGTGGGCGCGGGAATCTGCATGCCGAGAAAACCGAAGTGACCCGCACCGTAGTAAAACAGGGTACCGACAATGACGGCGAAAAGCACGCCCGGCATGCCGAACGGCGCGGACCCTCTGGCAACCAATGCGTAGAGAACGAGGCCCAAGGTCAGAAGACCGACCATTGGAAACTGCAGCAAATCGACCATGGGAAAAAATCCGATCAAGGTCAGTGAGATGCCGGCCAACGAGCCCAGTAGTCCGGCTATCGGAATGACCCGGCGCACGGTTCTACCCGCGAAGGACAACAGCAGCTTCAAGATGCCCATGGCCGCGGTGGCCGCCATGCCGAGGTACCAGCTCTCGAGGCCGGCGGCAGTGGGGTCAAGACCCGCAGCGCGAAACTTTGCAAAGGCCGGACCCAGCACCAACAGCGCCATTCCAATGGTGGACGGGGTGTCCAAACCGAATGGCATGGCGGTGACGTCGCCGCGGCCGGTGCGGCGCGCGAGCCTCACAGCCAGCCAGGTGTAAGCCAAGTCGCCCACCAACACGCCCAACGCCGTTCCGGGAAACATCTTTCCGAACACGATGTCTGCCGGAACGCCGTAGCCGCCGATCAACACTCCGGCGAGCAATCCAAGCACGGACAGATTGTCGACGACGAGCCCTAAGAAGCCATTGACGTCGCCGGGGACCAGCCGAAAGTAGGAAGACTGACTGGCGCTAGTTACCAAGATTGAGCAGCGCCGCGTTGCCGCCCGTGGCCGTGGTATTGACGGTGAGCGTGCGTTCGTTCGCGAATCGCGTCAGATAGTGCGGCCCACCCGCCTTGGGGCCGGTGCCCGATAGGCCATTGCCGCCGAATGGCTGCACGCCGACGACCGCTCCGATCATATTGCGATTCACGTAGGTGTTGCCGATCGATGTATCGGCGAATACCTGCCGCCAAAACGATTCCAACCGGGTTTGCACGCCCAGCGTAAGACCGTAGTGGCTGTCGCGGATGGCCCCAAGCACTTGCTGTATGTCGCTCGATCGATAGCGCACCACGTGCAGAATCGGCCCGAATTCTTCATGAGTCAGCTGCCCTGCATTCTTAAGTTCGATCAGATGCGGCGCAAAGAAGCTGCCGTGTGCGTGGGTATGGCCCAGTTCGCAAGCCTTCACGATGCGCGCCTCGCTTCGCATCCGCGCCACGTGCTGCGCCAAACCGTCCCGCGCCGCCGCGTTGATGACCGGACCGACGTCGGTTTGCAGGTCGGATGGATCGCCGATGAGCAATTCGTCCATGGCTCCCGCGATCATCTCCAATACCGCGTCGGCAATTTCCTCCTGCAAGAACAACAAGCGCAGCGCGGAACAGCGTTGTCCGGCACTCATGAATGCCGAGCTCACCACATCATCGACCACTTGCTCAGGTAGCGCGGTCGAATCCACGATCATGGCGTTCAAGCCGCCGGTTTCGGCAATCAGCGGCACGATAATTCCGCCGCGCGCGGCCATCGCACGATTGATCGTCAGGGCAGTGGCCGTCGAGCCCGTCATCGCCACGCCGGCCAGTGCAGGATGCGCCAGCGCAATTTCGCCGAATAACCGGCCCGGGGTCGGCACCAAGTGCACGGCTTGCCCCGGAACGCCGGCCGCGTGCAGCAGACGAATAAATCGCGCGGCAATCAGAGGCGTGGGTTCCGCCGGCTTTGCCACGACGGCATTCCCCGCCGCGAGAGCGGCGGTCACTTGACCTGCAAAAATCGCCAGCGGAAAATTCCAGGGACTGATGCAGGCAAATACGCCGCGCCCCTGCAGCGTCAGCTCGTTCATCTCGCCGGTGGGGCCCTCGAGGCACTCCGGGGCCGCAAATTGCTTGCGCGCCCGCAACGCATAGTATCGGCAATAGTCGACCGCCTCGCGCACCTCTGAGATGGCATCCGATATCGTCTTGCCCGCTTCTCGCACCAACAATTCGTGAAACGCCGCGCGGTCGGCCTCAAGCAAATCCGAAGCCTTCTCGAGGCAATTCGCGCGCGCATCGCCGCCACTTGAGTTCCAGGCGGGCTGAGCCGCGGCGCCGGCATCAAACGCCATCTTTATTTCACCCGGCGTCGCATCGCGTGTGCTGCCGACTTGTTCGCGGCGATCAGCCGGATTGGTCACGGCATGCGTTTCTCCCGGCAATGATTGACCATTGATGACTGGCCCCGCGAACGGCACGTCGGTCCTCTCTGACCGCGGCGCAGAAATTTCGGCTCGCAGTGTTTCAAGCTCGCGCGGATCTCCCAGATCGATCCCGCGCGAATTGCGCCGGTCGGAATACAGGGCGGCCGGTATCGGCAGCCGGGGATGGGCGAACGAGTCCAAGCGCTCCAGTTCCGAGATCGGATCCCTGACAATCTCGACCACCGGGACCTGATCATCCATGAAGCGATTGACAAACGACGTGTTGGCGCCATTCTCGAGCAGACGCCGCACAAGGTAGGCGAGCAAGTCCTTGTGTTCTCCAACCGGCGCATACACGCGCACCCGCGGGAAATTTGCGACTTGCCGGGCGGCCTCTGCATACAACAGCCGGCCCATGCCATGCAGCCGCTGAAACTCGAAGCCCGCGTTCAGCGGCGCGAGCTCCAGCACCGCCGCGATGCTGTGCGCGTTGTGGGTTGCAAATTGCGAGTAGATCAAATCAGAGTATTTAAAGAGGCGTCCGACGCACGCCAAATACGACACATCAGTGGTCACCTTGCGGGTGTAAACCGGATAACCATCGAGACCGCGCTCCTGCGCGCGCTTGATCTCGGAGTCCCAATAAGCGCCCTTGACCAAACGCACCGTCATGCGTCGGCCGTACTTAAGCGCGGCGGCCGCAACCCAATCGATGATCTCTAGCGCGCGCTTACCGTAGGCTTGCACCGCGAGCCCGAGTCCTGGCCACTCTTTGGTGGCCGCGTCTTTCGCCAGCGCCTCGATAATGTCCAGCGAGAGATCAAGCCGGTCCGCTTCCTCGGCATCGATAGTGAGTTGAATGCCGAGGCGCGCCGACCGGCGCGCGAGATCGAGTACCTGCGGCACCAACCGGCGCATGACGCGCTCATGCTGCAGTAGGCTATAGCGAGGCTCCAAGGCCGAGAGCTTGATGGAGATGCTCGAAACCTCATGAACCGCTCGTCCCGCGACGGTCGATCCGATGACATCGATGGCATGTTGATAGGACTTCAAGTAGCGCGCCGCATCTTGCAGCGTTCGCGCCCCTTCGCCCAGCATATCGAAAGAACATAGACCCACTTCCGCTTCGCGGCCGCTGCGGGCCAATGCTTCTTCGATGTCGCGCCCCACTACAAACTCGCCGCCTATAATCTTCATGGCCCGGCGCACCGCAAGGCGCACCAAGGGTTCACCGGCCTTGCGCGTCAGCTTGCGCATCCACCCGGTCGCATCGGTTTTGATGGAAGGATCCAGGTCGAGAATGCCGCCGGTGAGCATCAAGCCCCAGGTCGAAGCATTGACAAACAACGACTCCGATTGGCCTGAATGAGCGGACCAGTCGCCTGAGCTGAGCTTCTCGGCGATGAGTCGATCCGCCGTGACATCATCGGGAATGCGAAGCAGCGCTTCGGCAATGCACATGAGCGCAATGCCCTCTTGATTCGACAGCCCAAATTCCTGAAGGAAGGCATCGAGGAAGGGACGCTCGTCGCGCCGCGCGCGCGCCCCTTCAACCAACTTCATGCCTAAGGCGACGGCGCGATGACGCGCGCCGCCGGTCAACTCCACGCTATGCAACAGCCGTTGTACCGCTCGGTCCTCCGGCCATGTGCCATGATCTCGGATTGTCTGGCGCAGATCTTCCAGTCGAGCGCTCGAAGGAGGCGGTTGCGGGTTGGCGGCCATGTTCTCTAATTTTAGGGGCTAATCGTCGCAATAAACACTGCGCTCGGCGCAGATTCCACGCCAGGGGCCATTCTGCTCAAAAGCGCGCTGCAGTCCGTAAGGATAGCAAGATCCCAAGGCTCCAGCCGCGCAAATTCCCCCGCGCTGCTGTCCAAGGATAGTGGCTCCAAAATACCAAATATCAAAGTCGTTTCGCCGTGAATTGCGGCCACACGCGTAGGCTCGCTCAGGCGCTCGATACGCGCCGCCGTGCGTAGCGATTTGGATACCATGAGATTAAAATCCACACAGGGTCCGTCGAGCAGTTCGCAGCGAGTGGACATCGCGCCGTCGAATTCCGCCCAATCGCCCATGTTGCGTAACGCACATTTGTCCCCGCTGCCGAACTCGAGTGCGATTCCGCGTCCCTGCAACAGCACCATCTTGCGATCGTATCCCGAGAAATCCGAGAACGGGCCCGACGAATCGATTTGCGCCACGCTGACGCGCCAAAGAAAAACGTCCCCGGTTGGCGGCACTCGGATCGCTTCGTGGGTGATGCCTCCCCCATTCTTCCACGGTGTCGCCGTGAAGGAGGCTCGCCGGATGATTTTGATGCGTGCATCGGTCATGCGTAACCCGCTATGCTAACCGGAAATGCGCAGCCCGACGGATCGCACCCCCATGATTGAAGTCAAGGACCTTCGCAAGACGTTTCGTTCAAAGGACAGAAAATCCAAGGGCGCAGTGGTCGAGGCGGTGCGCAGCATTAATTTTGCCGTGCAGAAGGGTGAGATCTTTGGCTTCTTGGGGCCTAACGGCGCCGGCAAGACCACGACAATGCGCATGCTGTGCACGCTGCTAACTCCCACGAGCGGCACGGCCACCATCGCGGGTTTTGACCTGCTGTCGCAGCAGGAGTCGGTGCGCAAGACCATTGGCTATGTCAGCCAGGTCGGAGGAATGGAGCGCGAATCCACCGGACGAGAGAATCTGCTGCTTCAAGCCAGACTCTACGGGATGGACAAAGCTAAGGCGCTGGCTCGCGTTGCCGCCATCTTGAGTTTCCTGCAGCTGGAAAGCTTCGCCGACCGGCGAACCAGTACCTATTCAGGCGGTCAGCGCAGAATTTTCGACCTCGCTTCGGGGATCGTGCATGAGCCGCAGCTGCTGTTTTTGGACGAGCCATCCACCGGGTTGGATCCGCAAAACCGCGCGCACGTCTGGGAGCACGTCAAGAAACTGAACGAGCGCGGCGCGACGATTTTCCTGAGCACGCATTATTTGGAAGAAGCGGATGCATTGTGCAGCCGCGTGGCGATCATCGATCACGGCAACATCGCGGCGCTCGGCAGCCCGTCTGAACTGAAACGCGAAATTTCGGGTGAAATCGTAAAGCTCGGATTCGAGGACTTAAGCAACGCGCAGCGCGCACAGACGGCATTGCATACCACGCCTTTCGTCAAGGACTCGTCGATCGCGGAAACTACCCTCAATCTACATGTCGAGCAGGGCGATGATAATTTGCCGGCGCTGATGATGACGCTTCATCGCCAGAACATTGCCATCAAGAACATCCGGCTGTCACGGCCTTCGCTCGACGATGTTTTTCTAAAGCTGACCGGCCGCACGCTGCGGGATTCCACCGATGCATCGCCATAAGTCATGAAAAAGCTGATCTTAGACACCTATTTGTTCGGCAAGAACGAATTGCTCGTTCAAGTGCGCAATCCGCTGTGGCTTCTATTTGGGCTGTTCCAACCGATTGTCTACCTGATCTTATTCGCACCCTTCCTGACCGGCATCGCGCACACGCCCGGATTTCCGACCGGCAACGCCATCCAGTTTTTCGCGCCGGGCCTGCTGATACTGAACGCCTTGTTCAATGCAGCGTTCGCGGGCTTTGGTCTGATCGATAAATTGCGATCGGGATTTCTCGAACGAATCCGCGTGACGCCGGTCTCGCGCTTGGCGATCGTTCTCGGCTTCGTCTTGCGCAATTCGGTGGTGCTCATCGTACAAAGCGCTCTGCTGTTGCTGACCGCCTTGTTCTTCGGTCTGCGCATCGATCCCGAGGGAGCGCTCATCGTGGCTGTCCTGATGGTGCTGATTGGCATCACCATGGCCTCCCTGTCCTACAGTATTGCGCTGCTGGTCAAGGATGAGGGCACGCTCGCCGCTATCACGAATTTCTTTACGCTTCCGTTGGTGATCCTGTCCGGGGTCATGCTGCCGGTGGCCTTTGCGCCGCGGACTATTCGCATCATCGCCAAATTCGATCCCTTCAGTTACGCGGTCGACGCGTCGCGATCGCTATTGAATGGCGTGCCGGCTGATCCGGCCGTGCTGCAGGCGTTTGGCTTGTTTTCGGTACTTGGTGTGATTGCATCGTGGAGCTTCATCAAGGCCATGCGCGAAGCAGTGGCGTGAGGCCCCGGCACGCGCCAGCACGGCCGGTGACTTTGGCTCCAGGCGATATTATGCTGGCCATCCCAACGCGCATGGACTTGGGGTTCCTCATGAGACTCATTCACTGCGGCTCCGCGATTGCCGTAATTGCAGCGGCATTGATGTTGACGGCCTGCCGCCCATTGACGGCCACCGAGCCGGCGACACCCGCAGGCAGCGTGGACGCGCCAGACCTGTCCGATACCCGCCTGCGCGATTTTCGTGTGAGCTTGCTGGGACTATTCAACTCCGGCCGCTACGCCGACCTGGATACGCTCGCCCAACAGCTGCAACAGCAGCGTAGCCGCTTCGAGGGCGGCGCCTGGCGCCTACATGTTTTCTTCGGCACGCTGAGCTCGCCGGGTGCGGCGACCGCGACCGATGCGGCCTGGATGGCGCATATTGCCAAACTCGAACGATGGGCGCGAAGCAGCCCCGCCTCTCCGACTCCGCGAATCGCGCTGGCGCAAACCTACCTGCGCTTTGCCTGGAAGGCCCGCGGCCACGGATATTCCAACACCGTCACGCCGGAGGGCTGGGCGCTGTTTCGGGACCGCGTACAATCGGCGCGCTCGACGCTCGAGCAATCCGCTGTGCTCGCCGAAAACTCGCCCCACTGGTATTTGCAAATGCAGGGCGTCGCCCTCGACCAACAGTGGGACCGCGCCGAATTCGACGCGCTCGCCGAACGCGCGCTTGCCCACGAGCCCGGCTATTACTATTTCGCGGTGTCGGAATCGAACTATCTATTGCCGAAGTGGTACGGCAAGCCTGGCGATACTGAGCGATACGCCGCTCAAGTTGCCGATCGAATCGGCGGCGACGAAGGTGACGCGGTGTATTTTCAGATCGCCGCGGCGATTAACTGCTGCAACAGAACGCAGGCCCCGAGGCTGTCTTGGCCGCGCGTACAGCGGGGCTTCGCGGCGATCGAATCGCTGTACAGGTCGACGAATCATGAACGCAATGTCATGGCTTACCTGGCCCTGCGCGAAGGCGATGCAGCCACGGCGCAGCAACTGTTTTCACGCATTGGCAACGACTGGAGCGAATCGGTTTGGAAAACCAAGGCGGCCTTCGACGCCGGCCGCAGAGGTAAGGCGGTCGGAAACAGCGGTGAGGCGCCCGGAGACGTGATCATCCAGTCGGACGCCGACGCGCCGCCCCGCGAATGACAACTACTGCGCCGCGGGCGCTGCCACTATCCTCGCAAGTGAGCAAAAAGCGATTCGGCTTGGTGATCTTCGACTGCGACGGCGTGCTCGTGGACAGTGAATTGATCACCAATCGGGTGTTCGCCCAAATGCTGAACGAACTGGGGATGGCGCTAACGCTCGAGGACATGTTCGAACGATTTGTGGGCCGCTCCATGGCGCAATGCCTGGAAATCATCACGAAGCTGCTGGGCCATCCGGTTCCACCGCAGTTTGTAGCTGAATACCAGACGCGGTCGGCGGCTGCATTGAGATCGGAACTGAAGGCGGTTCCTGATATCGAGACGGTACTGGCCACGATCGGCACGCCCTACTGCGTGGCCTCCAGCGGAACGCACGAAAAAATGCAAACGACCTTGGGCATTACCGGCCTATTGCCGCAATTTCGCGGGAAAATGTATAGCGTCACCGAAGTCGCGCAGAGCAAGCCCTGCCCTGATGTGTTCTTGTATGCGGCGCGTCAACAAGGCGTCATGCCCGCACACTGCGCCGTGATTGAAGATACGCCGACCGGCGTCAGCGCCGGCGTTGCGGCTGGCATGACCGTGTTCGGCTATTGCGCGCTGACACCCAAACAGCGCTTGATCGAGGCGGGCGCCCACTATACCTTCGAACGCATGCGCGATCTCCCCGGTTTGATTGCCGGGACCGCTAGCCTATGTTCAGCTTTTCCAGAATGTGACGAGCACGAAGACGATCGCGATAATGGTCAACCCCACATGCCCTAGGGTTGCATGCGATTCGGCCAGCAAATCATTCGCCTCGGGTTCACGGGGGATCAGGCGGGCAAAGGCGGAAAGGAACAGCATGCCCCCAAGAATAAAGGCAGCGGCGGATAAAAACGTGATTCGAATCACGTCTCTTTTAGTTGGAACGGTTTGACCTTCGAAAATTGCCGACTTAAGTTATTCTTCCTCATCCGGGTCGTCGTCCTCAGGATGGCCAAGGGCATCCTCATCGTCGAGCTCGAATTCCTCGGGGGCTTCGGTTTTTTCGCTGGTCTCGCGAATCGGCGCCTCATTTTCATCCGGCCGTTCATCCTCCGGCTCATCGTCATCATCCACCGTGCCGGTGGTTTGCGGCGCGACTGCATTTAGCTCCGGAAACGGAGGTAATTCGAGCAATTCGGGATCTTCTACCTTCATGGGCAAGCACCTCAGTAAGTGTTCAGTCCTACGCTGCGCCTATATCATGCGCTGGTCTGTCGGACGATGGGGAGACTTGCCCGGTGAACGCTCTTACACGCATGATCCTCGGCGCCCTCGCAGCTATTATTCCCGCCGCGCTTTTTGCGCAAACCCTACAAGCGCCGGTGGCAATCGATCAATTCGCGCGGCTGCAAGGCGAGCTGCGCCGCACGCACGAGAGCGGCGACGCCGCCGCATACCTCGCGGCCGCGCAGTCAATGTATTCATTTCTCAACGGCTCGCCGCGCGGCACCCTGCAGCTGATGAGCGCGGAATCCTTCGCGGGAAGGCCCGACGAAGCGCTGCACAGCTTTACTCAATTCGTGGCGATGGGCCAGGCGGACGATGAGGCGCTGAAAGCCAAATCTTTCGATCCGCTGCGCGGCCTGCGCAGATACCGGGACATTTATGCCGGCATGGCCGCGAATGTCACGAGCAAATCCATTTCCGGCGAAGTTTTTCGCTTGGAAAGCACGGCGCGCATCCCGGAAGACATCGACTACGATGCTGAAACCAACCATTTCTATATCAGCACAGTGCTTGGAAAGCAGATTCTCCAACTGGATATGGCTGGCCACATGAAATTGTTCGCCAGTGCGCCGGATCAGTGGCCCATGATGGCCCTGAAAGTCGATTCACGCCGCCGAGTTCTCTGGGCAACGGAAGTGGCGTTGGATGGGTTTGCGGCCGCCGCAAAAGAGGCATGGGGAAGATCGGCCATTCTGCAATACGACCTGCGTTCAGGAAAGCTTTTACACCGCATTGAAGGCCCCACAGAGACGGCTTTGGGCGACATGGCGCTGGCAGCGAACGGCGATCCGATCGTGTCCGACGGCGAGCATGGCGGGGTGTACCGTGTCAGGGCCGGCGACCAACGGATCCAACGCATCGACGCGGGCGATTTCGTGTCCCCGCAGACACCAGCAGTGCTCCCGGACGGCACGCACCTTCTCGTGCCCGACTATGTACGCGGCTTAGGCTTGCTTGACCTGAACACCAAACACGTCGACTGGATTCCCATGGAAGGCAAGCACGCCTTGAGCGGCATCGACGGGCTTTACGCGGTCGGAAATCTCCTGATAGCGACGCAGAACGGCACCTCGCCGGAGAGGGTGGTGCTGTTTACGTTGGACGGCTCAAACACCGGCATCAGCGCCGAGAACATAATTGAACGCGCGACATCGACGCTTGGCGATCCGACGCATGGAGTCGTCGTCGGCAAATTTTTCTACTACATTGCCAATTCGGGTTGGGATGTTCTCGATGATCATGGCAATTTGCTGGAAGGCAAATCGCTGCCGGTCGGATCCGTCCGGTGCGCCACGATCACTTGAACTCAAGAAAAGGCCTCGAACCCTTGACGGATCCGAGGCCATGTTTTTTTAGATACTTCTCGTCGCTCTATTCTGCAGCTTCTGTGTCCCCCGCCGGTACTGCGTCGTCCGAGTCGCCCATTCCGCCGCCCACATCCATGAAACTGCGGCGGCGGCTGTCGTCCGACGCGCGTCGACGGCGCGCATGATACGCGAAGCCGGTTCCCGCGGGAATGAGGCGCCCGACGATGACGTTTTCCTTCAGGCCCCGCAGGTCGTCCTTCAAGCCCCGTACCGCCGCCTCGGTGAGGACGCGGGTGGTCTCTTGGAACGATGCCGCCGAAATGAAGGATTCGGTCGCCAACGACGCCTTGGTGATGCCCAACAACAGCGGCTCCCAAGTCGACTGATGCTTGCCCTCGGTCTTTTGCTTCGCAATGACGTCGAGCAGTCTGCCGCGGTCCATCTGTTCGCCGCGCAGCAGCGCCGAATCGCCGGCATCGAGCACTTCGATCTTGCGCAGCATCTGGCGCACGATGACCTCGATATGCTTGTCGTTGATCTTCACGCCCTGCAGGCGATAGACGTCCTGGATCTCGCGAACCAGGTAATTGGCCAGTGCCTCGACACCCTGCAAGCGCAGAATGTCGTGCGGGTTCGGCTCGCCGTCGGCGATGACTTCACCCTTCTCGACTTGTTCGCCTTCGAACACGTTGAGATGCCGCCACTTCGGAATCAATTCCTCGTATTTATCGGTGCCTTCATTGGTGATGATCAAGCGGCGCTTGCCCTTGGTCTCCTTGCCAAAACTCACGGTGCCTGAGCGCTCCGCGAGAATCGCGGAATCCTTCGGCTTGCGGGCTTCGAACAAGTCGGCCACACGCGGCAGACCACCCGTGATGTCGCGAGTCTTCGAAGACTCCTGCGGGATACGCGCGATGACATCGCCGACCGACACCTTGGAACCGTCTTCCAAACTGACGATCGCGCCCGCCGGCAGCGCGTACACCGCCGGAATATCCGTATTGGCGAAGGTCACTTCCTTGCCCTTGGCATTGGTCAAGCGCACCACAGGCCGCAGGTCCTTGCCGCCCGAGCCGCGCTGCTTCGGATCCAGCACGACGGTGCTGGACAAGCCGGTGACATCGTCCACCTGACTTGTGACGGTGATGCCGTCGACGAAGTCGGAGAACTTGATCATGCCGGCCACTTCCGTGACCACCGGGTGCGTATGCGGGTCCCAGTTTGCGACCGATTGGCCCGCCGCGACCACATCTGCATCATTGACCGTGATGGTGGCGCCATACGGGATCTTGTAGCGTTCACGCTCCCGGCCGAACTCATCCACCACGCCCAATTCACCGGAGCGCGACACGGCGACCAGATGGCCTCTCTCGTGGCGTACCGTCTTGATGTTGTGCAGGCGAATCGTGCCCTTGCTCTTGACTTCAACGCCATTGGCCGCTGCCGCTCGTGAAGCTGCGCCGCCGACGTGGAAGGTACGCATGGTCAGCTGCGTACCCGGCTCGCCGATTGACTGCGCTGCGATGACGCCGACCGCCTCGCCCATGTTGATGCGATGCCCGCGACCCAGATCGCGGCCGTAGCATTGCGCACAAACACCGTAGCGGGTTTCGCAGGTGATGGGCGAACGCACCATGACCTGATCGACGCCCATTTTCTCCAGCAACTTGACCAATTTTTCGTCGATCAATGAGCCGGCCTTGACCAGCACTTCACCGCTGGAAGCGACAGCCACGTCTTCGGAGACCACGCGGCCCAACACGCGTTCGCCCAATCCCTCGACGACATCGCCGCCTTCGACAATCGGGGTGATGGACAGACCATTGACGGTGCCGCAGTCGATCTCGGTGACCACCAGATCCTGGGCCACGTCGACCAAACGGCGTGTCAGGTAACCGGAGTTGGCGGTCTTCAACGCAGTATCGGCCAAGCCTTTACGCGCACCGTGAGTCGAAATGAAGTACTGCAGTACGTTCAAGCCTTCGCGGAAATTCGCCGTGATCGGCGTTTCGATGATGGAGCCATCCGGCTTCGCCATCAGGCCGCGCATGCCGGCCAGCTGACGAATCTGCGCCGCGGAACCGCGCGCGCCCGAATCGGCCATCATAAAGATCGAATTGAACGACTTCTGACGTACCTTGTTGCCCTTGGAATCACTGACCTCGTCGGTGCCCAATTTTTCCATCATGGCCTTGGCCACTTGGTCATTGGTACGCGACCAGATGTCGACCACCTTGTTGTAACGTTCGCCGTTGGTGACCAATCCTGAGGAGTATTGCTCCTGGATCTCTTTCACTTCCTTCTCGGCGGTGGCCAGGATCTTGGCCTTCGACTGCGGTACGACCATGTCGTCGACGCCGATCGACACCCCCGAACGCGTCGCGTACTGGAAGCCCGTGTACATCAGCTGATCGGCGAACACGACCGTTTCCTTCAAACCCACGGTGCGGTAGCACGCGTTGATCGTTCCAGAAATGATTTTCTTGGTCATGTCCTGGTTGATGGCGTCGAACGACAGCCCCTTCGGCAGAATTTCGGACAGCAGCGCCCGGCCCGCCGTGGTGTCTACAACGCGGGTGTTCTTCACCAGCGTTCCGCCGGCATCACGTATGTACTCAACCAGACGCACTTTGACCTTGGCTTGCAGGTCGATATTGCGGCTCTCGTAAGCGCGATGCACTTCACTGACATCGCCGAACGCCATGCCCTCGCCTTTCGCGCCGACCTTTTCACGAGTCATGTAATAGAGCCCGAGCACCACGTCCTGCGACGGAACGATGATCGGCTCGCCGTTCGCGGGCGAGAGGATGTTGTTCGACGACATCATCAGGGCGCGCGCTTCCAGCTGTGCCTCGATGGACAGGGGCACGTGCACGGCCATTTGGTCGCCGTCGAAGTCGGCGTTGAACGCCCCACAGACCAGCGGATGCAGCTGGATCGCCTTGCCCTCGATCAGCACTGGCTCGAAAGCCTGAATGCCGAGGCGGTGCAAGGTAGGCGCGCGATTCAAGAGCACCGGATGTTCGCGGATCACCTCTTCCAGGATGTCCCACACTTCCGGTCCCTCGCGCTCCACCAGGCGCTTCGCGGCCTTGATGGTGGAGGCTTCGCCGCGCAGCTGCAGCTTGGAGAAGATGAACGGCTTGAACAGTTCCAGCGCCATTTTCTTCGGTAACCCGCATTGATGCAGACGCAGCGTCGGACCGACCACGATGACGGAGCGGCCCGAGTAATCGACCCGCTTGCCGAGCAGGTTCTGACGGAACCGGCCCTGCTTGCCCTTGATCATGTCGGCCAAGGACTTCAGCGGTCGCTTGTTGGTGCCGGTAATGGCACGGCCGCGGCGGCCGTTGTCGAGCAGCGCATCCACAGCCTCTTGCAGCATGCGCTTTTCGTTGCGCACGATGATGTCCGGCGCGTTCAGCTCGAGCAGCCGGCGCAAACGGTTGTTGCGGTTGATGACGCGGCGATACAGATCGTTCAAGTCGGAGGTGGCGAAGCGGCCGCCGTCCAACGGAACCAACGGACGCAGGTCGGGCGGCAGCACCGGCAACACGGTCAGCACCATCCACTCCGGCTTGTTGCCCGATTCCATGAACGCTTCGATGAGCTTCAGACGCTTCGACAGGCGCTTGATCTTCGTCTCGGAATTGGTGTTCGCCATGTCCTCGCGGACCTTGACCACCTCGGACGGCAGATCCATGGACTTGAGCAGCTCATGAACCGCTTCGGCGCCCATGCGCGCATCGAATTCATCGCCGTGCTCTTCGATGGACTCCAAATACATCTCATCGGTGAGCAATTGGCCGCGCTGCAGCGAGGTCATACCGGGATCGACGACCACGAAGGCCTCGAAATACAGCACGCGCTCGATTTCGCGCAGGGTCATATCGAGCATCAAGCCGATGCGCGAGGGCAGCGACTTCAAGAACCAGATATGCGCCGTCGGGCTCGCGAGCTCGATGTGGCCCATGCGCTCGCGGCGCACCTTGGACTGAGTCACTTCGACGCCGCACTTCTCGCACACCACCCCGCGGTGCTTCAGGCGCTTGTACTTGCCGCACAGGCACTCGTAGTCCTTCACGGGCCCGAAGATCTTCGCGCAGAACAGACCGTCGCGTTCCGGCTTGAAGGTGCGGTAGTTGATGGTTTCCGGCTTCTTCACTTCGCCGTATGACCAGGAGCGGATCATGTCCGGCGACGCAAGTCCGATCTTGATCGAATCGAAATTCTCGACCGGCACTTGCTGCTTGAACAATTTGAGTAAGTCTTTCATTGATTAGGCCTCGCTCTCTAGTTCGATGTTTATAGCCAAGGACCGTATCTCCTTGACCAAGACATTGAACGATTCCGGCATGCCGGCTTTCATTTCGTGGTTGCCGTCGACAATCGCTTTGTACATCTGCGTGCGTCCATTGACGTCGTCCGACTTGACGGTGAGCATTTCCTGCAAGGTGTACGCGGCGCCATAAGCCTCCAACGCCCACACTTCCATCTCGCCGAAGCGCTGACCGCCGAACTGCGCCTTGCCGCCCAGCGGCTGCTGAGTAACCAGGCTGTACGGTCCGGTGGAACGCGCATGCATCTTGTCGTCGACCAAGTGGTTCAACTTCAGCATGTACATGTAGCCCACCGTGACGGGCCGCTCGAACTGCTCGCCCGTACGGCCGTCATGCAGCGTGGTTTGACCGGAGGTCGGCAGGTCCGCCAGCGTCAGAAGATTTTTGATCTCCTCTTCGCTGGCACCGTCGAACACCGGCGTCGCCATCGGCACGCCCTTCTTCAAGTTGCCGGCCAACTCGATGATTTCGGCGTCGCTCATGGACTTGATGTCTTCTTTCTGTCCTCCGGTCTCGTTGTAGACCTGACCCAAGAACTTGCGCAGCTCAACGATCGCGTGCTGGGCTTCCAGCATCTTGCCGATCTTGGCGCCCAAGCCCTTCGCCGCCCAGCCCAAGTGAGTCTCGAGGATTTGCCCGATATTCATACGCGACGGCACGCCCAACGGATTCAGCACGATGTCCACCGGCGTGCCGTCGGCCATGTACGGCATGTCCTCAACCGGAACGATGGAGGAAATGACGCCCTTGTTGCCGTGGCGTCCGGCCATCTTGTCTCCCGGCTGCACGCGGCGCTTCACCGCCAGGTACACCTTGACCATCTTCAGCACGCCCGGCGCCAGATCATCGCCCGCGGTGATCTTCGCCTTCTTCTCCTCGAAGCGCTTCTCAAAGGCCTTGCGCTGACCCTTCAGGCGCTCGGAGACGGTCTCCAGCTGCGTGTTGACATCCTCTTCCTTGAAGCGGATCTCGAACCACTGCTCCCGCGGCAGGTCCGCCAGATATGCATCATCGATCTGCGTACCGGACTTGATTTTCTTCGGGCCCGCTTCGGCAGCCTTGCCTTCGATCATGCCGCGCACGCGCTGGAACAAGTCGTCTTCCAGAATGCGCTGCTGATCGGCCAAGTCCTTGCGAACCCGCTCGAGCTCCGATTTTTCGATTGCCAGGGCCCTTGAGTCCTTTTCGACCCCGTCGCGTGTGAATACACGCACGTCGATCACCGTGCCGTCCATACCGGGAGGTACGCGCAGCGAGGTGTCCTTAACGTCCGACGCCTTCTCGCCAAAGATCGCCCGCAGCAACTTCTCTTCCGGCGTGAGCTGGGTCTCGCCCTTCGGCGTGACTTTGCCGACCAGAATGTCGCCGGCGCGCACTTCCGCGCCGATGAAGGCGATACCGGCCTCATCGAGCTTGGCCAAAGCCGAATCGCCCACATTCGGGATATCGGCCGTGATTTCCTCGGGTCCCAACTTGGTGTCGCGCGCGACACAGGTGAGTTCCTCGATGTGAATGGTGGTGAAGCGATCTTCCTCGACCACGCGCTCCGAGATCAGGATGGAGTCCTCGAAGTTGTAGCCGTTCCACGGCATGAAGGCCACGAGCAAGTTCTGGCCGAGCGCGAGCTCGCCCAGATCCGTCGAGGGGCCATCCGCCAGCACGTCGCCGCGCTTGATCGCATCGCCGGCATTGACCAGCGGCCGCTGATTGATGCAGGTGTTCTGGTTCGAGCGCGTGTACTTGGTCAGCGAATAGATGTCGACGCCCGGTTCGCCGGCGGTCGTTTCATCATCATTCACGCGGACCACGATGCGCGAGGCATCGACCGAATCGACGCTGCCGCCGCGCCGCGCCACCACGGTGACGCCGGAATCGATCGCGACTGCGCGTTCCATACCGGTGCCCACCAACGGGGTTTCCGATCGCAGCGTCGGAACCGCCTGGCGCTGCATGTTCGATCCCATGAGTGCGCGGTTCGCATCGTCATGTTCCAAGAACGGAATCAAAGAGGCCGCGACCGAGACGATCTGCTTCGGCGAGACGTCCATGTAGTTGATCTTCTCGGGCGAAGACAGCGTGAATTCGTTCTGCGTGCGGCAGGAGATCAAGTCGTCGACGAACTCGCCCTTCTCGCTCAAGGTCGCATTCGCCTGCGCGATCATGTACTGGCCTTCTTCAATGGCCGACAAGTAATCGATCTTGTCCGTCACCTTGCCGTTGGCGACGCGACGATACGGAGTCTCGAGGAATCCATAGTCGTTGGTGCGCGCGTAGACGGCCAATGAATTGATCAAGCCGATGTTCGGACCTTCCGGCGTTTCGATCGGGCACACCCGTCCGTAATGCGTCGGATGCACGTCGCGAACTTCGAATCCGGCGCGTTCCCGGGTCAGGCCGCCTGGGCCAAGCGCCGAGACGCGGCGCTTGTGCGTGACTTCAGACAGCGGATTGTTCTGGTCCATGAACTGCGATAGCTGCGAGGAGCCGAAAAATTCCTTCACCGCGGCGGCGACCGGCTTCGCGTTGATCATTTCCTGCGGCATGATCGGTTCGCTTTCCGCGATCGTCAGACGCTCCTTCACGGCGCGCTCAACCCGCACCAAACCGATGCGGAAGGCGTTCTCGGCCATCTCACCGACGCTGCGAACGCGGCGGTTGCCCAAGTGATCGATGTCATCCACATGGCCGTTGCCGTTGCGGATGTCGATCAGGGTCTTCATGACCTCGATGATGTCTTCCTTGCTCAATACGCCCGATCCCGTGATTTCCTCACGGCCCACGCGGCGGTTGAACTTCATGCGGCCCACCGGCGACAAGTCATAGCGCTCGCCGTTGAAGAACAGGTTCTGAAACAGGTTCTCGGCCGCATCCTTGGTCGGCGGCTCGCCGGGACGCATCATGCGATAGATTTCCACCAGCGCCTCGAGGCGGGTTTTGGTGGGATCGATGCGCAGCGTGTCCGAGATATACGGACCGCGGTCCAAATCGTTCACATACAGCGTGCGAATCGAGGTGATGCCGCTCTCAATGAGCTTCGCCACCGTCGGAACGGTGAGGATTTCGTTCGCCTTCGCCAGGATCTCGCCGGTTTCCGTGTTGACGATGTCATGCGCCAGTACCTTGCCTTGCACGTATTCGGTGGGCACGGGAAGGCGCTTGACGCCGGCTTCCTCGAGCTCCTTGACGTGACGCGCCGTGATACGGCGGCCTTCTTCTACAATGATTTTCTTGCCGACGCGAATCTCGAATGCGGCGGTCTCGCCGCGCAGGCGCTGCGGGATGATTTCGAATTCGATTTCTTTCTTCGACAGATGAAACACGTTCTTCTCGAAGAAAATGTCGAGTATCTGTTCCTCGGTCAGCCCGAGTGCGCGCAGGATGATGGTCACCGGCAATTTGCGGCGGCGATCGATGCGCGCGAACACGCAGTCCTTCGGGTCGAACTCGAAGTCCAGCCACGAACCGCGATACGGAATGATCCGCGCGGAGAACAGCAGCTTTCCCGACGAGTGGGTCTTGCCGCGGTCGTGATCGAAGAACACGCCCGGGCTGCGATGCAGCTGCGAAACGATGACGCGCTCGGTACCGTTGATAATGAAGGTGCCGTTGTCGGTCATGAGGGGCAGTTCGCCCAAATAGACTTCTTGCTCGCGCACGTCCTTGACCGGCTTCTTTGCGCCGCTGGCTTCCTTATCGAGCACCACGAGACGCACTTTCACGCGCAATGGCGCCGCGTAGGTCAGGCCGCGCAGCTGGCATTCCTTGACGTCGAACACCGGTTCGCCCAGGCGATAACTCACGTATTCAAGGGTCGCGTTCCCGGAGTAGCTGGAAATTGGGAACACACTGTCGAAAGCGGCGTGCAAGCCGATTTCATCGCGCTTGGATTCCGCGGTATCCGCTTGCAAGAATCGCCGGTACGAGTCCAATTGGATCGCCAGCAGGTACGGCGTGCCGAGGATGCTCGGACGCTTACCAAAGTTCTTACGGATGCGCTTCTTTTCGGTGAACGAATAGGCCATATGCGGTGCTCTCCAGGCGCTTTCGCGCTAACGACTTAACGAGGCCTTAACGGCCCCGCCTAAACAAATTCAAATCAAAGGCGCAGCCGATGGCTGCCGCGGTTTCTGCGGCAACCATCGAACTGCGCATATCGGCAATAATCACTACTTGATAGCAGCCTTGGCGCCGGCGGCCTCGAGCTTCGTCTTGATCGTCTCGGCATCCGCCTTCGGAATGCCTTCCTTGACGGTCGAAGGCGCGCCCTCAACCAAGTCCTTCGCTTCCTTCAAGCCCAACCCCGTGATTTCGCGGATGACCTTGATGACGCCCACCTTGTTGGCGCCAAACTCGGTCATGGTCACGGTGAACTCGGTCTGCGCTTCGGCAGCCGGAGCCGCCGCCGCACCGCCGCCCGCCGCCGCCGCGGCTACAGGCGCCGCCGCAGTGACGTTGAACTTCTTTTCCATGTCGGCAATCAGCTCGACCACTTCCATGACTGACATCTTGGAAATTGCATCGAGGATTTCGTCTTTCGTAACAGCCATTATCGTCTCCAAATAAATATGGGTTTGTTCAAACCCGAATCAGGATTAATTCGCCGCCGGCGCAGCACTGCTCTTCTTTGCCTCGAGAACGGCAGCCAACGTCCGCACCAACTTCGAGTTGGGCGCAGCCAACGTACCAACAAACTTCGCAATCGGCGCTTTGAGCAGACCCAACATCTTCGATAACGCCTGCGCGCGTGTAGGCAATGAAGCCACCCGCTCGAGAGAATCGGCCTTGAGCAGCTGCCCGCCCAAGGAGACGATCATCGTCACCAGTTTGTCGTTGTCCTTGGCAAAGGCCTTGACGATGCGGGCGGCAGCGCCCGGATCGTCGTTGGAAAATGCCAGGACAATCGGTCCTTTCAACGCCGGAGAAATGCACTCGAAAGAGGTGCCGGCAACCGCCTTGCGCGCGAGCGTGTTCTTGACGATTCGCAGATACACCCCTTCCTTGCGCGCCTTGGCGCGTAGGTCGGTCATCTGCGTCACGGTCAAGCCACGGTTCTCAGCGCCCACCACGGACAGGGCTTTCGCCGCGACCGCGTTGACTTCTGCCACCACGACTTTCTTCTCTTCTAACTTGAGTGCCATCTTTGGTTCCCCGTAGAGAAGCGTCACACAACAGATACGAACGCCGCCGTTCGCATCCACCCTTTGAGTACGTGAGTACTCATTGGTGCGACCTTCTCAGGCATTCCTGATTCCGGTCCCACCATCTGCGCAGGCGGCTTTTAAGAGTCAAGGTTCCTGAAGAACCATACTCGCCTGCGGTCTTCGACGGTGGGTGCGATCGGCCTTGCGGCTTCTCGCAGCCCACTATCCAGGCGCTTGCGCGCCAACCTTTCACCGGGGTCGCAACGACCCCGTCCTTAAAAATAAAAACTAAATCTTGATCAGACCCAGACTCGATTGATCGACCGCGACGCCCGGACCCATGGTCGAGGACACCGTCAGCTTCTTCAGGTACACACCCTTGGAAGTCGCCGGCTTGATCTTCTGCAGATCGTTCACCAGCGCCAGTAAATTTTCCTTCAGCGCGCTCGGCTCGAAATTCGCGCGCCCGATCTGCGCGTGCACGATGCCCGCCTTATCGGTGCGGTAGCGCACCTGCCCGGACTTCGCATTCTTCACCGCCTCCGCCACATTCGGCGTAACGGTGCCCACCTTCGGGTTCGGCATGAGACCTCGAGGACCCAGAATCTGTCCGAGTTGGCCGACGATGCGCATGGCATCGGGGCTGGCGATCACCACGTCGAAATCGATCTGTCCGGCCTTCACCTTTTCGGCGAGATCTTCGAAACCGACAATGTCCGCGCCCGCCGCTTTGGCGGCATCGGCATTCTTGCCTTGGGTAAATACCGCGACGCGCACCGTCTTGCCGGTGCCGTGAGGCATCACGGTTGAACCGCGCACCTGTTGGTCCGACTTGGTGGCATCGACTCCTAAATTCACCGACACGTCCACCGACTCATTGAATTTCGCGGTGGCGAATTCCTTCACCAATTTCAGCGCATCGTCGATGGGATAAGCCTTCCCCGGCGGCAGCTTTTCCTTCCAGCTCTTGGTACGTTTAACTACGGCAGGCATGTCACACTCCCTCCACATCGACGCCCATGCTGCGGGCACTGCCGGCGATGGTGCGCACGGCCGCGTCCAGGTTGGCCGCGGTCAAATCGGGCATTTTCACCTTGGCGATGTCCTCGAGCTGCTTGCGGGTCACTTTCCCGACTTTCGCCGTATTCGGCGTGGCGCTGCCCTTGGGGATGCCGAGCGCCTTGGCAATGAGAACGGACGCCGGCGGCGTCTTCATGATGAAGGTAAAGCTGCGGTCGCTATATACCGTAATCACAACTGGGGTCGGTAATCCTTTTTCCAAGGCCTGGGTCTGCGCATTAAATGCTTTGCAGAATTCCATGATATTGACGCCCTGTTGGCCCAATGCAGGGCCGACTGGGGGGCTCGGGTTGGCTTGGCCCGCAGGGATCTGCAGCTTGATATAGCCAGTAACTTTCTTCGCCATCTAACGCTCCTGTGGGTACAAGCGCCTCCCCCTTCGGGAAAGCTCCCCTTGTTCAGGGGCTTACGCCCCGAGACCTAACCCTTCTCGACTTGCGAGAAATCCAATTCCACGGGCGTCGAACGCCCCAGGATCTGCACCGCCACCTGCAGCCGGTTCTTTTCGTAATTCACGGACTCGACCACGCCGTTGAAATCATTGAACGGCCCGTCGGTCACTCGCACCACTTCGCCGGGTTCGAACAGCACCTTCGGCTTCGGCTTGTCCACTCCTTCCTCGACGCGGCGCAAAATCGACATGGCTTCCTTATCGGTGATGGCCGCCGGCTTGTCGCTGGTACCGCCGATAAAACCCAATACCTTGGGCACTTCCTTCACCAGGTGCCAGGTGTCCTCGTCCATTTCCATCTGCACGAGCACGTAGCCCGGGAAGAATTTGCGGTCGGACTTACGCTTCTGCCCGTCGCGCATCTCCACCACTTCTTCGGTGGGCACGAGAATTTCGCCGAACTTTGCTTCCAGACCGGCGCGTTTGACGCGCTCCTTCAATGACTCCGACACCTTGTGCTCGAAGTTCGAATACGCGTGAACCACATACCATCGCAAGGACATAAGAGCTCCGCGTCCGCTAACCCGGTGTGCCGCCCAAAAAGCGGGTCATCCAGGTGAGAATCCAGTCAAGAACGAAGAAAAACAAACCCATCACAATCGCAAAACCGATCACCACGTAGGTGGTTTGAAAAGTCTCGGTGCGGCTCGGCCACACCACTTTGCGCAATTCGACCCGCGCGGCCTGCGCAAACTGCACGAACTCCCTGCCGTACGTGCTCAGCCACAAGAGACCCGCGCCGGCCGCGAGTCCGAGAATCACCATGCCGACGCGCAGCAGCAAGGGCTTCTCGTCGAACCAGTAAAACGCCGCAATGCCGCCTAAGATCGCGAAGATCGAGAAAACCAGCAGCGCCGTGTCCTTGGATGACGAGATCGCGGGTGTTTGCACTTCAGCCATGTACTTACGCTATTCCTACGGACACGCATCAATGGCAGGGCAGGAGGGAATCGAACCCCCAACCTGCGGTTTTGGAGACCGCCGCTCTGCCAATTGAGCTACTGCCCTATTCCAGGCGCTTACGCGCCAACATTTCCCGGGACCGAAACGGCCCCGTCCTATAAAGTTAAGAATTAAGCGATCACCTTCGCGACGACCCCTGCGCCGACGGTTTTACCGCCCTCGCGGATGGCGAAGCGCAGACCCTGCTCCATCGCGATCGGGGCAATCAGCTCCACCACGAT
>Ga0302326_10004227_pt1 | contig 33364 bp, 19 predicted proteins | sample Palsa_T0_3_FD_202264 | JGI IMG/M metagenome (GOLD analysis project Ga0302326, IMG submission 202264) | Peat permafrost microbial communities from Stordalen Mire near Abisko, Sweden - Palsa_T0_3 | ecosystem: Environmental > Terrestrial > Soil > Palsa > Peat permafrost | place: Sweden: Abisko...
AGCGCGCGCTGGCCCGCCGCCAGATAGACCAAGCCCAGATGAAACTGAAACGCGGCCACCTGGGGATCCTTCGCAACCGCAGCCTCCAGCACCGGAACCGCCGAGGCGTACAGTCCCTGTTTGTAGTACACCCAACCCAGAGTGTCGTTCACGTTCGGGTCGTCGGGCTGGGATGCTTTCGCTTTCTGCGCCAATTGCAAGGCATCTGTCAGAGATCCTCCATGATCGGCGAAGAGCCGGGCCAGATTCATCTGAGCGAGATAGAAATCCGGGTCGACTTTCAGCGCATCCTGATAGGCTTGTTGAGCCCGGCTTAGGTCGCCGACATAAGCGTACACCTGGCCCAGAAGGGCATAAGTGGGCAGGTAATCGGGAAACTTGCTGCGCGCCGCTTCGTATTGCTGAATCATTTCTTGCGGACGGTTGGTCGCCGCATAGATGTGTGCCAGCGCAAGGTATCCGTTCACATAATAAGGATTCTGCGCCAAAGCCTGCTTATAACTATGCTCGGCACACCCCCAGTCTTTCTGCGCAATGCAGAACTCCGCCCTGGCCACCATTAACTGGCTGGCCTTGGGCTGTGCGGCGATCTGGCGATCGATGCGTGCGCTGGCTTGCTTGCCTTTTCCCTGTTTGACCAAAACCTCCGACAGGCCGCTCAGCGCCGAAGCGTAGTCCGGGGCCAGAGCGAGTGAAGCTTCATACGCATTTTCCGCGTCGGCATAACTTCCGCGCAAGCTGAGCACTTTCCCCAATCTCTCCTGCGCCTCCGGACTCCGCGGATTCAGCCCGACAGCTAGTTCGAAGGCTCGTTGTGCCTGATCCAGATCCCCGCGCAACAGGTTGGCGCTTCCTGCGAGAACATGCGCGTCCGCGAGCCAGAAACTGGTGGCGATCACCTGGCTGGCGTAGTTGAGTGCGACGCCGGCGTTGCCCTGCTGCAAACTGATGTTCCCCAATCCCAGGATTGCGGGAAGATAGCCCGGCTGCACGCGCAACGCATCACGGAACGCCTCTTGCGCTGCCGCCGGTTCCTCCTGCCTTACGTACACCTGTGCCAGGTAGTAATACACGGCGGCCGCATCGGGGGAATCGGCCAGCAGGTTTCGCAATTCGCCCGCTGCCTCGCGCAGGCGGAACGCACCCAGGTCGCTGCGTGCATGCAGCAAACGGAAGTCAACATCTTTACGATCGTGTTGGTCGTGCTCGTGATGATCGATCCAGTCGTTTGCCTCCTGCCATCGGCTCAACTGCAAGTAGCACTCGGCAACCTTCTTCGCCGATTCCTGATCGTTAGCATCTCTGTCGGCCAGAGCCCGAAACCTTGGCAACGCTCCGGCCGCGTCGCCGCTCGACAGATAAAAATCAGCCACCGCGCGCCGGCCGTCGGGAAAATCGCTTCCGTCCGCCTCGACCTGGTTCAGAACACGATTGGCGTCCGGCAAGCGCCCTCGTTCGACATAAAGCCCCGCGAGAGCAACGGGAAGTTCCACCGCCTTCGGATTCCTCGTCATTCCCTGGTGCAACGACTGTTCCGCCCGGTCGGGTGCATTCTGCCCCTTATAGAAGTTCGCCAGATTGATGTAGGTCTGAGCATCGTCCGGCCGCACTTCAACCGCAGTTTGGAAACTCTTCGCCGCGGCTCCATATTCTGCATCCAGCAACTGCGCCAGACCCAGTTCTGCGTATGACTCCGGATCGCGCGGGTCCAGCTCAATCGCGCGTTTCAGTTCGCCGTCGGCCGCCGGATACTGCATCTGCTGCAGTGCCACCTGCCCGAGCAGACGGTGTGCCCCGGCGTTCTTGCTGTCGACGGCCAGAACGGCTTCGGCTTGCTCCCGTGCCGCTCCATACTGCGTTGCCGACACCAGGAGGTTTCCCAGACGGAGCCGCGCGCCGAGATTCTTCGGGTCAAGCTCTACCGCTCGTGTCAGAGACTTAGTAGCTGCCGTGGGATGCTCCTGCTGCATCTCGAGAAGCCCCAGGCGGTAGTGTGCGTCCGCCAAACCCGGGTCGATCTCAATCGCCTGCTGGAACTCACCTCGGGCCTCGGAAAACTGTTTTTTCTCCACGTAAGAATTGCCCTTTTCCACGTGGCTGCGGGCACGCGCCGAGCTGCGGCACGCCGGCAGCACCAAAAGGCATCCCGCCAGAAGCGCGGCCAGTATGCCGATGTGAATGCCATCAAAAAATCTCCGTCGGGATCGAATCATAACGAGTCTCCGGATTTGTTCCGGGGGATGTTGGCACTTTGCCGATTCGATTCTAGCCGAGATTCCCCTGGAAAAGACGTTGCATGCTCCCGTCAATTGCGCGGCCGGCGACGAGAGTAGTCGAACTCCCTGCGCAAGCGGACGCAAGTCGATCCCTCGTGCGACTCGTTGCCCGCAGCGTTGCGTCTTGCGGCAATATGCAAAAACATTCATCTTGACATTTATTCTTCACTGGCTATGATCCGGGAACCCTCTCTGTGAGCCTGTCTCGGCTCGCGCCCTTGTGTGCTGCATTGTGTTCGGAACGATTTGAATTGGTGGTTAAGCAGGAAAAGCTGTTTGATTTGCCTTGCAATCTGATGGTTCTCTTGGAGTGTCCCATGCGCCCAGCGTCGTCTTCGGCAGTTAAGTGGATGAGTGTGCCTTCCATCCTTCTGAGCATCTTGGTCTTCGCCAATGTTGCTTCCGCTCAATCTGGAAAAGTTTCTGATAAGAAGCTTTCGCAGCAGGCACCGCCTGCGCATCCGGTGGCGGCTATAGCCCAGACTCGGCTGCCGAAAAACAACCTGGCAAAAAGTAACAGTGCCCCGCCGCCCGTGACCACCGACACCTGGAACGGTGGAGGCGGCTCCAACACTGACTGGAGCGATGCCGCGAACTGGAATAATGGCGCGATTGGCAGCGGCTACAACATCCTGATCAACACCGCCAGCGCCGCTACCACGGTGGATCAGAGCTTCACTATCGGCACTCTCACGCTGAGCAACGCGGGCGACTCCGCGTCGTTGAACAACAATTCGACTCTGGTGTTAGGCGGCAACGTCAGCAACGCCGGCACAATCACTTTCAACGGAAACGGCAATACCACCGGCTTCGATGTCACCACTGCGTTGACTCTGAGCGGCAGCGGAACTCTGGTAATGGCGGCCGGCAGCAACTCAGACACCGACCTCATCTACGGAACCGGCAATACGACCTTCACCAATGCCTCCACCATTACGGGCGTTGGCAACGTAGGAGATGGCGATTTGAACCTGGTCAATTCCGGCACGGTCAACGCCAATCTGAGCGGCGACAATCTCACGATCCAACCCGACTCTTGCGCCGGCTGCACTTCCGTCAATACCGGCACACTCGAGTCCACCAACGGCGGCGTTTTGACGCTGTACTACTCCACTTGGACCAACACCGGCGGCACCATCAAAGCGGCTACCGGTTCGACCGTGAATCTCGAGGGCGTGACCATTAACGGCGGCACTCTGAGCACCGCGGGCACCGGCGTTATCCAAAACGTCAGCGGCTACAACGTTTTCCTGAACAATATTACCAACTCGGGCGCCTATGTAATGCAGAACAACGGCACCACCGAGATTTCAGGAACCATCACCAACACCGGCACCATGACCGCCGAAGGCACGGGCAACACAACCGGCTTGTACCTCACCGGGAACGCCACGTTGACCGGCAGCGGCTCGGTCACACTGCAGAACTCCGGAAGCGCTACGAACTATATTTACGGAGTCACCGGCAGCGTACTGACCAACCATCAAACCATCCAGGGTGTGGGAAACGTAGGCGATGGCGCGCTCACGATCGCGAACGCTTCCAACGGGACTATCGACGCCAACGTCAACGGGGCGACCCTCGAGCTGCAGCCCGACACGGCTGTCCCCTCGACCAACGCCGGTCTTCTCGAAGCCACCAATGGCGGTGTGCTCGGCTTCTACAACGGCACCTGGACCAACACCGGTACCATCGCCGCCCAGTCCGGATCGACCGTCAACTTGCTTGAAAATGTCAGCATCTCCGGCGGCACCATCGAATCGGTTGGTACCGGCGTGGTCAACAACGTCAGCGGTTATGACGTGTTTCTCAATAACCTCACTCTGGCCGGAACCTACAATATCCAGAACAACGCCGCTACGGAGATCTCCGGCACCATCACCAACAATGGCACCATCAACCTGCAAGGAAGTGGGAACACCACGGGGCTGTATGTAAACACCGGAACTGCCGTTCTAAACGGTACCGGCACAGTCGTGATGGGCACGGGTGGCGGAAACCTGATTTACGGACCGGGTAGCACCGGCCTCACCATCGATCAGAATATTTCCGGTGTGGGCAACATCGGCAATGGCGACCTGACGCTCATCAACAACGCCACCATCAATGCCAACATCAGCCCCACGGTTTCCATCGCGCCGCTGTACATTCAACCCAGCGGCGGCGGCCTGACGAATACCGGAACCCTGGAAGCCACCAACGGCGGCAACCTGACTTTGTATGGCGGCGCTATCAATAACACTGGGGGCACTATTCAGGCCGTGGGCAGCGACAGCAGTAGCAATCCCTCCACTGTCGTGCTGACGAACAACGTTGGCATCACCGGCGGAACTCTGACCACCACCGGGGCTGGCGTGATCGAGGTTGCCAGCGGGGAAACGGCCAACATTACGACCCTGACCATCAGCACGGGCAGCGTGCTGAACGTGATTAACAACGGCGAAATCAATACCAACGGCACCATCACTAACAACGGCACGATCACCCTCGAGGGCGCGGGCAACACCACTTACCTATACGCTCCAACCAGCACCACATTGACGGGCACGGGCTCTGTCGTCCTGACCAGTGGCAATGGCAGCTACACGGGCGTCGTCGAGACTGCTGGCGGGCAGACTTTGACCAACAACGAAACGATTTCGGGCGCCGGCACCATTCAGGATGGAACGATCGTCAATAACGCAACCATCAACGCCAACGTTAGCGGCGAGACTCTCACCCTCCAGAACTTTGCCGCCGCCACGAACACCAAGACGCTGGAAGCCACCAACGGCGGCACGCTGGCGTTTAACGGCTCCACCTGGACTAACACCGGCGGCACCATCGCGGCCACCAACGGTTCCGCGGTCGAACTCTACGACACCACCAGCATCACTGGCGGCACGCTCACCACGACGGGCACCGGCCAGATCTACGTTACCAGCGGATACCAGGCCGATTTGACGAGTCTTACGATCAGCACCGGCAGCGCGCTGAACGTGCAGAACAACGGCGAACTCAATACCAGCGGGACCATTACCAACAATGGCACCCTCACCCTCCAGGGCAACGGCAACTCCACCTACCTGTACGCGCCGACCAGCACAACGTTGACCGGCACCGGCTCTGTGGTGCTGACCAGCAACAATGGCATCTACAGCGGGATCGTCGACACCGCCGGTGGTCAGACGCTGACCAATGACGAAACCATTACGGGCGCGGGAACGATTGAGAATGGAAATATTGTCAACAATGGCACCATCAATTCCAGCGTCAGCGGCGCGGGCCTGACCCTCCTGGGCTTTAGCTCCGCCACCAACAGCAAGACGCTGGAAGCCAGCAACGGCGGCACTCTGGCTTTCGATGGTACTACCTGGACGCAGACTGGAGTGGGAACCATTACCGCGCAGACGGGATCGGCGGTTGAACTTTACAACAACGCCACCATTTCCGGCGGCACGCTGACCACTGTCGGTACCGGCCAGATCTATACCACCAGCGGCTACGTCTCCTACCTCAGCAATCTGACCAACGACGGCACGTTCAACGTCGAGAACAACGCTCAGACCGAACTCACTGGCACCATCACCAACAATGGCAGCTTCAACCTGACGGGCAACGGCAACGCCACTTATTTACTCATCAACGGCGCCGTTACACTGAAGGGAAACGGCGTCATCAGCCTGGGTGGAACCAGCTACACGAACTCGATCTACGGCGAGGGTACGAACCCGATCCTGACCAGCTTCAACACCATTGAAGGCGCTGGAAATCTTGGCTCGGGCAACATGGGTTTCACCAATGACGGTACGATTGACGCCAACATCGCCGGCCAGTCAATTGCCATCAACGTGAACAGCTCCGGCTTTACCAACTACAACGGCACCACCACCACCCTGACCGGCGGCACTTACATCGCCAACGGCGGCAACATCACCTTCGCCGCCGGCAACACCACCGGCATCACCACTCTCGCGGCTAGCGTGGTGGAAGAGGGTGGCGGCCAGATCCTCAATACCAGCAATATCAACGGCAACGCTCTCGCCAATCTGACCAGCATTACCTCTGCGGGCAGTTTCGTCACCGACGTGAACTTTACCGACGCCGGAGCCTTCAGCAACGCCGGCGCGCTTACCATCCTCGGCGCGACCACGTTCAAGGTCGGCTCGCTGACTCAGATCAGCGGTGGCTCGCTCACCGCCGGCACCTATGTGCTCGATTCGAACCTGGACATCACCGGCACGGCGCAGATCATCACCACCAACGCGGCGAACTTGACGCTCGCCGGTGGAACGATCGAGAACACCTCCAATAGCACCAATGCTCTCGCCGGTCTCGCGACCAACACCGGCAAGCTGACCCTCGCCAACAACGCGGCCTTCACCACAACCGCGGCCACCTTCAGCAATACCGGGACGTTGACCGTGAACGCCGGCAGCACCTTCATCGCCCCGGCGCTGACGCAGATTAGCGGAACCACGCTTTCGGGCGGCACCTGGGTGCTCGGCGGCAACGTTGACGTGAACAGCGGAGTAAGCATCACGACCAACTCTTCCACGCTCACGCTCGAAGGTGGGACCATCATGTCGGGCTCGACCAACGCCCTGGCCGGTCTCGACTCCAACACCAAGATCCTCACCCTGGCCGACAATGCGAACTTCACGGCGACTGCCGCGACCTTCAGCAATGCGGGCGAACTGGTCGTCAACAGCGGTAGCACATTCACCGCGAACGCCTTGTCGCAATACAAGACTGCGACAGACGCGCTGTCGGGCGGTACGTTCGTGATCGGAGGCACGCTTGCCTTCGCCGCCGGAGCGAACGCCTTTATTGAGAACCTGTCATCGAATTTGACGCTCGAGGGCACCGGCAACATCAAGAACACCACGAACAACTCCAACGCGCTGGCCGGCCTGGACAACATCGCCGCCGCCGGATCGTTCACCCTGGCCGATGATGCTAACTTCACCACCGCTGGCAACCTCACCAACTCAGGCAAGCTGATCATCGAGAGCGGCAGCACCTTCAGCGTGGCTGGCACTCTAAGCAATCTGAGCGGCGGCACGCTCACCGGTGGCGCCTACACCGTTGCTGGAACATTGCAGCTCGCCAGCGCCAACGGCGGTATCACCACTAACACCGCTACTCTCACTCTGTCCGGACTTTCGGCCAAGATCCTCGACGGCACCAGCAACGCGCTTGCGACCTTCAACAACAATACCGGGTCGTTCACGCTCTCCGCGGACGCAAGTCTGGAGACCGCCGCCAGCACCTTCACCAACTCCGGGACGGTGGATGTCGCAAAGGGCAGCACGCTGGAGGTCGGCGGAACGACTTTCGGCTACTCGCAGAGCGCCGGCACGACTACGGTGGACGGAACTGTAATCGGCAAAGGCACCGCTGGCTTCTCCGTGACGGGCGGCACCGTCCAGGGAGCCGGAGCGATCAAGGCAAACGTCTCCATCGGTGGCAGCGGTACCCCGCCGACCATCAACGTTGGCGATGCTGGCAAGGCCGGTCTGCTCACCATCACCGGCACCTACACTCAGCTGTCCACCGCCACAATGAACGTCTCTATCGGTGGAACGACGGTCGGTACGCTCTACAGCCAGCTCAAAGTGTCGGGCACAGCCAGCCTGGGCGGCACGCTCACCGCCGCGCTCATCAACAGCTTCACCCCGACGGTCGGGCAGACCTTCACAGTCCTGAGCGCAGGCAGCGTTTCGGGCACGTTCACCAACACCACAATCGCCATCAACTCCAGCGAGCATTTCGCGATTTCCTACACCGCTACCGGCGTCGTTCTCACCGTGGTGTCGGGCCCTGCGTCCGATGCAACCGAACCGGCTGCACAGACCGTGGTCGCCACCGTCAAGAAGCCCGCCTCGGCGGCGCTCAGCCCGGTTTCGACCGTGAGCACGCTGCGCCATCGCGTCAACACGGGTGTGGGCCAGCGGATCATTTTGGCGAGCTCCGGGGATCGCCATATTCTGCCGGTTGGCGTCGGCACAAACTCCCTGCGCGTTTCGGATCACGTTCCGGTCGCGCCTTCCTGGGATCACATCCGGGGAGTCGTGGTCGCGCAGACTCCGCAGTCCGTGAAACTGAACGTGCCGCGCTCTGACCTCGCCCGCCATATCAACAACTGGCAGGGACAAAGCCAGGCCGTTCCCGTGCGGGCGCCGCTGTCGGGTTGGGCCGGTGTCTCCGCTACTCGCCTGCCCGTGCAGACACTGAAGCCATCGCTGCCTCCCGTGCGGTGGTAAGATCAAGGCGGCACTTCGGTAGAGCGCGCAGTTGAAGTCATCCTGACCATGTAACAATCTTTAGGATGACATCAACTGCCCTCCACCTTGCAGTCTCCAAATTTTGCAGGAGGAACCTGTTTTGAAGAAGCTCGTCGCGTCAATTTTTTTCTTCGCCATTCTCCTCACAACCGTCGCTTGCGAGAAGACCAAGCCTGAGGGACCAGAGATCACCACCCCTTATGCCGCCGTCCTGCTCGATAACAACCAGGTCTATTTCGGCAAGCTCGCCAATGCCGGGTCTCCGTTTCCTGTGCTCACGGATGTGTACTACATTCAAAGTCAGGTCAATCAAGAGACCAAGGCAGTGAGCAGCATCCTGGTGCGGCGCGGCAACGAGGTACACGGCCCCGATCGGATGTTTTTGAATGAGCGCCATATCATCCTGATCGAGCCCGTGGGCCCGAACTCGAAAGTCGCACAGCTGATCGCTGAAGATAAGAACAAGCACTAGCCACGTCTTGGCGATCGGCATCGCCGGTGCCCCGTGTAGCCCCCGAACTGTGGCGGGTGTACACTCTTCGGCAGCGCGGGGAGTCCAGGGGAAATCCCGACTTCCAGGACGCCATCCAAGATTGACGTCGACTGCGGGACTCCTTCCCTCCCCGCAACGATTGCTGGAGTTTTTATGAGCAGTTCTCTGGAAGCTCGGCGGCTTGCGAAGCGCCGCCTCGCGGCCAGCAACGTCTTCTTCATTTACAACTTTGTTCACAACCTCTTCTGCGGCTTTCTGTTGTGCGTGGTCTGGTCTTCCGTTTCGCTCAACTCTGCACTTACGCAGGATTCGCCGCAGACCCCCGCCCAGTCCGAGACCAAGCCAGCTTCCGCGGAGATCGCCACCCGCGATGAACCTGCCACATTCAAGGTCAACTCAAAACTGGTGGTGGTGCGGGCCGTGGTCCGCGACGCCCAGGGGCACGCCGTCGGCAATCTTCACGAGGAGGACTTTCTGGTCTTCGACAAAGGCAAGCCGCAAGTGATTACCCACTTCGACGTCGAACAGCCGGGAGCCTTAGCCGTGAAGGCCCGTCAGGAAGCGGAGAAGAACTCCAGTGCTCCGTCCGCCGAACCTTCCGGCAACCCAGGCGCGTCTGCTGCGCCTGAGCGTTTTGTGGCTTACCTCTTCGACGATGTGCATCTCGAATTCGGCGATCTGGCCCACGTGCGGGAGGCTGCGGCACGCCGCTTCGCCACGCTGAAGCCCACCGATCGTGCCGCCATCTTCACCACCTCAGGCATTACGACCCTCGACTTTACCGATGATCGCGTCAAACTGCATGACACTTTGCTTCGTCTGCGGCCAAACCCGATCAACTCTAATATTTTCGCGCATCAGTGTCCGGAGATCAGTTACTACCAGGCGGACTTGATCAACCGGAACGATCCTCAGGCCACGCAGGTCGCCGTCCAGGAGGCGGGCGAATGTGGACCCCAGGGGTCAATTCCGGGAGGGGGTTCCGTACCGCTGGGGGATCCGGCTGCGCTCATAAGCGCCCTCAGTCAAGGTATATCGAGTGCTGGTGAGCATGAGAGCCGCGTCTCACTGGACTCCCTGAAGGATGTTGTCCACCGCGTCTCGCGCATGCCCGGTCAGCGCTGCGTCGTCCTCGTTTCTCCCGGGTTTATCACTCCAAGTCTCGAATATGAATCTATGGAGATTGTGGATCACGCAGTACGCTCGCAGATCGCCATAAACGCGCTGGATGCCCGCGGCCTATACGTCGTTGTCCCTTTTGGCGACTCCAGTCACGAGCCTCCCGTCTTTCCCGGCGAAGGCAAAACGCAGATCGAGGTTGCAGCTGCGTCCGCTCAGGACGACCTGCTGAGTGTATTAGCGGCCGGTACCGGCGGCACCTTGTTTCACAACAACAACGATTTTGATGAAGGCTTTCGCCGCTTGGCCCAAACTCCCGAATTCAGCTACGTGCTGGCATTCGTTCCGCAAAATCTCAAGCCCGACGGCAGCTTCCATAGCCTCAAGATCACGCTCAAGAGCCCGCAGCACTTGACCCTGCAAGCCCGCCGCGGTTATTTTGCCCCGAAGAACTTCGCCAATCCTGACGAGCAGGCCCAGCAGGAAATCGAAGGGGCAATGTACTCGCAGGAGGAGTTGCACGATCTTCCGGTCAAATTGCACACCCAGTTTTTCAAAGCCAGCGACGAGGACGCCAAACTTGTCGTCCTGGCTCAAGTGGACGTGCAGCATTTGCACTTTCGAAAAGTCGAGGGCAGAAACAACGACGTCCTGACCTGTGTGTCGGTTTTGTTTAATCGCAATGGGAACTTTGTCCAGGGAACACAGAAAATTGTGACTATGAATTTGAAAGATGACACTCTCGAACACAAGCTTGCCTCCGGCATCACGCTGAAGACGAGCTTCGATGTAAAGCCGGGCAGCTATCTGGTCCGGCTGGTGGTGAGGGACGCGGAGGGGCAAATGATGTCCGCGGAAAATGGCACGGTTGAGATTCGTTAGACGGGCGCCACGGAGGTGACATGCGCGATCGCCGGCTGCTTCTACTGCTCGGTTCTATTTCTCTGGCCATCTGCTGGATGTTGCTCCAACTAACCTCCGGCCGTCCCATCGCGCACGCCCAGGAACAGGCCGCCCCTGCGTCCGGCCCGCAGGTCTACCACTCGGAGAGCCGACTGGTTCTCGTAGACACCGTCGTGACCGACAAGAAAGGCAACTACGTTCACAACCTCGCCCAGAAAGATTTCAAGGTTTGGGAGGATGGCAAGGAGCAGGCCATCACCAGCTTCTCCTTCGAGGAGAGCACCGGTTCCGCCACCGCACAGCCGCGCTATCTCGTCCTCCTCTTTGACAATTCCACCATGGACTTTGGTGATCAAATCAAAGCCCGGGACGCAGCCAAAAAGTTTATTGATGCCAATGCCGATCCCAGCCGTTTGATCGCCCTCGCCGATTTCGGCGGTACCGTACACATCTCGCAAAACTTCACATCCGATGCCCAGCGGTTGAAGCAGGCGGTGACGGGCATAAAAACCTCCGCGGTTTCCCCCAATGCGCAACCGGAAGCCATCGCGTCCCTGGGGCCTCTACCGGCTTCGCCCACTCTGGGGAATGCCGAAGCCGATTACGGCATACACAGCGTGCTGCTTGCGCTGCGCAGCCTGGCGAAAGCTATGGCCCCGCTGCCCGGCCGCAAGACGCTCGCAGTGTTAACCTCTGGTTTTCCACTGAGCCTGGAATATGAGTCGGAATTGACTGCCGTCATCGATACCTGCAACAAGGCGAACGTAGCCATCTATCCCATTGATGTTCGCGGATTGACAGTTCCAGAATTGCCCGGCCTTCACAGCCAGTTGCAGCTCCCATCGATGCGTTCCGCACACCGATCATTCGTTCCGGCCGCGCTGCACTACTCGGGGAAGCGCTCTGGTCGGCCAGTGTTGCGACTAGCCGCCTTTGCCGAGCCGGCTGCGGCGTTCGCTCCGCAACATGGCGGCGGTGGTGGTGGTGGCGGCGGACATGGCGGCGGTGGAACGGGTGGTGGTGGCACAGGGGGCGGGGGCACAGGCGGCGGTGGAACCGGCGGTGGTGGTCACGGCGGCGGCGGCACGACTGGCGGCGGCGGCAGCGGGCACGGCGGCGGCGTTTCGTCCAACACCCCCTACAGCTCCTACAGCAACTACAATCAGCCGCGCCAGATCGTTCCGCCATCTCCTCCCAGCGCTTCCGAAAACCAGCAGGTTCTCTACCAACTGGCCGACGGCACTGGCGGTTTTGTCATCCTCAACACCAACGATTTGCTCGGTGGCCTGGAACGCATTGCCAAGGATCAGAACCAGTATTACTTTCTCGGTTACAAGCCCGCAGCTTCAGCCGACGGGAGTTGCCACACTCTGAAGGTCAAAGTAGAGCGGAGCGGAACCGCGGTCCGCGCGCGCAGTGGCTACTGCAACTCCAAACCGGCCGATCTTCTGGCCGGCAATCCGATCGAGAAAGATCTGGAAACTCGCGCCGGCAGCGAGATGCAGAGCAACGTCCTTGCCGTAATGCAAGCTCCTTTCTTCTACACCTCAGCCAATACCGCGCAGGTCCATCTGGCCGTGGAGATTCCCGCCGCGGCCTTCAAGTTCGAAAAGGCGAAAGGGAAACAGCACGCGGCGGTCAACATATTAGGCATCGCCTACAAGCCGGATGAATCCATCGCTGCGCGTTTCAGCGATACCGTCAATCTTGACTTCGATGACAAAAAACAGATGGACGAATTTCAGAAACAGCCGTTTCGGTACGAGAACCAGTTTGGCGTCGCCTCCGGCGATTACAAACTGAAAGTCGTCTTTAGTTCCGGCAATGAGAGCTTTGGCAAAATCGAGACCCCACTCTTGGTCGATCCCTACGGCGGTCAACGAATCAGCATGAGCGGAGTCGCCCTGAGCAACGACATTCGGCGTCCCGACGCGTCTTCGGGTCTCGATAGCGAATTGCTCGGTGACCAGACCCCTTTGCTGGTCCAGGGAATGCAGTTTTCACCCTCCGCTTCCAACCACTTCAAGAAGACCGACACCGTCGGCATCTACGCCGAGGTTTACGAACCGCTCCTGAAGAATCCGAACCCTCCGGAAGTCGCTTTTGAGGTAGTCGTCGTGGAGCGCAAGAGTGGCGCGGAGAAACTTCATATCGGCGACCGCACTCCCAAGGGAAAAGCCGGCGACCCGGTCATTCCGTTAGGCATTAAGCTCCCGGTCGCTACCCTGGGCCCCGGTTCCTATCGGGTGAAGCTACGGGCCGTCGATTCGTTGAACAATTTCACCAAGACTCGTACCGCAGATTTTGACGTGGAATGATGCACGGAAAAACACCCGCAGGAGCAATACCGGCCCGCAGAGAGCAAACCAGGAAAAAGGCCAGCCCAGGAATCCCGCTGGCCCTTATGATTCAGTAAGATGAGGTTGGTTGCGGGGGGTGGATTTGAACCACCGACCTTTGGGTTATGAGCCCAACGAGCTACCAGACTGCTCCACCCCGCACTTCGATCATAGCAACCGCGCGGAGTGCCGTCAAACCTGGCAGGGTCCGATTCCTGACCGAGGCCGATTGCAGCAAACCATAGAATCCTCATCGAAGATCGCGGAATCAAAATGGGCCTTTGCTAAGATTCTGTCGGCCGCAGGTTTCGGTGCTCACTGCAATCTGGCTAGTTCACTTGCGGAATCAGGAGGTTGTCTAATGGCCAAGAAACAAGTTACTGCGTCTCATCAAGACACGGTTAGCGCACAGCCCCGGCTGCATCAGCGTGCCGGAGAAATTCAAGCCTACGGCACGGTCTCGCACGGCCTGCCACTCGAATTGGAAGAGCCGGTGCGCCTGGAAATGACCGAGCAACTGAACCTGTTGCTCGCCGACTCCATGACGCTGCGCGATCTCTATAAGAAGTCGCACTGGCAGGTCGCTGGGCCCACGTTCTACCAGCTTCATCTGTTGTTCGACAAGCATTTTGGCGAGCAAGTGGAGATCGTCGACGAGATTGCCGAGCGCATTCAGTTGCTCGGCGGAGTTTCGCTGGCCATGGCCGCCGACGTCGCCGAGACCACGCGCATCGAGCGCCCGCCGCGTGGCAGGGAAGAGGTTCCTGTCCAGATTTCGCGCCTCGTCGATGCCCATCAGATCATCATCGGCCACTGTCGAGAACTCGCGGAACTCTCCACCAAGCTGGGAGATGCCGGCACCAATGATCTGGCGGTGAGCGGTGTTCTGCGTCCAAACGAACTGCAGGCATGGTTCTTGACCGAGCATCTGGTTGAAGTTCCTCTGGTGCATGCAGAAGAACCAAACACCCGAAAAGCTGGATAATCTCCGACCGGACAAAAACCGTGCGGGCTCTTACCCAGAGCCCGCACAGTTAAACCGCGTCTGTCATCTGAGAACGAGGCGGCGTCAAGCCTTCATATTGTCGTGGTCATAGTATTCGTAGCCCGACATCGGCTTCTCGCCGCCTTTTTTCCAGATGCGGGAGTCCTCAGGCAATTTGTTGAGCGCGCGCGCCATCTCGCGGATGTGCATGGCGACCGTCCCGCAACAGGCCCCGATGAAATTGATTCCCAGATCACGAGCCTGCACGGCATAGTCCGCCATATCCTTGCGCGTGAGTTGCAGAGGATCGAGCGCGTAGGGGAACTCCGGAAGGCTTGTGAAATCAGGTTTCTCTTTCGGCGTGCGATACGCGACCGGCTGGCACGCAAGATATCCTGAAACCGCTTTGCGCATCTGCTCCATCGGCCCCAGCATGTGGTGCGGCGGCCGCAGGCAATTCATGCCCACAATGTCGGCCCCGGCATCGAACAGCGTTTTCGCCGCGTCCGCCGCATTGGTGCCCTCGGCGGTCTCATCTTTATTCTCAAAGCAGATGGTCACCATCGCGGGCAGTCCCGTCTTCTTGGCGCGCTCCACCGCGATCAGCGCTTCGCCCAGCCAGGAAAACGTTTCTCCGATAATGAAATCCACGCCTTCGTCCACCTGCACGGCTAGTTGCTCGTCGAACGTCTTGCGCACTCGATCGGCCGCGGTGGGACTGCCGGGCTCGTACATCCACGTCAGGCTGATGTTGCCCGCGACCAGGCATTGGTCGCCCGCAACCTCGCGCGCCACGCGAACCGCCGAGCGATTCAATTCCTCCAGTTGGTTCTCCAGCCCGACGGTCGCCAGTTTATCGCGGCTGGCATAGAACGTGAGCGCCTGCAGCACCTCGGCGCCGGCTTCGCGAAACTCCACATGCAGTTCGCGTAGCGCGGTGGGATATAGCAGCGCAACCTCCGGTGTGAATGGACCCGCGCGAACCCATCCCCTCTTTTCCAGTTCGAGCAGATAGCCGCCGTCGCCGAGCACCGGGCCTTCCTTCAAACGTTCGAGAATACCTTTCTTCTTTATTCTTGCGTTCATGCTGGCTCCTGAGAGTTCTTAGTCGTCCACATATCCGCACTCCGTTTTAATCGGCTGGTTCTCGGTAAAGCGATGCGGCCGAAACTCACGCCGCGGCCCGCTGCAATCGTCCCTTCTTCCAATCGCGCAATGCCTGATAAGCGCAGTTGCGCCCCGGTGCTCCCGTCACGCCGCCCCCGGGATGCGCGCCCGCGCCACACAAATAAAGCCCTTCCACCGGAGTCCGATATTGCGACCAGCCCGGCACCGGCCGCATAAAGAAGAGTTGCTCCAGCCGCAGATCGCCGTGAAAAATGTTGCCCTCAGTCAGTCCATATGTGCGTTCCAGGTCGAGCGGCGTGAGTACCTGCCGCGCCACAATCGCGCCCGAAACATTCGGCGCGTATTCGGCAATCTTCCTGACCACCCGATCGCCCAGCAACTCTCGCTTTTCATCCCAGTGGCCTTCCCGCAGGTGGTATGGCACATACTGCACAAAGCAAGTGAGAATATGTTTGCCCGGCGGAGCCAGGGAGTCGTCCGCGTTCGACGATACCACGCAGTCCACCCACAGCTCTTCCGGTATGTCTCCAAACTTGGCGATGTCGTAGCAGCGCTCCGCGAACGCCAGCGACGGAACCAGCGTGTAGAACGTGCGCTCCAGCGCCGTCGCCTGTGGTGAAGTCCCGGTGAACCGCGGCTCCTCGCTCAGCACCATGTTCACCTTGGCGCACGGCCCCTGCATCTTGATGCCGCGCACGGCAAACACAAAGTCTTCTGGAAGATCTTTTGCGTCCACCATTCCCAGAAATGTCCGCTTCGGATCAGCGTTGGAAAGAACAATCCGTCCGCGAAGTTCAGTGCCGTCTTCGAGCACCACGCTGCGCGCCCGGCCGTTGCGCACCTCGACGCGCGCCACTGGCGCGGATGTCCGAATCTCCACTCCAAGCTTTCTCCCCGCGCCTGCCAGCACCTGCGTAATCGAGCCCATGCCGCCCATCACATGCCCGTAAAACCCCTGCAGGTCATGGTCTCCCCCGCTGAGCAGATGAAACAGCAGTCCGATCGCCGTCCCCGGCTGGTAGGGGCCGCCATGTTTGCCGTACACGTTATTCGCCAGAAACATCGTCTTCATTTTTTCGGACTCGTAGTTGTGATCGAGAAACTCACCCAGGCTGCCGGTCAGGAACGACACCAGCTGCGAAATCTCGCTGCTGGAAATTCCGCGAAACCGTTTGCCGACGCGGAACAAGTCGGACCATCCCTTCATCGTGGAAGTGTCGATCTCCGGCGGAGGCTCCATGAAAAACGGCTGCAAATAACGTGCCAGCTTTTTCAGCTGATCGTCGACTTGCACAAACCGCGCAGCATCTTTTGCGGAGAACTTTGAAAATTCTTTTTGCGCGCGCTCGCGATCCACCCACCAAGGCACCACGTGGCCGTCGGGGAAGGGAACTTGGATCGCCGGATCGCACGGAATCATGCGCAGCCCGTGGCTTGCCAGTTGCAACTCCGAGATCACCTCCGGCCGCAGCATGCTGGCAATATAAGAAGTAGTGGAGACGCGGCAGCCCGGAGCGATTTCCTCCGTCACGCAGCAGCCGCCAACAATCTCGCGGCGCTCCAGCACCAGCGTCGACAGTCCTGCCCGGGCAAGATAAGCCGCGGCCGTCAGTCCGTTATGGCCTGCACCGATCACGATGGCGTCGTACATGGATCGCGCCCCGGATTGGCTGGCCTGACTGAAAGTCATAGAGTACACTCTGAATGAAACAACAGTATCGCAAACGACAGTAAAAATGAAGTTGAAATCGAGAGCTGGCTGCTGTATGCTGTCGTGACTTGCAGTCATTATTTATGCCAGGAATCGCCAGCAATCGTGCCACTCCCCCGCGCTACCAGCACCAGGCCCCAACCCGTCCGCGTTCTGAGGCGAAGCGCAGCCGCATCGTGGATGCCGCTACGCTGCATTTCGCCGAACATGGTTACCACGCCGCCCGCGTGGCGGACATCGCGGGCGCTCTCGGCATCGCCAAGGGTTCTATCTTTCAGCACTTCGGCAGCAAGGACGGGTTGTTCTTTGAGGTCTACAAGCGCGCGGTCCGGTCCTTTCCGAAGTATCTTGACACTCCCGCGGAGGTTCGCCAGGTGGGCTTCTTCGAAGTGCTGCGCTACTGGTTGGTGCGCACCGAACATCTTTTGCGCGAAGACTGGATCCCCTATCGGATTTCGCTGCTCGGGAACTACGGCACCGACCTGGTGTTGAAGCGCGAGATTAACCGCTTCCTGATCAGCGAGGATCCTTATGGCACGGTGAGCTTTGTGCGCTTCGGATTGGAGCGCCGCGAACTGCGCAAGGATATGGACATCGAGATGATCGTTTCCATTCTCGACTGGATGATGGAGCGATTCCAGGACGCGCTGCTCACGGCGGAACTCGATCCCGGGTTGTTTCGCCGTCAGGGAGAACTGGCCGAGAAGAAGGAAGCCAGAATCCAGCAGTTTCTCGACGTGCTGCAGCGGGCGATCGGCGCAGCGCCGGACCCAAGTTCCAGCGCGCGTCCGAGAGCGCGCGGAAATCATCGCTGAAGGTTACCGGCGCCCGGTTCTTTATATTGGTGGGCGGCCGTTGCGGAAGTTTGTCATTCATTCGAGAGCATAAATATGCAAGCATCCATTGAGCAGATTCTTTCCAGCTACAACGATCGCGCCCCTCTGGCGGAGGCGTCCACCATTCCCGCGCCTTGGTATGTCGATCCGCGCATCGCCGAACTGGAGCGGCTCAATGTCTTCAGCAGGACCTGGCAACTCGTCGCGCGCACCGATCAGTTGCAAAAGGCGGGTGAGTACGTTGCGACCCGGCTCGCGGGCGAACCCATCGTGGTCGTGCGTGGATCGGACGGCACGCTGCGCGGCTTCTACAACGTATGCCGGCACCACGCCGCGGCCGTCGTGACCCAACCCTGCGGTCACGCGGAGATTCTGCAATGCCCGTACCATGGCTGGAAATATGGTCTCGACGGCTCGCTCAAGGGCATGCCTGAGTTTGAGGGCGTGCAGAATTTTAGTCGTGCCGACAACGGCCTGCTTCCCATCCGCGTGGAAACCTGGGAATGTTTCGTTTTCGTAAATCTCGACCTTCAAGCCGCGCCCTTGAATGAATTTCTCGGCGGCCTGGTGAAGCGCGTAGCTCCTCTCAAGGTCAGCCAGCTGCACTACTTCGACCGCAGGAGCTACAACATCAATTGCAACTGGAAAGTCTACGTCGATAACTTCCTCGACGGCGGATACCACGTGCCTCACCTGCACAAGGGACTGAGTTCCGTGCTCGACTACAAGCAATACACCATCGAGAACGAAGACCGTTATTGCCTGCAGTCCAGTCCCATGGTTGCTTCCGACGAAGACGCCGCCACCGGCGCCACGCGCAAAGGCGACCGCGCCCGGTATTTCTGGCAGTATCCTAACCTGATGATCAATTGCTACGAGGGATACATGGATACGAACTATGTCATTCCCGTCGATGCCGACCACTGTACCGTGATCTTCGATTTCTATTTCAGCGATGTGAGCGAATCGCGGCGCGCCTATAACACCGAGTCGGTCAATGTCGGCAACCGCGTGCAGGACGAAGATCTGGGCATTTGCGAAGACGTGCAGCGCGGCCTGAAATCGCGTGCCTATGGTGCCGGCCGGCTCTCCGTGCGACGCGAGGCAGGCGAGCAGCTATTTCACCGGCTGCTGGCCGCCGATCTGAAGAGCGCTTTGTTGTAAAGACGCAGCCAGCGACATCTCACGATCACTGATGATCGCGCGGAATCGTTTCCCGCCACGTTTTCGTCTTGATCATCTGCCCGTCTTTCAGCAACTCCCGCGTGTACTGGTAATAGAAGTTCTTTTGATCAGTCGTCACCAGCAGATGTCCGCGCCACACCAGCGTTCGGCCCTTCAGCGCGAATACGCTCTCCGCTTCACCGCGCACGGAACACGTCTCCGGGTGCGCGTCGTCACCCTCGTAAGTCAGATTCTCGAAATCGTTCTCCGTGCCCCACGGATACTCGTATCCATCCTTGCCCTTCCAGTGCACCGTCGTTTTCTGGCGGGCCTCATCCCGCTCGACCGTCCAGTCTCCCGGCCACGGGAATCCTTCGTTCTTAATATCAGTGCGCTCTTCGGTCGGCTGAGGCGGCGAGAATTCTGGCGCAGCCGCCCCATGCACCGGCACAACTGGCAGAAGAATACGCGATCCACCCGCGCCGCCCAACTCCAGCGACGTAGTCATGGCGTACGGCGTGGGAAGCACCATGGGCCACAGCGCATTTGAAATCGCCACACGAATCCGATGGCCTTTAGGGAACACCCACGAAGTCAGGTGCATTTCAATGTCCAGCGGATAGACTTTTCCCGGTTCCAGATCGCGCGGCTCGCTCATCGATTCTCGCTGCGCCCCGTTTAATCCCGCGCCCGTAATCTGCGTGACCGTGCCGTCGGGAGCAACATCGGAAAGTCGCGCGAACCAATCGGCCAAGGGCGCGCTCGCCGAAGCCCGCAACAGCGCATGCGGACGGCCGAGAATCGCGACCTCATGCTCCAGCGGCGCGGAATCATAGACCAGGCTGAACGCGTCTACCGGCCGCGGATCGCTCAACAATTCTCCCCACCAGAAGCCAGCCTCCACGCCAACGGTGGGAACGTACTTCAATTGATGCGTGGTCAGAACCGCGGCAGAAGCTTCCAGCGTGTGATTCCCCTGCAAGAAAAATGTCGTATCCATCGCGGCCTTCGGCGGCCACACATTTTCCTGCCGCCATTCTCCGGGCACGTTCTCAAGATTGGGATCTGGCGGATGCCAGTGCTGCATATAGATCAGGAGCCGCGGATCATTCTGCACTCCGGTGTCGCGGCCCTTCAGCCAGTAGTCAAACCAGCGCACCGCCTGGTCGCGCCATTCGACCTTTGGTCCAAAATCTGGCTCATTCGGAAAGGAATGATTCCACGGTCCCACAATTGCTTTGATCGGAGCCTTCGACTTCATCAGCATGTCCACAACGTTGTCGCGATAACCATCCTGCAGGCCGCCGATCAGGAAAGTCGGCGTGGTGATTTCACTCAGCGGACGCACACGATCGCGCCAGAACGGCCCATCATGCTGATGTTTCAAATAGAGCAGCGACCACGGCGGCGAGTCGAAACGCGGCCCCAGGACTTTTTCGTCAAGCGAATAATCCGGCGCGCCCACCCAACCCTCCGCCATGTCCATGTTCAATTCAAATTCGTCAACATGCGCCATCCCATCGATATAGTGCACGTCATCGTGAAACAACTCTGCGGTCGCGTGCACCGCAACAATCGCCTTCAGCGCCGGAGGATGCCGCATCGCCATTTGCAGCGCCGTGAACCCTCCCCACGAAATGCCGAACATGCCCACATTGCCGTTCGACCAGGGCTGGCGCGCCAGCCAAGCAATCACCTGCTCGCCGTCGACCTGCTCCTGCTCGGAATATTCGCGCTCCGGCGGAACGCCCTCACTCGCACCAAACCCGCGAATATCCACCCGCGCGCCCACATACCCACGCCGCGCGAAATACGCATGCTTGGGATAGTCACCCGCGGCCGTGCCGTCGTCTTTCCGATACGGCAGGTATTCGAGCAGGACAGGGAACTTCTCTCCCGCCTTCGCGCCGTCGGGCATGTAGAGCGTCGCAGCCAGGCGGACGCCATCCCGCATCGGAATCCACGACTGCTCCATGCGGACTCCGTAAATTGGCGGCGAGGGCGCCTCAGCCCCAAAAACGTGAAGAGGAAAAATGAAAACGACGCAGAGGATGCAGGCAGCTTTCGTCAATGCCGTCTCCGAGCTTTCAAGTTTGCGTGGGTGCCCCATTTCTGGCGTCCTTTGCGAGAAGTGGGGAAGTAACTTTGGCGTTGACCCGAAGTCAATCCTGCGGCCCTTGCTCCCGGCGCAGGGCGCGCAAATCGATCCCCAGTTGCTCCGCTTTCTTATACAGGTGACTGCGCTCCAGGCCAAGCGTTTTCGCGGCCAGGCTCATGTTCTGGTGGCTGCGTTTCAACTCAGCGAGAATCACTTCCCGCTCGAACGACTGCACGCGGTCGGCGAGTGCTCCCGACCCAACCGCAACCGGCGCCGCACCACCCGAAGAAGCTTTCGGCAGCGCCATCTGCACCGTCGCCAGATCAACCTGACCCTCGGTCGCAAGCAGCATGAGCCGCTCCACCATGTTGCGCAATTCCCGGACGTTGCCCGGCCACGTGTGCGCTTGCAGAGCTTCGATTGCCTCCGCGGAGAACGGCACTGGTTTCCACCCGTTCTGCGCGCACACCTGCGCCGCAAAAGTTTCCACCAGCGCGGGAATATCATCGCGTCGTTCCCGCAGCGGAGGCAGCACCAGCGGGAAAACATGAATACGGTGAAACAGATCCTGCCGGAATTTCTCCTCGCGCACCCGCGCCTCCAGGTCGCGGTGGGTCGCGACCACCACGCGAACATTTACCGCGACCGGCTTGTCGCCGCCAATTCGTTCGACTTCGCCTTCTTCCAGCACGCGCAGCAACTTGGCCTGCATGTTCAGCGGCATGTCGCCGATTTCATCCAGAAAAATTGTTCCCTGGTCAGCCTGCTCAAACTTGCCGATGTGCCGCCCGGACGCGCCGGTAAACGATCCCTTCTCATGTCCGAACAGTTCTGACTCGATCAATTCCGACGGAACGGCCGCGCAATTCAGCGTCACGAACGGCCCGGCCGATCGCGGGCTGCGTTCGTGAATGGTTCGCGCCACCAGTTCTTTGCCCGTGCCGGTTTCGCCGAAGATGCACACTCGCGACTCGCTGGCGGCCACGCGCTCCAGTTGCGCCATCACACGTCGCATGGCTTCGCCTTTCCATACGATCTCGTGCTTGCCCAGCCGCTGCCGCAGTTGCCGGTTTTCGCTCTCCAGCCGTTGCAGCTTGAGCGCGTTCTCCACCGTGAGCATCAGCTTGTCGCTGGAGATCGGCTTCTCCAGAAAATCGAGCGCGCCCAGCCGTGTCGCCCGCACCGCCATTTCAATGTGCGCCTGCCCCGACATCATTACCACCGGAGCGGTCACTCCCTGCCGCTTTAATTCTTCCAGCAGCGTCAGTCCGTCTTTGTCGGGCATCACGACGTCAGAAAGAATCAGATCGAAGTTCTGCGCCTTGGCCAGTTCCAGAGCTCTTGCGGCGTTATCGCATACCGTAGCCTCGTGACCCGCCAGCCGAAACGCCCGCGACAGCGATGCCAGCGTGTTGGCTTCATCATCGACGATCAAAAGATGCGCTTTGAGCGGCACCTGTCCTCCTTGTTCCTTGGTTTCCTTCGTGTACCGTAGTGCCCTTGGTGGTTTAAGCTCTTGCTTTCTGCAGCGCCTCACGATTCTCCGGTAACTCGATCACAAACATCGCTCCCTGCCCCGGCTCGCTCTGCACGCTGATTCTCCCGCCGTGGTCGCTCACCACCGACTGCACAATCGCCAATCCGAGTCCGCTTCCGTGTTGCTTGCTGGTGTAGTAAGGAGTGAAGATGCGGTCGCACTCCTCGCGCGTCAGCCCCGAACCACTGTCGGATACCTCGATGATCACCTTGTCATCGGCGCGCCGGGTTCGCAGACTGAGTGTTCCGCCGTTCGGCATGGCGTCCATGGCATTGAGCACCAGGTTCGAAAGCGCGCGATGCAGCAAATCCGGATCCGCCGCGATCGTCCCCACCCTGTCGTCCAACTCCAGCTTACATGCAATCGGCGTGCGCCCCGGCGCCAGCAGTTGCGCCTGGTACAGCTTCAATACGCCTCGCAGGATTTCATTCACCCGTACCGCCTGCCACTGCGGATGCGGCATCCTCGAAAACTCGCTGAAGCGGCCGATGATTGCCTTCAGATTCGAAATCTCCGCCAGCAGCGTGCTGGAACTTTCCCGGAAGACTTCATCGAACTGCTCGGGGCTTTGCGTTCGCGCGCGCATCAGATTCTCCACCGTGAGTTGAAGGGGGAAAAGCGGATTCTTCAACTCGTGCGCCAGACGGCGTGCCAGTTCCCGCCACGCCGCAACTCGTTCCGTCTGCACCAGCCGTTCTTTCTGGGCCAGTAATTCCGCGGTCATGCGATTGAAGGACTCGCCGAGTTGCGCAACTTCATCTGCGCCGCGAACATCCACCCGCGTGTCCCAGTGTCCAGCCGCAACATCCTGCGCGGCGCGCGCCAGTTGCACAATCGGACGAGTCATCCTCGCAGCCGCCCAGCTGCTCAACAAGATCGCCAGAATGATTCCGCCACCGCCCACCAGCAGCGCCGATGCGCGGATGCGCCGCTTCAGTTCCACATACGATCGCCGCGAATTTCCCACCAGCAGCACCGCTAGCAGCGGACGATCCGTACCCGCACCTCGCAGCGGAATCGCATGAAATATTTCATCCCGCGCCTGATCGCTCGACCACGACACAATCCCTGTCTGCTCCTCTTCATGCTGCAGCACCGCGCCGATCAGGGGCGCGAACTTCTCCGCCGGCCGCGCCGCGTCAGACCCATCCGCCGGCGTAGATGGATCCAGCAGCGCTTCCGGCAAAACATGGCCGTCCCAGGAGTGATCGCGAGAACGATCGCTGCGATTCTCGTACAGCAGCACGCGCATGTCCGCCGGCAGATCCAGCGCGGAAAGAAAATTCTTGTCCAGCCGCTGCCCGCCGATCACGTATACCGGAGGCTCGCTGACCCGCGTCGTCCGCACCGCAAAAAGTCCCAGCGCCGTCGAGTCCTGCAGTTCTTCACGCTTCAAAAACGCGCCCTGCCCGCTCGCCGCCGAAAGACTCCCAAACCCGGTGTCTGCATAGCCAAACTTCGCCCGCCACTGCGCGGAAGAAATGATGGCGCCATGAGCGTCCAAAAATTCCAGAAAGTCGAACTGGTAGCCCTCCGCCATTTGCCGCGCCAGGTCAAAATATTCGGCCGAGTCCGACGATGTGCCCAGCGACGTTCCATGCAACGCGCTTGCCATTCGGCTGACCGGATCGGACGCAGCAATCGCCGCCACGCGCCGCGCCACGTCGTCACCCCGCCGCCCGAATTCCCGCTGAAACTGCGTGACCAGCGCCGCCGTGCGCTGATCCTCGGTTGCCTCAAACGCCTTGCGCGTCATCGCCAGCACCAGCCATGCCACAGCCGCCACCGACAGGAAAACAGTCAGCGCGAATACAACCAGAAGTTTGCGGCGGAAGGTCACGGCTTGCCGCTCTCCAGCCAAGCGTCCGCCAGCGTCCAGCTTCCATCCGGTCGCAGCGCCCAATCTCTCAAAGCCGCCGACGCCGCATACGACACCGGCAGATGAAACAGCGGAATCACCCGCTGCGTCGCCAATACGGCCAGTTCGGCCGCATAGAGTTCTTCAATCGACGCTCCTGTTTTTCCGGCCGGCGCTCCGGCCGGCGCAGCCACATCCGCCAGCGCGACCCACGGATCCGGCGACGCCAGCGGAATCCGCACCAGCCGCACATCGGCGCTCGCCGACGGTGTCGGTTGCAGCGTCAATCCCGCATCTTTGGCGTTGAGCGCAATCCGCTCCGCCAACAACCGGTCCAGCGGATCATTCGCGTCGTAGCCCAGAGTCCAAGTCGGTGTTGCGTGCACCTGTTCGCGCGCCTGTCGTGCCCGCGGCAAATCGGCGTCGGCGGGAAACACAAATCCGTACCCGCTCATCCCGTTCGGAAGAATGCTGGCCGCCGGTTCTCCCGCGCCCTGCAGCAGCACACTGCGAATCGATCTCCGTTCCACGCTCCAGGCCAACGCTTCGCGGAGCAGCTTTTCTTCCGGAGACGCCGCATCACGATCGAAAACCAGAGCCAACAGCTCCACAGGAGCCGAACTCGCCACCCGCCGCCCCGCCCGCGAGATGCTGTGTGCCTGCTCCGGCGCAACTTCCACCAGATCCGCCCTGCCCACTTCCAGTGCGGTCATCTGCTCGCGAAAACTCTTCCCCATCTCGATCTCGACCGTGTCGAGAAACGGACGTCCTCGCCAGCAGTTCTCGTCCGCCGCCAGCGTCAACTTTTTCCCCGCCTGCCAATCGGCCACATGAAACGGCCCCGTGCCGCTGGTCGCGCCGTCAGCGTTCCGCTTCACAATCGCATTCCGCGGCAGCGCCAGCTCCGCCAGAAATTCGGATTCGAATCCGCCGCGCTCAATCACAACCGACTCGCCGTCGACACTCACGTTCCACGCGGGATTCGCCGCACGCAACGAAGCGGCGGCAATCTCCGCGCTGAGCGGTGTACCGTCATGAAACCTGACTCCGCGCCGAATGTGAAACTGCCAGCGCTGATTCCCCCCCTGATTGAGTGGCGACCACGATGTAGCCAGCACAGGCTGAACCCGCCCGTTCTCATCCATCGTCACCAGCGTGTCGAACATCAGCATGGCCACGCTGCGCCGGGCAAACGAATCAGGCTGAGTGATGTCCGCCGGATCCAGCGATGCGAGCGCGACCCGTGTCGCAACATGCAGCGTCCCGCCATACTGCGGGCGCTTCTCCGCCGCAGCCGCCAACGCTCCGGCCATCATGCTACTGACTGCAAGCCACTGCCAGCCGAAAAGCTTCATAACTCCCCATCTCTCGATTTCTCACCACCGCGATCGCCGTGTCGCCCTTCGCTTCCGTCCACAACGCGGTAACGGCGCCAGCAAGATCGATCGCCGCGCTGACCGCCACCGGATCGCGATCGGGAAACTCATATGCCCGCACCGAATCATCCGATCCTTCTGCCGAAGTCGTGGCCAGCACCTGCCAGCCCGCGCCGCATGCCGTCCTCACACTCGTCACATCGCTGCCCCAGTCGAGTCTCGCCGCCTGGTCGCTCACGCCGTCCACCAGATGCACGCGGCCATCGGTAGTGGCGAAGAGCCACAGCGCAGACTTATCGTGCGGCAGAAACGCCGCTGAATAAAACTTTCGCACGGACGTGAACGAACCGATCCCAGGTGTTAAAGCCCCCGTAAAGAAGTTGCGCCCCGCAGCATAGAACGCTCCCACCGGTGGAATGGTCGTCGAAGTCGAGCCCACGCTCGAAGAAGCTGGAAAAGCTGAGTAGCCAGAGCCGCTTAGCCCCGCCGGAACCAGCGGCCACGGGTCGTCGCTCTCGCGGCAAGTCAGCGTCAGCGGTGTTCCCGCGGCACTGCGGCAGAGGATGCCGGGAAGATAGACATCCAGCAAATGATCCTTCGCTAGGACGACCCTTCCGCGTAAATCCCGCGGCCACGGCCGTGCGTGCACGATGCTCAGCGTCTGCTCCAGTCGCCACGCTCCCGCCTGCAGCCGGTAGAGCGAAACTTTTTCAGGATCGAGCACGGCGATGCGCGTCGGCCCCGTGTTCTCTTCCAGCACGGCGACATCGAGCATAGGCTCATCCTGACTCCACAGTAATGTCTTCCGCAGGCTCAGCGGCACTGACTCGCGAGCCGCCGCCGTCGCACCGTCAGGCCGCGCTGCCGAGACCATTGCCACAACCAGTTCGGCCGCTCCCTGGCGAATCTCCGCCACCCAGACGTAAGACGTTGCATTCTCCGACAGCGAAATCTTCACCGCACTGCCCGCTGGCGAAGCCGTCGTCTCTGGTCTCGCGAAGCGTACGCCCAATCCTGCGAGCGCGCTCCGCAGCCCGTTCTCGATCACCTCGCTGTCCCGCTTTCCCAGCGACGAGCGATTCTCGATCGTGACCGCCACGGCGCCCGGTCCAGTCACCGCCACAATCTTTCGCGCCAGTTGCTGCTCCGGACCGCTCCAGTCTGTCGCACCCGCCGTCAGCGACAGCCCCAGCAGCACGCAAGAAAACTTCGCCGTCACACGCAGCACGCGCGCAGGCCGAAAGTCACGATTCACTGAGCTCGGAATGAGGTTTGGGATGGCCGCATTATAAACCGCTCCGCCCATACGACCGTTCCTCTCATCCTGTTCTAGCTTTGGACACCGACTCAGGTGGCGACAGCCGCCTTCGGCTGTCTCGCCAGGGCGAAGCCCGGCGTACCCTTCTGATGGCCTGGCGTTTCTGCGCGGAAATTTTTTCGCGGGCGCTGGTCCGGACTCTCAGCGCTTCTGTCCTTGTTTCGCCGCAGCCGTCTGCCCGGCCAATTTACCCGAAGCAAAGAACAGCCGGAATACCTGTCCAAAGATCAGCTCTTCCGCCAGCAACGCCACCGCCAGTGAAAAGATCATCCCCGCCACCACCGCCATGAATGTGATTGCCATCTGCATAACCAGCCTCCCCCACGGGTGCCCCAAGAACGGCGCCCCAAGAAGTGCGGGCAACCGTGCCAGACACCATGCAGGCAGAGAACCGGAAGCTAACACATTGCATCGAAACGACTTATGGAATGCCGGGAAATGACGGGAGTGTCTGCGTCGACACGGCTGTGTCCGCCAAAACACACCCCTTAAGAGCCTGGCGTTACGAACTTCGTAACGACCGGGTGGGCGGCACGGGCCAATTTTGCAGCGCCATATACTTCCGCGCCTCGACCCATCCTGCTTTTGTTTTCCTGCTCCTTAGCGAAAAACACGGAGTCAACAGTGAAAGCTCCCTCCCCTGCGTTCGGTTCCGCGACTCCGCTCGTTGACTTCGCTCGCCCGCCCCCGCTATCGTTGCGCTCGCCATGAACATCGTCAAAGCCACCCGCCAGTTCGAGGACTGGCTGGGCCATCGCACCTCGCTGGTCGAGAAAGACCTCCGCCTCAAGCACGCCAACATGAGGGCAGCGGTCTTTCCTTTTCTACGCGCCACCTACTACCGCTGGACGCAAATCTGGCCGCAGGTCTGTCCCGATCTTGCCAAAGCGCCGCACGCGCTCGTCGTCGGCGATCTGCACGTAGAAAACTTCGGCACCTGGCGCGACCTCGAAGGCCGCTTGATTTGGGGCGTCAACGACTTCGATGAGGCCTATCCCATGTCGTATGCCAACGATCTGGTCCGCCTCGCCGTCAGTGCGCACCTCGCCGCCGAAGCCGGCCATTTGGCTCTGAAGCAGAAAGACATCTGCGATTCCATTCTCGAGGGCTATCGCGAAGCCTTGCGCTGCGGCGGCCTGCCCTTCGTTCTAGGTGAACACCACGAGGGCCTGCGGCAGATTGCCGAGAGCGACCTGCGAGACCCCGTCCACTTCTGGGCGAAGATGGATGCTCTGCCCACCGCGAAAAGCGAAGCGCCGATCAGCGCCATCGACGCCATCGAGCACCTCATGCCCGCCCCGAACCTTCCTTACCGCCTGGCGACTCGCGTCGCCGGCCTCGGAAGCCTCGGCCACGCGCGCTATGTCGCCATTGCCGACTGGCGCGGTGGCCGAGTCGCCCGCGAGGCCAAGGCCCTGGTTTCCTCCGCCTGCTACTGGGCCAAGGACGACCAGGGTCCGTCTGAGATTCTCTATCAGACCATCATCAGCCGCGCCGTGCGCTGTATGGACCCTTTCGTTCAACTTCGAGGACGCTGGATTGTGCGCCGCCTGAGCCCGCATTGTTCGCGCATCGAACTGGCCTCGCTGCGCCCGGCCAGCCGCGAATTGCGCCTGCTTCGCGCCATGGGATGGGAAACTGCCAACATCCATCTCGGCACAAAGTCCGCCCGCAAGCCCATCCTGAAACACATGCAAAACCAGAAAGGAAAATGGCTGCAGGAAGCGACCGCGAGGATGTTGCAAGCAGTCCGCGACGACTGGAAGACCTGGAAGAAAGACGGCTACGCTTAACAGCCCAGCCGAGTATTTCTCGCCGGGTGCCCCATTTCTCGCGTTTTCTGCGAGAAGTGGGGATTTTTCCTTACTGCCGCCAAAAGAATTTGGACATAAAGAATCCGGGCTAAGAAAATCTGGGCTAATAAGAAAATCTTGGTTAAGTAAGTCGAAGTGAAGTAAATCGAGGTTTAAGCAAATCGAGGCTTGTGTAAATCTTAGGCTAACCAAATCTGGCTTTCAATCTGGTGAGAAGGCACCCGGAGTGCCTGTTTACGCCACTCCTCTGTGCTCGGCGTCACCTGCCTCCACGCTCACCGCAGGCCGACGCAGCGCAGCCAAGGCAACCCCGTGCTCCCTGTCATACACCAAAGTCCACCGCGCGGCGCAGTCATCGCACAGCCAGTAATGCTCCACGCGCCGTTGCTCTTGCCGCGCACGAACAAACGGAGGCGCGGATTCTCCCGGCCTGGTCACCTGCTCGGTCTCAACCAGAAATAGTTTTCCCTCTCTGAGCTTGAGGAAGGGCTTGCCACACTTCGAGTTGGCACATCGGCTGAGCATATCCTCACTTCCTCCTCAATTCGCAGTCCCAAGGCTCGCCGGGATGGTTCTCAACAGAGCACGTCACATGCCACTGATCTTTCCCGGGAACTACGCTACGGTCTGCAAATCCTGGCCGTTCCGGATGTAATTTTTTCCCTGTCCGCCGCCCCATCGGCAACCACTGCCTGCGCCCCGTCGCTGTTTCCTTGCCTGCGTTCGGTTGCACCCGCTACCATCCATCGTATGCGCAAGCTCCCGCTGTGTCCGCCGAATTATTTCGATGTTCCCAATCAGGGAAACCCGTCTCCTTACCCGCGCGAATGTCGTCACCAATAAAAGCAACGAACCCAGATCCGCCTGCCCACCTCACTCGCGTGGCCCGCTTTCCGCGGATGCGCGCCCTGGCCTGGTCCGGCGATCATCTCTACGCCTCGCGCGGCTACGAACTCCTGCGCGCCAGAATTCAGCCTCCTCTCGCTGATCTGACAGGGAATGACATTAGCTGGCAGCCCGTGGCCAAGTTTCTGCCCGTCCTGCGCCGCCGTCTTTCGGTCACGAACCGGCTCACCACCCGCCTGTTCCGCGACGGCTTCCACGCCCTCGCTGTGCTGCCCTCCGGCGGACTCGTCGCCGCAGTTCCCGGAGCCATCGTCACGCTAAGTCCCGGAGAATCCGAATTTCGCCGCACCCACTCCATCCTCCGCGGCACCCGCCCGCTACACATCACGGCCGTGCCTGTCGGCGGAATACGCAGCGGAACGACCGGCGCAATCTATTGGGGAGAGTATTTCGACAACCCCGCCCGCGATGCCGTCCACATCTACGCCTCCACCGACGCCGGCGCAACCTGGAGCGTTGCCTACACTTTTCCCCAGGGCGCCATCCGTCACGTCCACAACATCGTTCATGATCCCTGGCAGGACTGCCTCTGGGTGCTTACCGGCGATTACGGCGACGAATGCCGCATCCTGCGTGCCGCCTGCGATTTCAGCCGGGTTGTGTCCGTGCTGCAGGGCCGCCAGCAGGCCCGCGCCGTCGCCGCCATTCCCACCGAACACGGCCTCTATTTTTCTTCCGACACTCCACTCGAATCGAATTACATCTATCGCTTAGATCGTCAGAATCTGGATCGTCAAAATCTCGATCGTCAAAATCTCGACCGTCAGGATTCACTCACGCAACTTGCGCCCATCACCAGTTCCTCCATCTACGGATGCCGCGTCGGAAGTCGTGTCCTCTTCTCCACCATGGTCGAACCCAGCGCAGCGAACCGCGACCGCCAAGTCCGCGTCTATGCCAGCGATACCGCGAACAGCGCATCCGCCTGGGAACCCCTGCTGGCATGGAAGAAAGACCGCTGGCCGATGGCCCTGTTCCAATACGGCAATGCGCTCATGCCCGACGGAAACAACACCACTCCCTTCCTGGCCCTGACCACCATTGCCGTCGATTCCGACGACCAGGTCACCTCTCTCTACTCCGTCGCGCCCTGATGAATTTCATTTGTCATCCTGAGGCGGGCGTATTTTGCCCGCCGAAGGACCCGGGCGAGCCGCGCGAAGTGTCGCGTGGCATTTATTGAGAAAAGCCGCGACACAATAATCGCGCGTTCGGCTCGCTTCCTTATCTGACAGGCCCGCATTGGTAATATGAACTGACCCAACCCAAACCCGCGTGCCCCCTTTCCGCTACTACCGACGCATCTTCAGCGCCTACCTCCTCGGCGGCAAGAGTCACCTCACCTTCTGGCACGAAACTCCCGCCGAGAATCCCAACGTGAGCCCGGGCGAGCTCGGCGAGTACTACATGCAGTTCGCCGAAAAGGCCGACTATCAGGGTTTCTATGATTCCTCCGGAGTCCCGCAACTCGACTATCACGGCCACATCGGCCTGCAGTACAACCCCATCGCGATCGCGCAATACGGACTCGGCAACTACAACCTCTATCGCCGCACTGCCGATCCCGAGCGCCGCCGAAAGTTCTTCATCGCCGCCGACTGGCTCTGCTCCCACCTCGAACCGAACCCGCAAGGGCTCAACGTCTGGAACCACAACTTCGATTGGGAATACCGCGATACCCTCCGCGCCCCCTGGTACTCGGCGCTGGCGCAAGGCCAGGGAATCTCCGTGCTGGTCCGAGCTCACAAAGAAAAGCAAGAGGAAGAAAAGCAGAAAGAAGAAAATCAGAAAGGCGCAAAGCAGAACGAATCAGCGGACTCGCACTATCTCGAAGCCGCCCGCCGCGCTCTCGCCTGCTTCCACGTTCCCATGAAAGACGGCGGCGTCGCCTTCACCGACGAGTCCGGAGACCTCTGGTTCGAGGAGTACATCGTCTCGCCGCCCACCCACATCCTCAACGGATTCATCTGGGCCGCGTGGGGCGTCTACGATTATTTTCTGGCCACCCAAGACGCCGCCGCCCAGGAACTATTCCAGCGCGCCGTCCACACCCTGCTGCACAAGCTCGACCGCTATGACCTCGGATTCTGGTCACTCTACGAGCAATCCGGCACGCGCCTGCCCATGGTCGCCAGCCCCTTCTATCATCACTTGCACATCGTGCAGTTGCGCGCCATGCACCGCCTCACCGGAGAACCCACCTTCGCCCGCGTGGCCGACCGCTGGGAAACCTACACCCGCAGCCCCCTAAACCGCGCCCGCGCCCTCGGCTACAAGAGCATCTTCAAACTCTGCTACTACTGAGAACGTATCTGCGAAAGCACGACCGGACCGGGCCAATAGGCCTGATGGCGATGTTACGCCAGTTGCACGAGTTGACCTGATGGCAATGGGGTCACTTGCCGCGGCACCCAGACCACTGTTCACAACAACCCTTGGACCACTGTTGATAAAACTGTTGATAATCCTCAAGATGGTACTCACTGTCCTGCCATGCGGCGGGTGCAATATCGCCAAGAGTCTTGCAGCCCCGGATGCTGTTCAGACATTCCAAGCGGACATCAAACGCTCGATGGATGAGGACTGGGTTCGCGTCAGGGGAAAGTTCTACGACTAGGGCTCCCGTGCGCATCGCTCGGTACGGCAAGTATCCCGGATGCTTTGCCACGCTCCATATCTCGCAGGGGTTGAAAAGACGAGCATCTTTTCGCACAATGATCGAAACGGCTAAGTCCTGATGGTACTGCCCGTCGTCGATGCCCAGTCCTTTCCAAAGCACGTTGCCGTTGGCGTCAAAAACGACCCGAGCAATAACGCCCCACCACTTTGATAGCGTCAGTTTCGTCGGCAGTCTCCGCGGCACGGCAAAGAAGTTCACAAACGGCAAGTTGCTCACGGCTGTGTGACAGCCCACGCCCCAGTCGGGCCCGCAGTTCAAATTGTGAAGCTCTGCTTCTCGCTGTTTCGGGATAGGCGCTCCAATCTGCAATTCCTCCACGGCTCTAACCAGCCGTCGAGCACGCCTTAATTGGAGGAATCCATAGAGGGAAACCGTCAAGTAAGCCGCAACTAGAATCAACGCGAAACCAATGAATGGCCAGGCCCGCTGTAACGTCTTAATGACCACGACGCATCCCGACTTTCGATCTACTCTAGATAATAGACACCGTTTCGGCTGACTTGGTCCAATCTTCCTTGTGACTGATGTAAGCAGGCGATTTCGCTCATTGATAACTG
>Ga0302326_10004228_pt1 | contig 33363 bp, 27 predicted proteins | sample Palsa_T0_3_FD_202264 | JGI IMG/M metagenome (GOLD analysis project Ga0302326, IMG submission 202264) | Peat permafrost microbial communities from Stordalen Mire near Abisko, Sweden - Palsa_T0_3 | ecosystem: Environmental > Terrestrial > Soil > Palsa > Peat permafrost | place: Sweden: Abisko...
TATACAGTGCAACCCGGGGAGACGCTGCGGAATATAGTCGATCGCGCCGGGGGACTTACCCCGAATGCCTATCTTTACGGCTCGGAGCTCACTCGCGAATCCACCCGCGCAGTCCAGCAGGCAAGAATCGATGAGTACGTCCAAAGCCTGGACATGCGGATCCAACGAAGCAATCTTTCGATTGCCGCGAATTCAACCAACCCCACGGACTTGGCCAGCGGCAGTTCGGCTCAAAACAGCGAACGGGAACTCATCTGGCGGCTGCGCCAGATTCGGGCTACGGGACGCATTGTTCTAAACTTCAAAGCGAACAGCACAGGCACCAACGGCTTGCCCGATATCGCTCTCGAAGATGGAGACCGTTTTGTGATTCCCCACGTTCCAGCCAGTATCAATGTTGTGGGCGCGGTCAACGACCAGAATTCCTTCCTCTATGCACAGGGGCGCCGGGTCGGCTCTTACCTTCGAATCGCTGGTGGTCCCACAAAGGATGCCGATCGGAAACGCTCCTTTGTCATCCGCGCGGACGGCGAGGTCGAGAGCTATGAATCTCGAAAGGGACTATGGGGGAATCAGTTCGACGATTTACCCATATATCCGGGGGACACAATCGTGGTCCCGGAAAAGACGTTCAAGCCGTCAGCTTTGCGCGGGTTTATGGACTGGTCCTCGATGTTTTCCCAGTTTGCGCTGGGGGCTGCATACCTCAGCGTGATTCAATAACTGGCGCCGAAGACCGCCCGGTTGAGCAAAGCAGATTCGATCTATTGGGAGATTGCATGCAACACACCTCGGAGATATTTGCGAAGGCCATTGCCGAACATATTAGGGTCGTGCAGGCCATTCACGACGACCACTCCCTTCTCGAGCGCATCGCGTCAAAGATGAGCGCAGCGATGCTGAACGGGAAGAAGATCCTCTGGTGCGGAAACGGCGGAAGTGCGGCAGATTCGCAGCACATGGCGGCGGAACTTGTGGGCCGGTTTCTTCGCGAGCGCCGCGGATTGCCCTCCATCGCGCTCACGACCAACACTTCGATTCTTACAGCAATCGGAAACGACTACGGATATGAACTCGTCTTCCGGCGCCAGGTGGAGGCGCTTTGCGTACCCGGCGATGTGGTAGTTGGCATCTCGACTTCGGGAAATAGCAAAAATGTTTGCCTCGCTCTCGAGAAAGCACGCGAAATCGGCGCGTATACAGTTGCCTTCACCGGCAAGAATGGTGGCGGGTTGGCACGCGTCGCAGATGAGACTCTGCAGATTCCATCGACTGAAACTCCGCGCATTCAGGAGGGTCACATCCTCTGCGGCCATATGCTTTGCGACTACATTGAACAAAGTCTCGACCAAACGGATCACAGTTGAATGTAAGTCGAACCTCCTGGCTCGCCTGGCTTCGCAGGATATAGTCGTCATAAGTCTCCATCCTTGGGTCGAACCGAGGCTGAGTGGATTTGAGCGATTTCTTGAAAGGAAGAATTAGGTGAAAGCGGTCATTCTTGCCGGTGGGCGCGGGAGTCGACTCAGCGAGGAAACGGCACTCAAGCCAAAGCCGATGGTCGAAATCGGGGGCAAACCAATCCTGTGGCACATCATGAAGATCTATTCCGCGCACGGCGTGAACGACTTCATCATCTGCCTCGGATATAAGGGCTTCCTGATTAAGGAGTTCTTCGCAAACTATTTCATGCACACTTCCGACGTCACCTTCGATCTATCGAACAACAAAGTCGAAGTGCACCGTAACTTCTCTGAGCCATGGCGGGTCACCCTCATCGACACTGGAGACGCTACGATGACAGGCGGGCGGCTGAAGCGAGCCCAGGATTACCTAAAGGATGAACAAGATTTCTGTTTCACATACGGCGACGGGGTTTCCGATATTAATATCACCAAAGCGATTGAGTTCCACAGGGCTCGGCGTACAGCTGTCACAGTAACCGCAACCCAGCTAAGTGGCCGGTTCGGCGCTCTGAAAATCGAGCAAGACAAGGTCATCGACTTTAAGGAGAAACCCGCTGGGGATGGCGCTTGGGTCAATGGCGGTTTTTTTGTCCTGACTCCGAAAGTGTTCTCGTATATCGCCGGCGACGACACTGCCTGGGAACAGGAGCCACTCGAGCGTCTCGCGCACGAAGGACAGGTTTCGGCTTATCGGCATAAGGGCTTTTGGCAGCCCATGGACACCATTTACGACCGCACGATCTTAGAAGGCTTTTGGGCGAGCGGAAAAGCACCGTGGAAAGTCTGGTAACCATGAATTGGCATGGCAAGCGCGTATTGATCACAGGCCATACTGGCTTTAAAGGCGGATGGCTATCGCTCGACCTTGCTTCCCAGGGAGCCAATCTATTCGGCGTAGCCCTCGACCCTAATTCCGATCCGAATCTCTTTTCCGCAGCAAAGATCGGATCGATCATGAATTCCATGATCGTGGACATTCGAGACTTTCCTTCCTTGTTGAAAGCCGTCGAAGAAATCCAGCCCGAGGTTGTATTTCATCTTGCCGCGCAACCGTTGGTACGCCGTTCCTACGCGCAGCCTCTCGAAACATTCGCAGTCAATACGATGGGAACGGCAAACGTCCTTGAAGCAGTGCGGCGCACTGGATCAACACGCGCAATAGTCGTCGTCACAACCGACAAGTGCTATGAGAACCATGAATCTCCCGACGGATACAAGGAAAGCGATCGCCTCGGCGGACACGATCCGTATAGCGCAAGCAAAGCGGCAGCCGAGATCGTCGCCGCGGCCTACCGTTCTTCCTATTTTCATCCGCAGGAATTTGCAAAACACGGCGTTGCGCTCGCCACAGCCCGAGCTGGCAACGTAATCGGTGGTGGGGATTGGTCGGAGGACCGCCTCATTCCCGACATGGTTCGCGCATTCTCATCCGATCGCCCAGTTGCGATCCGCAATCCGCAGGCGGTGCGTCCATGGCAGCACGTACTCGAGCCGATCGCGGGGTACGTTCACCTCGCCGAGCGGCTTTGGGACGACCCTGAGAACTTCGCTTCCTCCTGGAACTTTGGTCCCGAGATAAATGACACAATCTCGGTCGGAGAGGTCGTGAAGACCTTCGCAGAATTCTGGGGCAACGGCGCAAATTGGGATTTTGATTCCACGCCTCAACTTCACGAAACTGGGATGCTCCGCCTCGACTGCTCCAAGGCGGCGCGCGAACTTGGTTGGACTCCGCGTCTCAATATCAGACAGGCTCTCTCAAGGACAGCGGAATGGTACCAGGAGTTTCTTCACGGAACCGACATGCTCCGCTTCACTAACCATCAGATTGATTCGTACCGTGAGATCCGAGGTTCTCTCTCTGCAGCGATGCAGACACCATGACTGATCAACAACAGTTACTCCGCAACCAGATATCGATGTTAGTGGCCGAATATCATGCGCTTTCCTCAGGCAAGGCCGCATTTGTGCCGGGAGAAACGCCGGTTCCGGTCTCTGGCCGAGTGTTTGGTGCGGAGGAATTGCAGCATCTTGTCGACGCTTCCCTCGATTTTTGGCTTACAACGGGCCGCTTTGCGGCCCAATTCGAGCGCGAGTTCGCACGCTTTGTCGGCGTCCGCGACGCCCGCCTCGTGAATTCGGGCTCTTCCGCGAACCTGGTTGCAGTTTCCGCTTTAACTTCGCCCTCTTTAGGGGACCGCCGGCTAAAACCCGGCGATGAGGTAATTACCGTAGCTGCCGGATTTCCGACAACTGTCAATCCAATCTTTCAGAATCGGCTCGTTCCGGTCTTTGTCGATGTCGTGCTGCCCACCTACGACATCGATGTGCGTCAACTCGAAGCCGCGTTAAGCCCGCGCGCGCGCGCCATTTTTCTCGCGCACACTCTTGGCAACCCCTTCGATCTCGACGCCATCGTACAGTTCGCGAAGCGCCACAATCTCTGGCTCATTGAAGACTGCTGCGATGCGCTTGGTTCCACTTACAAGGGAAAGGCTGTCGGCACCTTCGGGGATATCGCGACCGTCAGCTTCTACCCGGCACACCACATCACGATGGGTGAAGGCGGCTGCGTGATGACACAGCAGCCTGCACTAACTAAATTGATCGAGTCGTTCCGTGATTGGGGAAGAGATTGCTGGTGCAACCCAGGTTGCGATAATACCTGCGGCAAGCGTTTCGATTGGCAACTCGGTTCCTTGCCTCACGGCTACGATCACAAGTACACCTATTCGCACATCGGATACAACCTCAAGCTAACTGACATGCAGGCTGCCGTCGGCGTCGCACAACTTCGCAGACTTCCAGGCTTCATTGAACGGCGGAAGCAAAACTTCCGGCTTCTGACTCAGAAGCTTTCGGGGCTTGAAGACATCTATATTCTCCCGCAACCCACTCCGGAATCTGACCCAAGTTGGTTCGGATTTCCCATCGCCGTTCGTCCTGAATCCGGCTTGACGCGTACCGCGGTTACTGGCGAACTCGAACGCCGAAAGATCGGCACGCGTCTTCTCTTCGGCGGAAATTTAACTAGGCAGCCCGCATACAAAGATTCCGAATACCGAGTCGTTGGCGATCTCAAAAATACGGACTTCGTCATGAACAACGTATTCTGGGTCGGAGTCTATCCCGGACTTACTGACGAGATGATCGATTACATTGCGCAATCGCTCCGCGAAGTGGCCGCCTCCGCGAAGCACAACTTGGCTTTGGTGCCTTAGCGGAATTCCACACAATCACTTGGAAACATTTGGATCTTCTGTCTTCAGCTGATCGATGACGGCATCCAACGCGGATTCCCAGGTTGCAAGCTGAATCCCAAAGCGATTTCGAAGTCTCGCATTGGACAGGACTGAATTCTGCGGGCGCTTTGCCGGAGTCGGATACTCGCTCGTTCCGATCGGATTCACTGCTGGAAACCGTCCGTGCAACAGAAGACGCGCGCGTTCAAAGATCGCTTTGGCAAACCCGCACCACGAGACCGAACCGCCGCAGGTCATGTGGTAAATGCCGGCCCAGCGCTCAACATCCCCAAATCTATCGTCCATTACTCCATCAACAATGGACCGCGTCGCATTCGCCAATTCAATTGTCGTCGTCGGCGTGCCGATCTGGTCGTCGACAATATTCAGCCGATCGCGTTCCCTTCCAAGACGGAGCATCGTAAGCAGAAAATTGTTCCCTAGCGGGCCATACACCCAGCTCGTCCGAAAGATGAGGAACTTTCCGCCGATTTGCACGATGGCTCTCTCGCCTGCCAGCTTACTTGCTCCATAAATGTTGAGCGGATTCGGAGAGTCCGCCTCTACCCACGCATCCACCTTCGATCCGTCGAAGACATAATCTGTCGAATAGTGAACCAACAGGGCGCCAAGGCGCATAGCTTCTTCAGCCAGCACTTCAGGGGCGCGCGCATTCACGGCCATTGCCACATCGGGCTCCGATTCGGCGCGATCCACTGCCGTATAGGCTCCCGCGTTGAGAATGATATCGGGTGCCGTGTTGCGCACAGACTTGCGCACCTGCTCGTGGTCAGCAAGATCTACAGAATCCCGACCGCATGTTCGGATTTCGCTGGCGCCCGAGAACTTAAGCTGAAGCTGACGCCCTAGCTGCCCCGCCGATCCAAGGATGAGCACGCGGGGACCTGGACTCATGCAAAGACCTCAGCCTCGCGAAACGATACACCGGCTTGATCCTTCCCGGAAACGATGGCCTCTCCTTCGCTGACCGGCCACGGAATCGCCAGATCCGGATCTTTCCAAACGATCGTTCGCTCGCCCGTGGGCGAGTAATAGTCTGTCACCTTGTAAGCAAAGCCGGCAATGTCGGTCAACGCGAGAAACCCATGGCCAAATCCGGCGGGAATCCATGCCATCCGCCCGCTCTCGCCGTCCAGTTCCACTGCGATATGCTTCCCATAAGTGGTCGAGCTGCGGCGTAGATCCACAATCACATCAAGTACTGCACCGTGGGTAACTCGCACTAGCTTCCCTTGCGGCTGAGTTACCTGATAGTGAATACCACGAAGAACATTCTTCTTCGAAAGTGAGAAATTATCCTGCACCCAGACAGTGGGCAGTCCCGCTTGCTCCATCGCACGCAGGTTCCATGTCTCCAGAAAAGCTCCACGATTGTCGCGATAGACATCGGGCGTTATGATGAGCACACCAGCTAAGAAGGTCTCCTCAGTCTTCATTGGTCGTCCATCTCCGGCAAGTAACTCGGCTCATGCCGCAGCGACAAAAGATACTGGCCGTATCCACTCTTGAGCACTGGCTGAGCTAACTTCTCAACCTGTTCGAGGCTGATATATCCAAGACGAAACGCGATCTCCTCCAGGCACGCGATCTTCAACCCTTGCCGCCTCTGGATCGTTTGGATGAAGAGTCCCGCATCGAATAAAGAATCGTGTGTGCCCGTATCCAGCCACGCCATCCCGCGGCTCATGACTTCTACCTTGAGATGTCCGGCATTAAGATAGAGGCGATTCAGGTCTGTAATCTCAAGTTCGCCTCGATGACTCGGCTTCAATGAAGAAGCCAGCCTCACTACGTCCTTGTCATAGAAATAAAGGCCAGTGACCGCATAACGCGACTTAGGCGATTCTGGCTTCTCCTCAATACTGACCGCATGGCCATGATCGTCAAACTCCACCACGCCGTAGCGCTCAGGGTCGTGCACAGGATAGGCAAAAACAATGGCTCCGTGCTGCACTTTGGATGCGCGCTTTAAGTGCCCGGAAAGCGATTGACCGTAGAAGATGTTGTCGCCAAGAATCAACGCGCTCGTATCGTCTCCGATAAAATCGCGCCCGATCAAGAAAGCCTGTGCCAACCCGTCTGGACTCGGCTGAACAGCATAACTTAGATTGATTCCCCAACGGGACCCATCTCCCAATAGCTCCACGAAGCGCGGCGTGTCTTGCGGAGTAGAAATAATTAAGATATCGCGCAACCCGGCTAACATCAGCGTGCTGAGTGGATAGTAGATCATTGGTTTGTCATAAACCGGAAGCAACTGCTTGATGACGACATTTGTTACTGGATAGAGCCGAGTCCCGGATCCGCCCGCAAGAATAATCCCTTTCATTGGGCAATCCTTTCGTCGTAATTGCGCCGAATCCAGTCCTTGTATGTCCCGGTGCGCACGTTTTCGATCCACCCACCATTTTTCAAATACCAGGCGACTGTCCTTCTTAATCCGCCTTCAAACTCCTCGGCCGGATGCCATCCCAGCTCGCGCTCTATTTTCGTAGCGTCAATCGCATAGCGGCGGTCATGTCCCGGTCGATCTGTGACATACGTGATGAGCTTCCTTCGCGACCCAATTTCAGAGTTCGGACTCATTTCGTCAACCAGATCGCATATCGCCGTAACAACGTCGATATTCTTGCGCTCACTATTCCCGCCGATGTTATAGGTCTCTCCCACACGGCCCCGTTCAAGGACAGATCGAATCGCCGCGCAATGATCCTCCACAAACAGCCAATCGCGCACGTTGCGGCCATCCCCGTAGACGGGCAGAGGTTTGCCCTCAAGCGCGTTCAGAATCATGAGAGGGATTAGTTTTTCGGGGAACTGATACGGACCATAGTTATTTGAGCAGTTAGTCGTGAGCACCGGCAAGCCGTAAGTATGGTGATACGCTCGCACCAGGTGATCCGAGGCAGCCTTCGATGCGGCATAGGGGCTGTTCGGCGCGTAGGCCGTGGTCTCCGAGAATGGTGGATCATCCGGTCCAAGAGTTCCATAAACTTCGTCCGTCGATACGTGCAAAAAGCGGAATGCCTGTCGACCCGTTGAATCTAGCTGCAACCAATATGTTTTCGCTTGCTCCAGCAAGTTGAGCGTGCCCTGCACATTGGTGCGGATGAACGCACCGGGATCGGCAATCGAGCGGTCCACGTGACTTTCCGCGGCAAAATGGACGATCGCCCGCGGCCGACGCTCGCACAAAAGCGAGGCCATATGTTCGGCATCGCAGATATCCCCGCGCACCAACTGATGCCTTCGGTCGCTCTTTAGAGGTTCAAGGTTCTCTGCATTCCCGGCATAGGTGAGCGCATCGAGATTCACCAGCGCCGTGGCCGCGTTCTTGAACCACTGCAGGACAAAGTTCGAGCCAATAAAGCCCGCTCCGCCAGTGACTACGATGGTCTCGCTTATGTCCATCCCTTTTTAGGAGTTCCTTTGAGAGGAAGGATTAGGATAAGTGCCGTTTTGCTTGTTGCCGTATAGGAGCAACGCAGGGCGCTTGCAGAAACGGCTCGTGCCGCCGTTCATTTTTGCGTGCCCGCGAAAGTCACTGGAAGAAGTCTAACATCGGGCACCGAGAAGCCATAAAAGCCGAAGACCGGACGCGAGGACTCCGGGACCAGGAAAAAAATCTGTTGCGCTACGGCGTGCGCCCGGCCATCGATGGCTCCTTATGCCATCTGTACAAAATATTTAAGCTTCTCCAGCAAACCATCTCGTAGAGTGTGCAGTTCGCTCAAACCGGTGAATGCCGCCGTCCCCTCGCTTTCGTTTTTCAAGTCGAGGATCCCGTTCGCATGCGCATGAAGCTTCTGGTGCAGAGTATCGATCGCCTGAAAGCCTGTGCGCTCGCCGCGACCAGCCGATGCCTCGGCATCCAACCATGAGCCGAATCGGCATAGATGGTGGTCTATGCGCGGCGCCGCCAGCCGATTTCCCTTAAGGAATTCCTCGATTTCCGCAACCCATGCGCGATGCTCGACGGTCGCATAGAGAACCGGCCACTTCATCGGATCGACCGGGGGTACGTTGGCCCAGCGCGGGTCAGGGCGCCAACCCGCCGCCCAATCTGCAGGCTCACTTCCGGGCATCGGGCGGGCGATACCAAATCCTTGGGCAACGGGGCATCCAAGCCGCAGCAGCATTAAACCGTGGTCGACCGTCTCCACACCTTCGGCGACAGCTTGACGCCGAAATGCGTTAGCAAGTACTAGAACGCCCTCCAGAATCGTCAGGTCCTCCGGATCGCTGAGCATATCGTGCACAAAGCTCTGATCGATTTTCAGAACATCGACAGGCAATCGCTTTAAATACGACAGGGAAGAATAACCGGTCCCAAAGTCATCCAATGCAAAGGAAACTCCAAGCTCGCTGCAAGCGCGAATCACCTCTGAAACCTGGGCACGTCCTGAAACGCGCTGCTTTCGAGAACCTCGAGTTCCAACTTCGATGGCTGGATGTCAGGATGCCGAGCCAACAGCTCCTTCAAACGTTCGACAAACTGGGGCTCCTGCAATTGCAGCGCATCGACGTTCACGCTGACCGGTATATCCAGACCCTCCTCCCGCCATCGCTTCATATGATCCAACGCGTTGCTGATCACCCATTCGCCCAGTTCCACCACCAGCAGATTCCCCTCCACAACCGGCAGAAAGTGGTTCGGCAGAAGCAGGCCAAGTTCAGGGTGCCGCCAGCGTATCAGCGCTTCGACGCTCAGAACTGTACCGGTGCACATGTTGACCCTCGGCTGGAAGTACAACTCGAATTCATGGGCCTGCATCGCTTGGCGAATGCGCTGCAGGTCTTCGTGACGGCCGCGCATGCTGCGATCGAGCATCGGATCGAAAATGTGGTAGCGCGATCTGCCTACGAGTTTCGCAAAATACATGGCCTGGTCAGCCTGACGAAGCAATTGGTCCGGCTCCACATCTTCTGACTGCGGATAGAAAGTGATTCCGATACTGGCCGACACTTGAAGCATCAGGTCGCCCAGTTGCACCGGCTCCGCCACAGCATCCCGAAGCCGCCCAATCAGGGCAAGGCTCTGTTCAATGTTCGCAATCTCCAACAGAACCACGACAAACTCGTCGCCGCCTGCTCGGGCAAGCGTATCTCCTTCGCGCAGCACAGCATTCAAACGGTGGGTGATTGCCGTCAAAAGATCGTCGCCTGTGTTGCGTCCATGATGCTCATTCACCGCATCTGGAAATCATCCAGGTCAAGGTAGGCGATCGTAACGATACTCCCGAGCCGGTGGGATTGTGCCATCGCCTGTCGCAGGCGATCGGCGAGCAGAGTCCGGTTCGGCAGCCCCGTCAGCAAATCGAAATGCGCAATATGTTTGAGCTGTCTCTCGGTCTCCTTGATAGGCGTCAGATCCGAGAACATCGTACGACGCGTCGATCCCGAGGATTTCGTCGAGCATCGGAGAGCTCGACCAGACCCCGCTTACGAGGTCGAGCACGTAGCTGCCAACGCCTGCAATTCTTTGCGCCTCTTTTAGGGACTCTTCGCTCTCCCTCAGTGCGCACTCCGCCTCCTTTGTCGCGGTAATATCCTCTGAAAGCACCACAATCCCGCCAACTGTCCCATGGCCGGTCCACCACGGCCGCACCATTCTCCGCACCCACCGTTCACTCCCGTCTTCTCTCTGGTAATGATCCTCATTAAATGAAACTGTTTCGCCGTCCATGGCACGGCGATGTTCCTCTTTCCACCGGTCGGGAATCCTATAGCCCAGTTCATAGTGGGACTTCCCAGCGAGATCCCATTCTTTGACCCCCATGTCTTCAATCCAGCGCCGGCTGGCGCTGATATACCGCATCTCGCGATCGAACATGGCTAGCCCGGTGGGAGCATCCTGAATGAAGAGCTCGAGCAATCCGGTGCTCTCGCGCACTTGGCCTTCAGCCAGCCTCCGTTCGCTAATGTCTTCTATCGTTCCGCGCAACGTGTGTGGTCTTCCGTGCGCGTCCAATTCGAGCCGGCCCATCACACGCGCCCATCGCAACTTCTTGTCCGTCTGGCGGATAAAACGCGTCTCCCCATCCAGCATCTTGCTGTTGTCCACGACCATTTCTCCGAAAAGTCTTCCCAGCGCCGCCAAGTCTTCCGGAAGAATCAGGTCGCTCCAGAGAGCCACGGTGCGCTCACATCCTTTCTCGAGCCCAAGAATCTCGTAGAGCACATCGGAAGCTGTCCATGCCTTCTCATCAATGTCGAGAATGAAACTGCCCACCCCCGCAATTCGTTGTGCTTCCTTGAGGGATTCTTCATTGGCACGCAGGGCCTGCTCCGCCAACACTCGTTCCGTCGTCACCGCGACGATCGTAAACAGCCCGATGATCTGCCCTTCCCGATTGCGCACGGGGAACTTCCTGTGGTCGAGACGTTCCTTCCTCCCCTGCAGCGTTTCTTGCAGTACATACTCGACGGGCCTCCCGGCCAATACCTGCTCTTCGAATTCGTAGGATTGGTCGGCGTATTCCTCGGGAAACAGGTCATAGTCGGTCAGCCCGATTAGGTCGCGAGGCTCTTGAGAGGGATCGGAAAACATCCTGCGGAGATTTCCGTTGGCCAGCGTGATGACATGATTCCGGTCCTTGAGATACGCGCATTCATCCACGCAATCCATCACCGCCATCAAATCGACCGACGACCCGCGGCTGGCATCCTCCTGCTTGGTGCTAGCCCCGCCGCGCAGGTCGAGATTCAGAATTGCGAATCCCCCCGAGGTATTCTCACGTTCATAGCGCCCGCGCATGCACCGGATCCGCCCGTCGGCATGCCGGACTCGGACATTCAATTCGCCCGAATCCTCCGTGGCTGAGGGTGAAAACAATTGCCGCACCTTTGCGACGTCATCAGGGTGAATCAGACCTTCCAATGAAACGGCGGATGAGAGAAATTCGTCCGGTTTATATCCCAGAAGCGCTTCGACACGTTCGCCGGCAGACAGTACGTCGAGTTTCTCCATCAATGCCAGGCGAAAATCCGCTTCCAACACGGGGTTGAGTCCTCTTCATTACGCCATCGTACGCGGGATGGCGCATGAGTTTGCGGAAGGGACAAACGTACCACGAAGTATTGAGCAAAGCCAAAGAAATAGAAGCGTTTATTGTCAAAGTAATAAAGATTCGGGTCCACGCATTTTCAGCGCCATTTGCCGGTGCATTTTGTCACACATGTTCCTTCCCTTTTCGCACCAGTTCGACCGCCTCACCGACGATTCAAAGGCCCCTTAAGTCGCTCGGTCCATCCCGCGTTCGATTCAGCATCCGCCTTCCAACACGAAGGAACCAAATAAAGTATTAGTTATCCACTCACTTTTTTCCCCGTCTTAATTCGCTCCTGCTTATCCACGCATATTCTTGGCATAATCGCAGCATGTGGTTCCTCCGGAGATGTTCCTCAGGCGAGGTTTAGGCCGATCGACCGGAGAAACCAAAGAACGGCTTACGATTCGAACCCGATTCGCCATCCAGCGGACAGGATCATCGTTCGATTTGGGCAGGGAGCATTGAAGAGTGACCAGCTATAGCCGTCAGGATGTATTGAGGATCCTGCAGATCAGCTCCCGCCAGCTGTTCGGTTGGGAAAGAGCCGGAATCATTCCCACGCAGCAAACCTACACATTCCAGGACCTCGGCCAGTTACGGACCTTGCGCGCCTTACGCGAGGAGGATGTGCCGGCAGCCTCGATCCGGGATTCGATCATTGCCATGCGCGCCGTGGCTGGCATGACCAATCCGCTTCTCGAGGCGAGCCTCGTCCGCACCGGCGCTCGTCTGGCATTCCGCTGCAGCGGCGCCATGGTCGATCCCATTCGCCGCCAATTGCTTTTCGACTTCGAACGCCTGGAACATTACCCAGCAGGGGCCGGACCGTCGCCTTTGCGCAGGCCAGGCCTGTTGCCGGCCGGCACAGAGAGCGTACAGAGCCTCTTCCTGGCAGCTGTGCAAGCCGAGGAGTCAGGCGAGAAGAACCGCGCCATCGCCCTGTACGAACAGATCCTGGAGCGGGATCCTGGCTACGCTGCGGCCTACATCAATCTCGGAACCATCTATTTCCACTTGCGCCGCTATGGGCGGGCAGAGGAACTCTATCGCCGCGCTACCGAAACCGACCCCGGCTACGTGCTCGCCTTCTTTGACCTGGGCAATGTTTTGGACGAATTGGAACGGCCTGAGGAGTCGATCCGCGCGTATCAACTGGCGCTACGGCTTTCACCTTGTTACGCCGATGCCCACTACAATCTTGCCCTCGCCTTCGAACGCAGGGGAGAAAACAGGTCCGCCCTGCGTCATTGGCAGGCCTATATACGCCTCGACCACAGCGGACCCTGGGCCGACCATGCACGAAGCCAGATTCGTAAGTTGCTCGACGACGAACCACTCACGATCGCCTCGCGGGCCGGCAAATTCATCCCGCCCAGCAAGAGCGTGCCGGCCCTGCGATTGGCTGGTCCTAGCTCGTGAGCACATTTGCTCTGCCCCTAACAGGAGGCGATGCGCCGCGCTTCTGGTGATTAGTAACTTTGGTTCCTATCCGCGCCGGCCTCCCCACAACTTTGGGGCGCAATCTGAGTCTAAGTATTTAGTCGTGTGCCCCACGTCTACGCCGGGAGGCTGTCCCCAGATGCGCATCGGATGGACGCCAACCCTTTGGGATTCAATTTCTCTGCCATCGGAAAAGTGCCGGCTCGCTCAATGCGTTCACGGAACTGCTAAAGGCAGAAACTGTCGTCCTCGCTCTTTGGTCGCACGCAGGACCGTATGAGTCTGCGGACGCATTTTTTGACCCAAAACGCTTTCACTCACTGAAGGATGACTATGACGACAACGTTTCTCTCCTCCTCACTAAAACGCCTCAGCATCTGTGGATCGCTCGCTGCTTTCGCCTTGGCGACGACACTCGCCGCACAGACCTCGGCACCCCGCATTAAGGCCGAAATCTCCAGCTCCGCGGCATCCACGTTACAAGGTTCTCTCCACCCCTTGGCGCAAGCACAATACGACTCCGGCCGCGTCCCGGCAGATACCCGGCTCAACGGCATCAGCATCGTCTTCAATCGCTCGGCCGCACAGCAAGCCGACCTCGAAGCCCTGATCGCCGCGCAGCAGAATCCGAGCTCGCCGCTCTATCACCAGTGGCTCAATCCCGATCAGTTCGCGGCCCGCTTTGGTATGGCTCAGTCCGACGTGAACAAGGTACAGGCCTGGCTCGAGCAGCAGGGCTTTTCCGTCGACTCTGTGGCGCGCAGCCGCAACCAGATTCGCTTTTCTGGCAGCGCAGGCCAGGTGGAACAGGCCTTCCAGACCCAGATGCACTTCTACACCATTGGCGGAGTTAAGCATTTCGCTCCTTCCACCGCGCTCACGCTTCCTTCCGCGCTCGCTTCTGTCGTGATAGCGGTCAGAAACCTCGATGATTTCCGGCCCAAGCCAATGTTCATTGCGAGCCGCGCCGGCCAAGCCAATCCCGCATTTACATCCAGCGTCTCCGGCAGCGTCTTCTTCGCCCCCGGCGACGTCAAACTCGCCTACGGCGTCAACACGCTCATCAGCGCAGGCGACACGGGTGCTGGGCAAACGATTGCCATCATGGGCCAGTCGTCGATCGTAACCACAGACATCGAGAACTTTGAGACTGCAGCCGGACTGACGGTGAAGGATCCCACGCAGATCCTTGTGCCCGGCACCGGTGCAGCTCAGGCCTACGCCGGCGATGAAGGCGAATCAGACTTGGATATCGAGTGGTCCGGCGGCATTGCCCCAGGAGCAGATATCCTCTTCGTCTACGCTGGCAGCACATCGAACGGTGGGGTTTACGATTCAATTCAGTACGCGATCGACGAGAAAATCGGAAACATCATCAGCATAAGCTACGGTACCTGCGAAGCAAGTTTGTCGGCAGGTCAGGCAAGCGCTCTCGATGCGGTCCTGGCGCAGGCTGCAGCCCAGGGACAAACGGTTCTCGCTGCGTCTGGCGATGCCGGTTCCTCAGCTTGTTACGAAAGTCCCACCACGACGAATCCTACCCTTGCCGAACAGGAAGCACTCTCCGTCAGTTACCCCGCCAGCAGCGAGTATGTCACCGGCGTGGGCGGCACTGAGATCACCACCGCCGACGACACCGCAGGCTCCGCATATTGGGAAGCCAAGGGCTCCAGCGACGAAATCACGTCCTTGCTTCAGTACATTCCCGAAGTGGCTTGGAACGACGATGCCGCCGCAGTCGCGGCCGGAGCAACTTCCCTGAGTTCCACCGGCGGCGGTGTCAGTACGCTCTATGCCACTTCGCCAAGCTGGCAGAAGGGCGTCCCCGGCATCCCAACCGCTCCCGGACGCTACGTGCCCGATGTGGCCTTCTACGCATCGCCTGACCTGCCTGGCTACCTGTACTGCACCAGCGACACCAGCGACTGGAATACGAGCCAGCAAGCCAGCTGCAACAGCGGCTTCCGCGATTCAGCGACAGAAGATCTGACCGTAGCTGGAGGCACCAGCTTCGCCACACCGGTTTTTGCCGGCATGGTCGCCATTCTCAATCAGGCGCAAGGCTACACAGCAGGCCAGGGTCTCATCAACCCAACGCTGTACACGCTGGCCTCGAACAGCGTCACCTATGCGGCAGCGTTTCACGATGTAACGACCGGGAACAACGAATGCCCGTCCAGCCTCGGCTCTACCTATTGCAGCACCGCCGGTGAAGGCAGCTATACAACCACCACGGGCTATGACCCGGTCACAGGCCTTGGTTCGGTCAATCTAAGCGCCCTCGTCACTGCGTGGCCGGCCACCACCGGACCCGTTTTGATCTCGACAACGACTACAGTTTCCGCCTCGAGCACTACACCTGCCCTCAACGCGAGCGATACCTTTACCATCACGGTCACTCCTGCGAGCGGCACCGTTGCTCCCGGGGGAACAATTACGGCGATCGTTGATGGAGGCACGCCGGTCACCGGCATCGCTCTCGCAGCGAGCGGCTCTTCAGGCGTTGCCACCTACCCAACCTCCTTCACGACCGCAGGCACCCATACGATCGTGTTCCAGTATTCCGGCTCCACCACATTTGCACCTTCAACGACCGCCATCACTGTCACGGTTCCTGGCACAAGCTCGGGCAAAGGCACCTTCGCCTTGGCTGCGACCGCCGTAACTGTGGCGCAGGGTAGCTCGGGAAGCTCGACAATTACGGTTACTCCGGCTGGCGGCTATACCGGAACGGTATACCTCAGCTTCACCTCGTCGAACGACTCGGCTCTTGCCAATCTCTGCTACGACTTCACCACTACGTTGAGCGACGGCGATGGATCGGTGCCCGTCACGGGAACGGCTGCTGCCACAACTCAGCTCACCTTCGACACCAACGCCGCCGATTGCGCCAGCGCGGCAATCGCCAAGAGCGGCAAACACGCCATGCATCGCCTCGGCCCCGTGAAGACGTCGCAAAACAACACCCCAAGCCGGGCACCGCTTGCCATCGCCTTCGCGGGGCTGCTGCTCGCGGGATTCATGGGCCGCTCTTCACGCAAACTCCGCAACTTGGCCGCGGTAATCGGCCTGCTCGCCATCGGCTTAGGTCTCTCGGCGTGCGGCGGCAGCAGCTCCAGCTCCACGACGGTTTCCGATCCACCGAAGGGGACATACACCATCAACGTCACAGGACAGGACTCGACAACAGCCACCATCACTGCGACCACAACCTTCACCCTCGTCATCGACTAACCAGGCAGTTCCAACGGGGCAGGCGTCCTTCCCGGCGTCTGCCCCATTTCTTTGCCCAAATGCCTCTTCAGCTCCCTGTTTGATACACTGCGAGGCCGGAGGCTCTCTTCCTCTTGCAAAAGACCCACCTTCCCACCCCGCTCACCGAGCTCTCCGAAGAAGAGAATCTGTTCTACTCCACGGTGCGGAAATTCGCCGAAGAAAAGATCGCACCTCTCGTCCGCACCATGGACGACGAACAGCAACTCGCTCCCGGCCTCCTTCAACAGCTCTTCGACCTGGGCCTCATGGGCATCGAAACTCCCGAAGCCTTCGGCGGAGCCGGCGGCAGCTTCTTTGACGCGGTCCTCGCCATCGAAGCCATCTCCACCGTCGATCCCGGAGTCGCCGTCCTCGTCGACGTGCACAATACCCTGGTCATCAATGCCCTGCGCCGCTGGGCCACGGACGCGCAGCCGCAATGTTGGCTCCCGCGACTGGCTTCGGGCACCGTCGGAGCCTATGCGCTGAGCGAAGCCGGCTCCGGCTCCGATGCCTTTGCCCTTCAAACCCGCGCCGAAACTTGCGATGGCGGCTACCGGCTCTCCGGTCGCAAGCTCTGGATCTCGAATGCCCGCGAAGCCGGACTCTTCATCGTCTTCGCGACCATCGACCCCACTGCCGGCTATCGCGGGATCACAGCCTTTCTCGTCGAAAAAGACACGCCAGGCTTCGCCATCGGTCGCAAAGAAGATAAGCTAGGCATTCGCGCATCCAGTACCTGCGAGCTAATTCTTGATAATTGTCTCGTTCCGGAGGAAAACCTGCTCGGAGAACCTGGCAAGGGCTACAAGATCGCCATCGAGACACTGAACGAGGGTCGCATCGGCATCGCGGCGCAGATGCTCGGCCTCGCCGAAGGTGCATGGAATCACGCAGCCCGCTATGCAGGAGAGCGACGCCAGTTCGGCAAGCCGATCGCCGAATTCCAGGCCGTTCAATTCACGCTTGCTCAGATGGCCACACAGATCGAAGCCGCGCGCCTCATGGTCTATAACGCCGCTCGCCTCAAAGACGCCGGAAAGCCCTATGTCAAAGAGGCAGCCATGGCCAAGCTCTTCGCGTCCCAGGTAGCCGAGCGGGTGGCCAGCCAGTGCGTTGAAGTTTTCGGTGGAAATGGATTCGTGCGCGACTATCCCGCAGAGAAGTACTACCGCGATGCCAAGATTGGCAAGATCTACGAGGGCACCTCAAACATGCAGCTTGCCACCATCGCCAAGCAGGTGCTCAAGCAGCCGCGCTAACCGCCGAGCACGCCATTGGGACGCTTGCCGATTTACCCCACGCGATCGACGCTCTGCGCTTGCATCTTCTCCAGCTTAGCGTGACGCCTCTTGGTATCCACCTGCAGCGTCACCGTCTGCTGCCTCCGGTCGCGCAGAATCGTCACCTGCACAGGTTTCCCCTGGTTGGCCCGCAGCGCGCGATCCCAATCGGCTGTGGTCGCGATGCCATCCGAGCCCACCTTCAGAATCACATCGAAGGCCTTCAACCCTGCCGCCTCGGCCTGGCTCTTGCGGGCAATTTGCTTGATCATCAAACCGCCCTGGACGCCAAGATAATCGGCCATCTGCGAGGCCAGCGGTTCCACCAGCGCGCCCACATTCAGCGTGCTTGTCCCAACAAACGGAATATGGAAACCACCCGAAGGCACATCGCCCGAGCCGCCGGAGAAAATGCCCATCCCCGGAGCCGATGTCGACTGATCGCCTCCGTTGTCGAGCCGATTCCACACATCGTGTTCCATCTTTTTGCGGTCCGCCAACTGCACCGCGATGGTCTGCACCGCTCCGTCGCGGCTGATGACGAGGCTCACGGAGCGGCCTGCGGGAACCTCGCGCAGCATGCGCGTGAACTGCTCAGCGCCTTCCACGGCTTGTCCGTTGACCTGCAACACCACGTCGTTCACGCGGATGCCGGCCTGCGCCGCGGGCGCATCGTGATCGATAAGCGTGACAACCGCCCCGCGCACATCCTTCAATTTCAGTTTGGCCGCGGAGTCGGTATCGACATCGCCTACCAACACACCCATGTAGCCCTGTGTGCTTGAGTGCAGCAGCGGACTCGGCTCTTCCATCAGCTGTGCCAATCCTGCGGACTGTGCCGCCGCGCGGTGCGCCCCGAACGCCAGGCCAACCAACATCAACGCGGCAACCCCAAATAACCAGCTTTTTTGCAAGCTCAGAAACATAGTGCGGTACGGCCTCGAAAAGTACTTCATTTGTCTTCCCCCCTGTATTTTTGTCCTGATCAGGCTGGCACTCTGTAGGTACGGTGCCGTTTCCTGAACGATTTTCATAATCTACTGAAACTGCGGCACCCGGCGCAGAACCTGCCGGGAGACGTTGCGGATCTGGGGATTCTGATCCGAAGTGGCTACCGTCGACAGCACCTGACGTACGGTCATATCTGCCTCGACAGGCTCAAGAATGTTGATCGCTTCGGTACGGATGCGCGCATCGCTGTCGTTCAAAAGTGCCTCCAGCACCGCGTCACGCACACGCATATCTTCGGCGACATAAGGCTCAAGTCCCTTCAGCGCCTTCTCACGCACACCTTCGTTCCGGTCATAACGAAGGGCCACCATCAAGGCATCGCGAATGCCCGCGCCGTTGCAACTGTGACCCGCGCGGCACTCCGCCGCCAATAGGCCCACCGAATCGTCGCGGATCCCTGCCGATGCTGCGTCTTCCGATGCCATCATTAGCAACTGCCGAATCGCCGGATCGTCCAGCGAACCCTGAATGCGCTGCGGCACAACCTGGTTGTAGCGCACCTCGACCATCTCGCTGTTCGGTTGCTGCACAATGCTCGAAATGCTGGCCACATCCGCCGGGCTCGCTGGAATCGCAGGAATCGGCGACTCGCTCGCAGCCACCTGACTGGCTTTGCCCGCAGCATGCGCCGCCCGCGCCTGCGCAAATTCAAATCCGCCCACACTGCCCGCGCCGATGCCTGCCACTAACAGCAGGCCTGCGGCCACTGGAGCCGCCTGCAATCGCGCAAAATGATTCAGCAGCCCTTCGCCAAACCGCTCATACCAGCGCTTCGGCGGAATCGCGTCCAGAGCCTCTTCCAGCTGCATTCGCGAGCGCGCCACCAGGTTGGCATTCGGTTCAATCACCGGATGCACCGCAGCCAGCGTCTTCAGCGCCTGCAACTGCTCCCGATCTGCGCAGCACTCAGCGCAGGTTGTTAAATGACGGTCCAGTTCGTGGACCAGATCATCGGCGAGTTCGCCGTATGCCGCCAGAACGATCCGTTCATGCGCAACTTCGCAATTCATAGTGTTACGTCCTTCCAGCCTCGTACCCCAGTCCCACAGATCTAGTCCAAAAGTCTGCCGCACGCAGTGCTAGCGCAATCCCGCCAACTGAAGCCTCAACTTCTTGGTCGCCCTGAAGAGCGTATTTTTGGCGGTTTCTTCCGTGGTGTTCAACATCTCTCCGATAGTCCGCAGGCGGAGCCCCTGGTAATGCTTCAACTCAAAAACCATACGTTCCCGCGGCGTCAGCTTTCCCAGCGCGGCCTGGATTCGTTCTCCCAGAACTTTGCGATCGAGCTCGCGATCCGGACTCGAATACGACCGGTTGTCCGACACCGAAGCCAGCAAGTCAATCTCGTCGCCGGAGTGATCCACCAGCACAGCCGAATCTTCGCGGCGCGTCTTGCGTCGCCTCAACTGATCCAAGCAGAGATTTGTGACAATCCTATAAATCCACGTATAGAACGAGCACTCGAACCGGAAATTCCCTATATAGCGGAACGCCTTCAGAAACGCTTCCTGATAAATATCCTCGGCGTCGTGCTCGGAACCCGTCAGGTGCAGCGCCAGCCGCAAAACCTGGTTCTCATACTGGCGCACCAGCGCATCGAACGCCACCCGCGAACCCTTCTGCGCCTCGCGGATCAGCTCCATCTCCGGCGCACGCGCCTGCAAGCGCTCCTGCGCGCGGTCCGGCCCGTCCATTGCCCTCGTAGCCATGCCTGCAGAGGATTGTATCCTCCTTGTGGCTGGCCAGGCCAAACCGATCGGACCCGTCGCCAATGTAGATGCGGGGGCAGGTGCCAAGCTGGCAGCTTCAACTGTCATTGAATCACTGCTCCGTCGTTCGAAGAGTGGTTGCACTCAAGTAGACGCCAAAGAAGGCTCTAAGTGAGCGCCCTGCACAGTTCCTCTGTATCGGCGGTTACCGCGGCCCCCGGGTAAACTGGAAAACGATGGAGAATACGCTATTTCCCGGAATGATCCCTGATGAGACGAGAGAGGTCCCCAGAACCGCCACGGCTGATGGAAATGGCTGCTTTGTAGCCCATTGCGACGGCGGATCTCGGGGCAATCCCGGCCCAGCCGGCTATGGCGCGGTCATCGAGAACTCTCAAGGCCGCGTCGTCGCCCGCCTCAGCGAATATCTGGGCAAACAGACCAACAACTATGCCGAGTATGCAGCGCTCCTCGCAGTCCTCGATTGGGCCGTCAAGAATGGCGCAAAACGCCTGCGCGTCGTCTCTGACTCCGAGTTGATGGTTAAGCAGATGAAGGGCCTCTATAAGGTGAAGAACCCCGGCCTTGTCCCGCTTTGGGAAGAAGCAAAACGCCGCGCCGCCAAGCTCGACCGCTTCGAAATGAGCCACACCCTCCGCGGCGGCAACCAGGAAGCCGACAGCCTCGCCAACGAAGCCATGGACCGCGGCATGGGGAAAAAGCAGGGAACAGGGATCAGCGACCAGGGATCAGCCAGTCCAACGCCGCAATACGGCTCGGCCTCTCTTCAGGAAAATGCGCCAATTCCCAAGCCCATCCGCCAGGTCTTTGAAGGCCTCGTCAAAAACGGCGTAGTCCATCTAATAGAAGGCGAACTACCCGACGGTATCCTCGTCAAAGTCATCCGCGAGTAGCAAACGACTACGCGCCGCTTCAATTTGCATCGACTTTGGGTGCCCCATCCTAGGCGCGTTGCGCCTAGGGTGGGAAAGCAACGAACCCTTCCCCCCGCTTCTTTTCTGCTCAAGGCAGACCATTCTAGGCTAGACTGAAGATCGCCCTGCGCCACCGCAATCCACTGCGGCCATATCCTCGATTTCGGCGCGGCGCTGCCATGACGGCTTCTCGAGAGATAATCCAGCATTGGATCCTGAATACTGCGATTGAGTTCCGCCGAAGGCTTTCTGACTTTGTCCCTTTCGTCGAATCTGAATCCCTAAACGTTAACGAACTGCCGGGCGCGACTCCCAACGAATACGCTGCTGCATTTCTCGCGCTTCTCGATAACGGATTCATTCAGGCATATCCCGCCGAAATCGATGACCACCAGGAAGACACTGCCAACATGGATCGTTCAGCTGTCGAGACGATCTTGGAGCAGCGGCTTCGACTTCCTCGCGTGACAAGTAGGGTCCGCGTGCGAGCGAACCAGCCGAAACCGCCGAGCAAGCCTTCCGCACCGGATCTTCGATGGAGAATGACCGTGCTCGGAGGCGATGCCTGGGAAAGGCTCGCTAGACCAGACTGGAATCGCTACGTATCAACGGAAACCGACGACCAACGGGGCGATATCTGGTCCGCGAATCGCGATCTACTCATGGCTGAGCTTGGTTGGTATCGCGAGCTGACCTCTGCCAAAGTAAATCGCGACTCGGTCAGGATCGAAGTCGTGGACAACCACCCCATTACGTACTGGAAGGTTCTGCCGCTGGTTTACCACGCAGCATTTTCTTGCACATCCGACGCGGATGCGAGCCCGATGGACTGGCCGGAATGGTTTCGTGACTGGTGGATATCTCAGAACCAGTGGTACAAAGAGCCCTGGGAACTACCGGGCTGGCCGATTTCCGTCGGGAAATAACCCTCAGCTCTTCACACCCAAATTATTCCGCCACTGATGCCCGCCCCGCTCCAGTAGCCGCTCCGAGCAATCCGGTCCCCAGCTCCCAGCAAAGTAATTCGGGAAAACCTCCGGATTCTTCGCCGCCCACGCCTCCAGAATCGGCGTATACAACGCCCAGGTCACCTCGACCCCATCGCGGTGCGCAAACAACGTCTGATCCCCAAGCATTGCATCCAGCAGCAGCCGCTCATACCCATTGGCCGTCGACGTGCCGAAGGCCGCGGCGTAATTGAAGTCCATGTTCACCGGGCACACTGACATGTTCGGCGTATTCGGCACCTTCGCGCCGAACCGCAGTGCGATCCCCTCGTCGGGCTGGATGCGAATCGTCAGCAGGTTCGGTTGAATATCAGCGCAAGGTCCGGTCGATTGCATCCGGTTAAAGATCAGCAGCGGCGGCTGCTTGAACTGAATGCTGATCTCGGTAGCGCGCCTCTTGAGCCGCTTGCCTGCGCGCAGATAAATCGGCACGCCCGCCCAGCGCCAATTCTCAATCTCCAGTCGCACCGCGGCATACGTCTCCGTGCCCGACTCCGGGTTCACGCGCTCTTCATCGCGATAACCCACGACCTTTTTCCCCTCCACCACGCCGGGACCGTACTGTCCGCGAACCGCATTCAAAATCGGAATACTCGGGATCGCGCGCCACACCTTCACTTTCTCGCGGCGCACCGCCTCGGCATCGAAGCTCGAAGGTGGCTCCATCGCAACAAAGCTCAGCAGCTCCATCACGTGGTTTTGAATCACATCGCGCAGCGCACCCGCCTTCTCGTAAAACGGCCCGCGGCCTTCCACACCCAGCGTTTCTGCCGCCGTGATCTGCACGTGATCGATGTAGTTGCGATTCCATATCGGTTCAAAAATCCCGTTGGCAAAACGGAAAACCAAAATATTCTGTACTGTTTCTTTGCCGAGATAGTGGTCGATGCGAAATACCTGGTTCTCGTGAAACACACTATTGACTTGGTGATTCAGCTCCTTCGCCGAATCCAGATCGTGCCCGAACGGCTTCTCAATCACCACGCCAATGCGTCCATGCTCCGGCTGTGCCATGCCTTGTGCGCCAAGGTTCTCAACGATCGGAGCAAAATACTCCGGCGCCGTCGCGAGATAGAAAAGCCGGTCCGGCCCGATGCCTTTCTCCTGCGCAATCTTGTCCAGCTCAGCCTTCAGGCCCGCATAGTGCGAAGGGTCGTCGAAGCTCAGCGCGTAATAGCTGATGTTCTTCACAAAATCCTCGAGCAGCGGATCGGACTCTTTCACATCGCCGAATTCGACGATGCCTTCGCGCATATCGGCGGCAAACCCGCCGCCCAGCGGTCGCCGCGCCACGCCCACAATCGCGAACTTCTTCGGCAAGAGGCCTGCCTGCTCCAGGTGAAACAACGCGGGCAGCAGCTTGCGCTTGGTCAAATCGCCGGAAGCGCCAAAGATCACCAGGATTCCAGGATCGGGGACGCGCTCGCCTGTGTGCTGAACGCTGGACAAATCCTCGGGCCGAACCTTCATCTGCACCGTCGCCATAACCTATCGAACCTCCCGCCGCATTTCGTTTTTCTATTCCCTATTCCCTGTTCTTCAGTCTTTCTTCACCGCATGCCCACCAAACGCATTGCGCATAATCGAAAGCATCCGATCGGTGAAGTTATTCTCCTCGCGCGAACGAATCCGACGTATAAGTGACTCAGTAATCACCGGCGCCGACACATTCAGATCAATCGCCTCGAAAACCGTCCACCGTCCTTCGCCCGAATCGGCCACATACGCCTCAAGTCCATCCAGCGTGGGATTCTTACTCAGCGCATCGGCGGTCAGATCGAGCAGCCAGCTCCGCACCACGCTGCCAAAACGCCATATCTGCGAAATCTGCGGCAGGTCGAGGTTCAACTCCTCTTTCTTCTCCATGATGGTGAAGCCCTCAGCGTAGGCCTGCATCAAGCCATATTCGATGCCGTTGTGGACCATCTTCACAAAGTGTCCCGCACCCGCAGGGCCCACGTGTCCCCATCCCTTGTCTTTTGCCGGAGCCAGCGTCTCAAAGATTGGCCGCAGATATTCGACAGCTTCCTTATCGCCGCCAACCATCATGCTGTAGCCCTCTTTCAATCCCCACACGCCGCCCGAAGTTCCCACATCCACAAACTGATACCCCTTCGCTGTAACTTCCTTGTAGTGGCGCTGCGAGTCCTTGTAATTCGAGTTACCGCCGTCGATAAGTATGTCGCCCTTGTTCAGCAACGGCTCTAACTTGGCAATCGTGTCATCGACAGGCTTACCCTGCGGCACCATGATCCAGATCGCCTTGCGGCCCGTCAGCTTCTTCCCCATATCCTCAAGCGAGGAAACACCGACATTACCTGACGCCGTGAGCTTTTGCACTGCTTCGCTACTGAAGTCGAATCCCACCACCTGGTGGCCGCCCAAGCGCAGCCGCTCTGCCATGTTGCCGCCCATCTTGCCGAGGCCAATCAATCCTAGTTGCATAACATTCTCCCTTCGAATCCGTTACATAACTCCCAATTTCGCCAATTCGCTGCGCAACGCTGCCGCACCCTGAAATTGAATCGCTTTCATCCCTACAGCTTCAGCCGCAACCGTATTCTCTTCGCGATCGTCAATGAACAGCACACGCTCCGGCCGCACCCCAAGAATATCCAATGCCCGAAGATAGATCGCCGATCCAGGCTTGCGCAGTCCCACATAGCACGAACTAAAGGCAACCTGAAGGTGCTCGCGAATGCCAAAAGTCTCAAAGCGATAGTCGTTCGTCGCGCGCGCTTCGTTGTTCAACACGCCCAGCATGCACTTGTCCGATGCCGCAAGTTCTCCGAGGATTCCCAACGCTCCATCCTCCAGCAACTGCGACTGCGCGCAGATGGCATTCAAAAAGTCATCCTGCGAAAAGCTGCGCGGCACATAGAAAACCGTTGCCTCCAGATAGTCCTTCACTGCGATAACGTCGCGCTCCCAGGCATCGTTCTGCGTCGCATGCCGTGCCTCAAACTCCGCGCGATCGAGATGAAATCGATCCAGCACCGCCGCCCGCTCACGATGATCCCAGCCATTCGTCAGCAGGACTCCACCTACATCAAAGAGGATTACATCGAACGGGAACATTGCAGGGCCGCCTCTTGCACCGCTCTTCACAAAACTGCTTCAGGGATGGGAAAGACTGCTTGTCTGCTTGTCTGCTTCTCTGCTTCTCTGTTTTTCTGTTTCACTGCTTCACTGTCTTACTGTTTCCCTGTTCACTGCCCACTGTTTCTCTGATATTTCGCTTCGATGGCCAATACTTTCCTAAACCGGCGTGTAAACCGTTCCTCATTGGAGATGAATTTTGCGCGAATAAATGCATCCACAAGCTCGTACGCCAAAGATGTGCCGATAATCCGCGCACCAAGCACAATTACGTTCATGTCGTCATGTTCCACGCCCTGGTGCGCCGAATAGGTGTCGTGGCACATGGCGGCGCGAATGCCGGGAATCTTATTCGCCGCAATCGATACGCCGACACCCGAGCCGCAAATGAGAATGCCACGCGGCGCTTCTTCGGCCTCGATAGCCTCACCCACGCGCTCGGCGAAATCTGGATAGTCGTCCTGCGGATCGCATGTGAATGCGCCGAGGTCGACCATCTCGTGGCCAGCCTTCGTGAGATAGGCGCGTACCTCTTCCTTGAGGTTGAAGCCGGCGTGATCGGAACTGATAACGAGTCTCATCGTCGCTATTCCCTGCTCCCTATTCCCTACTACCTTTTCAAAACCGCCTTCGCCCGCGCAGCAACATTCTCCGCAGTGAATCCGAGCTCGGCCAGCACCTTCGGTCCCGGCGCCGAAGCACCGAACCGATCAAGCCCGATCACATCGCCGTCCTGGCCCACATACTTCCACCAGCCCAGCGGAGACCCCGCTTCAACCGCAACTTTCTTCACGCCTGCGGGCAACACGCTCGCTTTGTACTCCGCCGTCTGCTCTTCGAAAATCTCCCAGCTCGGCATGCTGACCACGCACGCCGCAATACCCTCGGCTTCGAGCAGCTTCTTCGCGTCCACGCACGGCCAAACTTCAGAACCGGTGCCGATCAAAATAATCGTTGGATTCGGCGCGTCTTCCAAAACATAGGCACCCTTGCTGACGTTCGCATACGCATCGTGCGTCGCCGGATCGATCACTGGCAGATCCTGCCGCGTCAGCGCAAAGAAGCAGGGGCCGGTGCGTTCCAGCGCCAGCCTCCAACACGCCGCCGTTTCATTGCCGTCCGCGGGACGAAAATCCGTCAAGTCCGGCACCGCGCGCAGCATCATCAATTGCTCGATCGGCTGATGCGTTGGTCCGTCTTCCCCGAGGCCGATGGAGTCATGCGTGTAGACAAATAGCGAGTGCGCCCTCATAAGCGCCGCCAGGCGAATTGCCGGCTTGCAGTAATCCGAGAAGCAGAAAAACGTGGACCCGAAAGGGACCAGTCCTTCGTGCGCAGCCATGCCGTTCACCGCAGCACACATCGCAAACTCACGCACCCCGAAGAAAACGTTGCGCCCCGCGGGGTCCACATGGAAATTCGCACCCGGCTTGAAAATTGTCTTCGTCGAAGAAGTCAGGTCGGCCGCGCCGCCAAACAACTCCGGCACCACCTCGGCAATCGCGTTCATTACCGCTCCGCCGGCGTTACGCGTCGCGACGGGCTTGCCCGCTGCGAAGCTGGGTAGAGCCTTCTCCCAGCCCACCTTGCGCTTGTTCGCCTTGGTACGTTCAAACTCCGCGGCCAGGTCCGGATACTGCGCACGGTACTTCTCGAAAAGCTGTTTCCACTCGCCCTCAAGCGCCGCTCCCCGTTCGCCAGCCTTGCGCCAATTCGCCAGCGCGTCTTCCGGCACATAAAAGCTCTCGTCTTCAGGAAATCCGAAAAACTTCTTCGTCGCCGCCGTATCGGCCGCACCCATCGCCTCGCCATGCACCTTGTTCGTGCCCGCTTTCGGGCTGCCGTAACCGATCACGGTGCGCACCGCGATAAAAGAAGGCCGCGATGTCTCGGTCTGCGCCGCTTCAATCGCCGCTTCGATCGACTTCAAATCGTTCCCGTCTCCCACAATCTGGACGTGCCAGTGATACGCCTCAAAGCGCTTCAACACATCTTCGGTGTAACTGAGCTCAGTCGGCCCATCGAGCGAAATCAGGTTGTCATCGTACAGCACAATCAGTTTGCCGAGCGCAAGCGTCCCAGCCAGCGATGCCGCCTCGTGCGAGACGCCTTCCATCAGATCGCCATCGCCGCACAGCACATAGGTGTGGTGGTTCACAATATCGAATCCCGGCTTGTTGTAGACGGCAGCCAGATGCCTCTCCGCCATTGCCATGCCCACGGCCATCGCGAAGCCCTGTCCCAGCGGCCCCGTCGTCACTTCCACGCCCTCTGTCTCGCCCGACTCGGGGTGTCCCGGCGTCTTCGAGTGCCACTGCCGAAACGACTTCAGATCGTCGATCGTGACCTTGTACCCGGTGAGAAACAGCGTCGAGTAAAGCAACGCTGAGGCGTGTCCGTTCGATAGAACAAACCGGTCGCGATCCGCCCACTTGAAATGCGCAGGATTGTGCTTCATCAGTTTGTGATACAGCAGGTACGCAATGGGCGCGCAGCCCAGCGGAGCGCCGGGGTGGCCGCTCTTCGCCTTTTCAACCGCGTCAACGGCAAGCAAGCGCAATGTGTCGATAGAAAGTTCATCGATGGAGAGTGCCGAAAGAGTGGCAGTCATGCTTTGTAGAATCCTTTCGCCGGGAGAGATGTCCGCGAGCAACCAGCTAGGTGGTTCCCGCGGCCAACTACATGGTCCCTGTTGTTTGTTGCGAAGTTTCGATCTTAAGGTTCACGTTGTAGCCAAGCCAACGTCCTTGCTCGGTCCATTGAAGAGTCCATGATAGTTCACCGCCGACGGGCGCGTTGGCGGTGGAAATATCCACGCTGTACCCGGCGCTGCCCAAGCTGCGGCTCTGGCTGATGTTCACCGTCTTCCACCCATCGGCCGACCAACTCACTGCAAACCGGTCTTCGTTAAGAACGCGCAACGTGGCGCCCACGGGAATCTTTTGAATGGGCCGGCGCAGAGAGTAGATTTCAATATCGCGCCGCAGAGTTTTCCTACCTTCCGGTTCACAATACCGCGCATAGACCGGTTCGATGCGGTCAAACACTTTTCCGTCCAGCGCCGACCGCAGCAACTTCAAATATTCGGCATGCGCCCACACCAGCGGCACCGCTGACCCGGCAGGCTGGCCAAATTGCAGCCGTGCTGCCGGGGAATTCGGCTCATCCCATACCTGCTCCGGCATCATCTGCCCCATTGTGGCAAATTGCTCGTAAGTTTCAGTCAGCGGCGCAATGTCATTTCCCGCGGCCAGTTCGTAATGCGCACGCTCTCCCGTCAGCAACGGCCACACGCGGCCCTGGCCCCATCCAAGAAACGGGCCGCCATCAGGCCGGTCGCCGTAGCCATCGTAGTTGTAGCGCAACCATCCCGGTCCCTGCGGAAGCTCGCGTTTCAGCACCGCATCCACCACTTTCAACGAATCCACCATCAATGGGTCATCGGCCCGCCGCACCCCATACCGAACCAGTTCGAGAAATCCTCCATCGATCACCTCACGGGCCTGAAAATAATCGCGCGTCCCAGGAGGCCGGTTGTTGAGGTGGATCATCTCTTTGCCGCATCCCTCGCACGCGTAGGCCTCGCCCTGCTCCGGCGGACGAATGCGCATGTAATGCCGCCGTACCTCGGGCAGCAGAATTCCTTCGTTCGTCACCGTCCATTCTTCAAGGTGATGTTCGATCCAGTCTGCAAAATCCTCATAAAACACCGCCAATTCGACTGAATCGTGAGCCCGCGCGATTTCACCCGCACAGACCAGGGCCGAAATGACCGCGGCGAGCGTGGAGGGCGAATAGCCGGCATTTTCCTCCCAGCGCTCCTGGTGCGTAATCGGCGCGTGCCGCACCAGGAATCCCGCCGCGCGTTCAACGAACGGAAACACATCCATGTTGCCCTGCCCGTTCACCTTCCAAAGCCGCCACGCAAGAATGATCGGGAACGCCACTTCATCCAGTTGCTCACCGGACCAGTAGGGCCTTCCATCCACCCAGAAATTCTGCGCAAAGCCGCCATCGGACTTTTGTGTACATGCCAGGTACGAAAGCGCTCGCATCGCCGTCTCCACGCGTCCGCACGCCAGCAGCGCGCTCGCCGTCTGAACCATGTCGCGCGTCCACACCAGGTGATACCCGCCAAGGTCGTCGTCGCTCTTGGCCTGCCCCCAAGGAATCGACAAGGATGCGACAAACGCACCTGAAAATGTCTTGTCCTCGTGGGCCAGCAGAACGTTGTGGCTCGCCCGCATCAGCTTTCCGCCGTCGCGCGCCTTCTCCGCAAGCCACTCGGGGTTCGCCACCCGATGCCACTGCGCAATAAACCGCTCCCGATGCTCTTCGAAAGGTCCCACCAGCGCGCTCACCGTCTTTTGCAGCGCTGTATGATGCCCCTCGCCGATTCCAATCGTCACCACAAAGGTGCGCGACCCATCCGATCCCGCAGCACTAAGATTCAGCTCGCCCATCACGGCAATGTTGCCGTTGGTGGCCGAACCAAACTCCCAATCCATGCGGTATTTCTCCATCACGTCGCGCCAGCCGTCGCTCGCACCCACAAACCCGCAGCTCACTCGCGAGAAGCCGCAGCTCGCGCCCATCGCTAGTGACCACTCGTTTTTCCAGGCGAGCAGCATCTTGCGCCCCGCGATATCCAACGCCCGCGCCGTGTTCCCCGCTCCGCCACCGTCCAGATGCGGCGCAAGCAGCGCGTACACTTTCAGCCGTGGCAAAAGCTCCTCGTGCCCCTCGATTTTGACCCACTGCAGTACAACCGAATGGTGCGGATCGCAGATAATTTCCCGTGTCAGGCTGTAGCGCCCCTCGGGATCGCGATTCACATAGCGCACGCCGAGCGCCTCGGGATGGATGTACTCAAAGCTCGTGATCAGGTCGCGCTTTTCTTCGTGCGCGAAGGTCTCCCCATCAGTGATCAGGAACTCCATGTCGCGGACCTGCGCATGGTCGATCGTCGGGTGATAGACTTCGTTCAAAATCCCATGCGAGCACGTAAACCAAACGCGGCTTGAAGCCGCATAGGCCGTGCCAATCGCGTCTTTCACGCTCGAAGTCCAGTGCGGTTCAAGTCCCGGCGCACCAAACGCCTCGCCTTGCTGGTCAAGCCAGCGATAGAGGGGCTGCTCGTTCACTCGTCGCTACCATTTCGGTGGGATGGGAAAGTCAAGCCTTTGATTCCGTCTTCTTAATCGATGTTTTGGTGAGGCAAAGGTTCCGGCGGAGTCCTCAATTAGTTTCGCACCTCACCCGCCTCTTGCTGCATCCATCCAGTTGTAAGGGGATCGCAGGATCGTGAGTGACAGACGAAACGGGCTGTCAGCCAATTCGGTATGACCGCCCAACTATGGACGACTTTGCATCTAATAAGTTGGGATGCTGGACATCCGGTCCTTCCGTCGCTTTCCATCCAACCACAGGGCCGCGCCTCAGAATGTGAAGATTCGGTTTCATGCTGCCGCGGCCCAAATCCACTCTTCACAATCAGTGCGGTTAAGTCAGCACAGTACAATCCGAACGAAGGAGATTTCCCCGATGGCTTACGAACTTGCCCCGCTTCCTTATGACTATGCGGCTCTCGAACCTTTTATCGATGCCGAGACCATGAAGCTCCACCACGACAAGCACCACCAGACCTACATCAACAACGTGAATGCCGCTCTTGAAAAGCATCCGCAGCTCGCCGCCAAATCAGTCGACGACCTGATTAAGGACCTGAATGCGATTCCTGAGGATATCCGTGGCGTAGTGCGCAACAACGGCGGCGGCCACTCGAACCACTCTGCCTTCTGGAAGCTGATGGGCCCGGCTGGCTCGGCCGGCATCGGCGGCGCGCCCACCGGCGAAATCGCCAAGCAGATTTCCGCCGACTTCGGCGACTTTGAAGCATTCAAGAAGACCTTCAATGAGACCACCGCGAAGCAGTTCGGTTCCGGCTGGGGCTGGCTCGTTTTCCAGGGTGGCAAGCTGAAGGTCATCACCACCGCCAATCAGGATTCGCCGCTCAGCCAGGGCCTCTTTCCCATCCTTGGCAATGACGTCTGGGAACACGCCTACTACCTCAAGTACCAGAACAAGCGCCCCGACTACCTTGCCGCATGGTGGAACGTTGTGAACTGGGCCGAAGTCAACAAGCGCTTCGCCACCGCCAAAGGGTAAGAAGATTCAAAACACGACCGTGGAAATGAGGGCGCGGGACTTTTCCCTTGCGGGGCGAGTCCCGTCCGCTTGATCGCACTTTCGTTCCAATCCTGCCTATCTTCTTTCAGTGAGCGCCAGCTGCATCTCTTCTTGTGTCAATGGCTTAAAGATCGACATTGTGATCCGACCCGAACATCTTCCAGGTTGGAATAAACGGGCTCACTGGCCGATAGATAGGCTTCAGATGAAGCCCACCGTTGAACTCTCGATGATCGTCAAGGATGGCGCTTCCGTTCTCGCGCGATGCCTCCAGAGCGTTGCGCCGTTCGTCGATCGAATCATCGTCGGCGATACCGGTTCCACGGATGACAGCGCAGCCATCGCCCGCAAATTCGGCGCCGAGGTGGTTTCGATCCCCTGGGAGCAGGATTTTTCGCGCGCCCGCAACCGCATCCTTGAGCATCGCAAGTGTGATTGGATCCTGGTACTCGATGCCGACGAAATGCTCGACGCCACAGGCGGCGCGCGCATCCGCCAGTTGATCGAGTCCCACACTGTTTACGCCTACCACAACCCGCGCTGGAATTACATGCGCGACATGAGCGCGCGGCTTGGCTTCCAGACCGCAAAGCCGAACCCAGTGATGTTCGAAGAGTCCAGGCCTTACCCGGCGTATGTTCCACTTCCCACAACGCGCCTCTTCCGCAGCCACCCCGGCATTTATTACGAGGACTGCGTGCATGAAACCATCACGAAACGATTGGCTGCACTGCATCTCGCTACCGGACGCGCGGATTTTGTGGTTCACCACTTCGGCCACGCCGAAGACGCCGAAGCCGACCGCCAGAAGAAAGACGAACTCTACCACGCTTTGGGCGAGAAAAAGCTCGGCACAAACCCAGATGATCCGCAAGCTCTCATCGAAATGGGGCTGGCGGAACTGGAGCACGCGCGTCGCCCCGCCGCTGCCCTGGCCCACTTTGAACGTGTATGTGAGCTGAGTCCCGAATCTGCCGCCGCATGGCTCTATACCGGTGTCTGCCTGGTTCGATTGACTAAGCTCCCTGAAGCACTCGTCCGCCTTGAGCGAGCTGCGGATCTGGGATTACAGACTGGCCTGCTCTTTCAAGCGGTAGGCGATGCTCATTTTCATTCGGGGCGCTTTACACAGGCTCGGGCGGCCTATGTGCAGGTGGCGGACTTGGGAGAAGCTTCACCGCTGAGCGAGGCCAAACGCGGCGCCTGCGACATAAATCTTGGCTCCGTGGCGGAAGGCATTCGCCGCATGCAGCGCGCGGTTGAAGCGGCTCCGGCATACGGCGAGTTGTATGACATACTCGCGGCAGCTTCTCTCCAGGTTGGCAATCTCTTACTGGCGACCCAGACGTTGCAAGCGCGGCTGCACATGGGCAAGCCAACCGATTTTCACTTCAAACTAGCGGCTGTTCTGCAAACGGAATTCAAGGCCCGACAAGAAGCCCAAGCCATGCAGCAAATCGCATCCTGAGTCACTGCGAAGTGGCTTCAGCACATCCGCAAATCAGAGACAGGCATCAAAGCTGTTCCCTGTTCCCTGTTCCCTGTTCCCTGTTCCCTGTTCCCTGTTCCCTGTTCCCTGTTCCCTGTTCCCTGTTCCCTGTTCCCTGTTCCCTGTTCCCTGTTCCCTGTTCCCTGTTCCCTGTTCCCTGTTCCC
>Ga0302326_10004230_pt1 | contig 33351 bp, 27 predicted proteins | sample Palsa_T0_3_FD_202264 | JGI IMG/M metagenome (GOLD analysis project Ga0302326, IMG submission 202264) | Peat permafrost microbial communities from Stordalen Mire near Abisko, Sweden - Palsa_T0_3 | ecosystem: Environmental > Terrestrial > Soil > Palsa > Peat permafrost | place: Sweden: Abisko...
TGCTGAACGATTTGTTTTTTCGTGTGCGTTCCCTGTTCCGGAGGGAGACCGTGGAATCCGAGATGGAAGACGAGTTGGGGTTTCATTGGGAACGGCAGATCGAGAAGCATATGAAGTCAGGAATCGACCGGGACGAAGCTCTGCGGCGAGTGCGCATGGAGTTCGGCGGCCTCGAACAGGTGAAGGAAGATTGCCGCGACGCGCGCGGCGTGTCCCTGATGCAATCGCTATCGATGGACCTTCGCTACGGCTGGCGGACGCTGCTCAAATCGCCGGGCTTCGCGGCGGCGGCGCTATTCACGTTGGCACTGGGGATCGGGGCCAACACCGCGATATTTTCGGTGGTCTACGGCATTCTGCTGAGGCCGCTGCCGTTCCGAGATGCCTCGCATCTGGTCCTGCTGAACGAGACGACGCCGCAGGTGGGAGACGTAAGCGTTTCTTATCCGAATTTTCAGGACTGGCGCAGGCAGAGCCGCACGTTTGCGGAAATGGCGGCGGTGAGCGGCGTCCAATTCAACATGGCCGGCAGCAGTCAACCGGAGAATATCGGCGGCCTGGCCGTTTCGCCGAACTTTCTTCCCATGATGGGAGTACGGCCGGTGAGGGGCCGGGGATTCACCGCTGACGAGGAAAAGGCCGGCGCCGCGCCGGTAGTGCTGCTGAGCTACGCGCTCTGGCAGTCGCATTTCGGTGCGGACCGCAGGGCGATCGGACAGACAATTCGTCTGGACAGCCGGACCGTGACAATCGTTGGCGTGCTGCCGCCGGACTTTCGCTGGGTGGAGAAATGCGATGTGATGGAGCCGATGGGTGTCTGGGCCACGCATAACGACAGCGCCACCAACAGGGGAGACCGCGGCGACCTGCTAGTGGCGGGGCGACTGGCGGCGGGTGTGCGCATGGAGCAAGCCCGCTCGGAAATGGAAACCATCGCGGCAGGGCTGGCTCGCGCATATCCCGGTGTCAATGCCCAGTTCGGCGTCAACCTGCGGCCGCTGCGCGAAGCGTACTCGGGCAACGTGCGGCCGGCCATGTTGGTGCTGCTGGGAGCCGCGATCTTCGTGCTTCTGGTTGCCTGCGCAAATGTGGCGAATCTGTTCCTGATGCGGGGCGCGGTGCGCGCGAAGGAGATGGCGCTGCGAATCGCCATCGGTGCGAGCCGCGGCCGGATTATCCGCCAGATTCTGACCGAAAGTTTTCTGGTGGCGCTGCTGGGCGGGCTGGCGGGAGTGGGCCTGGCGATGGCGGGAATTCCGGCGATCGCGCGTTTAATTCCGCCGGATACGCTCGCCGGCGCGAGCGTGGGCATGAATGGCGCCGTTCTGCTTTTTTCGGCCGGCCTGGTGGTGCTGTCGATGTTTGTGTCCGGGCTGGCTCCCGCGCTACATTCGACGGGCAGCAATGTTCAATCGGATTTGAAGGAGGGCGGCAAGACGACGAGCGCCGGTGCCCGGAACCGTTGGCGCGGCCTGCTGGCCACGACCGAAGTGGCGCTGGCGCTAGTGCTGCTGGTGGGCGCCGGGCTGATGATGAAAAGCCTGTATCGCCTACTATCGGTTGATTCCGGCTTTCGGTCCGAGCACGTGGTGAAGCTGGAGATGGACCTGCGGACCTCGCAATACGACAAGGACCCGGCGGTGATCGCTTTCTGGCAGCAAACGCTGGACCGGGTCCGCGCGTTGCCGGGCGTGGAATCCGCGGCGGTGGGGACCTCGATTCCACTCACCGACGACCATTCGCGCACCAACATTACGGTAGAAGGGACCTGGCCGAAGCCGGGCAGCTTTCCGCATCCGGATATCCACATCGTCAGCCGGGATTATGGAAAGACGCTTGGCATCCGGCTCTTGCGTGGCCGGGGGTTCACCGATTCCGACCGCGAGAATTTTCCACCCGTGGCGATGGTAAATGCAAGCGTGGCGCAGCGTCTCTTCTCGGGAACAGACCCTATCGGCAAACGGTTCATTCTCGGCAATCCGGGAACGGACCCGCTGAAGTGGATCACCATCGTGGGAGTGGTTGCGGACACCAAGATGTACGGCCTCGCCAATCCCGCGCGTCTGGAGGTGTATTTTCCGTTCCGCCAGGCGCCGTCGAATAACATGTCGTTGTTGGTGAAATCCGGCCAGGACGTTACCGCGCTGGTCTCCGCCATTCGCGGTATTGTCGCTTCGATAGACAAAGAGCAGCCCATCTTTCGCATCGCCACCATGCAGGAAGTGGTCAACGCTTCGGTTTCCACGCGGCGCATCACGCTCATTTTGCTCGGCCTGTTCAGCGGACTGGCGCTCGTCCTGGCCGGCATCGGAATCTACGGCGTGGTCTCCTACTCCGTAACGCAGCGCGCGAGAGAGATCGGGATCCGGATGGCACTGGGCGCGCAGCCCAGCGATGTAGTGCGGCTGGTGCTGGCGCAAGGCGGGAAAATCTCGGTCGCGGGCATTGTAATGGGCAGCGCAGCTTCTCTCGGGCTCACCCGGTTGATGGTGACGCTGCTGTACTCGGTGAACGCGGTCGATGCGGCGACGTTCGCCGTTGTGGCTTTCGTGCTCGCGCTGATCGCGATGGTGGCGTCCTATATTCCGGCGCGGCGGACTCTGCGGGTGGATCCGATGATCGCGTTGCGGCAAGAGTGAGGGGGAGTCAGAAGTGGGACAGGTTGGTAGCTTTGCAAATCGGCCGCCTTGCTTCGTCCGATTCTGGTCCGATCCTATTTCCGGAGAAATAGAGTAAGGGCCCTCACGCAAGCCTACGGAAACCTCACATTATGGGCTTTCAGGCTTTCTTTCAGCACGGCGTCCCGCCTGGCCCGTAAATTTTCGATCGTTTGAGTCGCCATTTTGTAGCTCCTATCTACCTGCCGCCTCTGCGGCTGCTCCTGGTGAGGCCGCGCGAATCTCCGGGACCTCGAGAATTCGAACGCCTTCCGGCGGCCGCTCCACCGCCAGAACCATGGTCTGAATCATCTGCGACAGCGTGACCAATCCCAGCCGGCGCGCCGAATCGCGGGTTAGAGGCAATGCTCCCAATATCCAGTACAGCGGCGCCAGCAATATAGGCCAATTGCGGCCGGGCCCGAGCACGTACCAGGGGCGCAAAATGGTGGCATTCAGGCCGGCCGCGCGAATCGATTCCTCGACATGCGACCGCACCGCGATGTACTCTTTCATAACCGGCGCCGGGTGGGCCACGCTGACGTATACGAAGTGGCGGATCCCGGCATCCCGCGCGGCTTCTACGGCGGCCTCAGCGGCCGGGAGATCCACCTGGCGGAACAGCGCCGCCTTTGCCGGGCTCGGATGACTGACGCCCACCAGGTGCACTAGCGTATCGACCCCGCTCAGCAGGTTGCGATAGCTCGCGCAGTCCAACGGATCGCCGATTGCGGTTTGGCAGCCCGCCGGCACGCGATTTTCCGACCCCGCCCGAACCAGGGCGCAAACCCTGTGGCCGTGCGAGAGAAGAGCTCCGGCCAGATTCCGCCCCAGGAAGCCTGTGGCACCGCTGATCAAGACGTTCGCCATAATTCCCACTCGTTTACCGGGGAGCATGAACGCTTGGAGTTTGGAAGAGTCCGGTGAGCGCGCGGGGCGTTCGAAGATTGCTCCGGAGCACGCGCCAAGCGATCCGCGGAGCCAGCACCGCCGGCGGCGCAGCCAGCAGGTTGCTTACTTTGTGGAAAGCCAGCGCCACCGAGGGATCGCGGTGAGCGGCCTAGTGGAGCTTCCACATATATGCGTTGAGCACTTTCACGGCGAATGTCCGCCGGCCGATGGCTTCCCGCATGTTGCCGACCGCGATGCTCCACGGGATATCGATCGCTTTGGCAGCCCGCGGAAAGAAGCGCCGCGCCAGGTTGGTTTTCCCTTGCGCCAGCGCGCTCTGGAGCTCTACCGCTTCCAGCGCCGCCACGGTTATCCCCTGTCCATAAACCGGATTGAAGCTCGACATCGCGTCCCCGATCACGACACTGATAACGGTCGTACAGTTCGGCCAGCGCTTGCGGTTCCCACCGCTGCAGCCGCATCACAACATCCCCATCCCCCGTTGCCAGAACTGCCAAGATCAGCGGAAACATACGCTCACCCGGTACGCGACTCGTTCTATGGATTATAGCCGCTGATGACACGCCCGGCGCAATGGACCGGGAGTATGCGGCCAAGGATTTGGAGAAACTGGTCGCGCACTACGCCGACCACTTACCGCAAGCAGGCGGATGGGTCCTGGAAAGCCATTGCGGATATCCCCAGTTCCGACGTGCCGCCGCCGTCCCTCTTATCCACCGCTAAGAAGAAGTGAGCGGGCTAACGAACTGAGTTATGGGGCGGCTTGTGGGATTCGAACCCACGACTTTCGGAACCACAATCCGACGCTCTACCACCTGAGCTAAAGCCGCCGCGGCGAACACTTTTCAGTTTACCAAACTCTTCCTTACAATCCCGCGCGCCGCCACAGCTCATCCACCCGCCGCTTCACTTCGTCCGACATCCGGATCACGCCCGGCCAAGGCCTCTGAAAGCCCTCTTGGGGCCACTTGCGCGTAGCGTCCACTCCCATCTTCGAGCCGTAATCCGGCAGGCGGCTGGAATGGTCGAGTGAATCCACCGGCCCCAACACAAACTGGATATCGCGTTCAGGGTCTATGTTGTTCAGGGCCTTCCAGGCTACCTCGCGCACATCCTGCACATTCACGTCCTCATCCACCACCACGATGCACTTGCTGAACATGGCCTGTCCCAGTCCCCAGATTGCATGCATGACTTTGCGCGCATGCCCGGGATACGACTTGCGGATCGCAACCAGGATCAGGTTATGGAAGATGCCCTCGGCAGGCATGCAAATGTCGCGCACCTCGGGCAGTTGCAGGCGCATCAGCGGCAGAAAGATCCGTTCGATGGCCTTCCCCATGTAAAAGTCCTCCATGGGCGGCGGGCCTACAATAGTCGTGGCATAGATCGGATCTTTGCGCTGGGTGATGCAGGTGACGTGGAAGACCGGATATTCATCGGCCAGTGAATAGAAGCCGGTGTGATCGCCGAACGGTCCTTCGGTGCGCAACTCGCCAGGCTCGACGTATCCTTCGAGTACGATCTCGGCCTGCGCCGGAACTTCGAGGTCGCCTGTCTGGCATTTCACCATCTCGACCGGACTGCCGCGCAGGAAGCCGGCAATCATCATCTCGTCCAGATCCGGCGGCAGCGGCAGAATTGCCGAAAACATGGTGGCCGGGTCCGCGCCAATAGCCACCGCCACATCCATGCGCGGCTTGCCGAAATGCTGCATGCGGCGGTAGTGTTCGGCGCCTTGCTTGTGCGTCTGCCAGTGCATACCCGCCGTACGCTCGTCGAAGATCTGCATGCGGTACATGCCGCAATTGCGCTTGCCGGTGTCGGGATTGCGAGAGAACACCAGCGGCAGGGTGATGAAACGGCCGCCGTCTTCCGGCCAACATTTCAGCACCGGATAATCCAGCAGCGAGAAATCTTCACGCCGGATAACTTCCTGGCAGGGCCCCTTCGAGACCACTTTGGGAAAGAACGACCCCATCTCCGCGAGCTTCGGCAGCATCTTGAGTTTGCCGATCAACCCTTCCGGCATACGCATCTCCAGATACTCGGCAATGCGCGCCGCCACCGTTTCGACCGTATCCACCTCAAGCGCGATCTGCATCTTGCGCATACTGGCGAAGCTGTTGATGAGCACCGGCATGCGGTAGCCTTTGGGCTTTTCGAAAAGCAGGGCGGGACCGTCGCTTTTCACCGCGCGATCGGCGAACTCGGCGATCTCCAGAATGGGGTCCACTTCGAAGGAAATGCGGCGGAGTTCCCGGTTCTTCTCCAGCGCGCTGATGAATTCACGCAGATCGGCGTAGGCCATAACGAGGTTGTCTCACTTCTACTATGATTGAAGTTCACGTTCAAAATCATCGTCCTGATGATGGGAGAGACTATGTCCAGTCGAGTGGCGGTGGTCACAGGCGCGAGCCGCGGGATTGGCCGCGAGATCGCCTTGGCCCTGTGCCGCACAGGTTTCGACGTCGTGGCGGCGTCGCCGCAGATCGAAAAGAATGAAGAACTGCTGGAAAATATGCGGGCTTTGGGCGGGCAGGTCCTGGCCGTGAATATGAACCTGCTCTCGTTCGATTCCATACGCGAGGGTTTCGCGAAGGCGCTGCAGCAGTTGGGGCGCATCGACGTGCTGGTGAACAACGCTGGCGTTACGCGCGATGGCTTGGCCGTGCGCATGAAGCGCGAAGATTGGGACCAGGTGCTGCAAATCAACCTGCACGCGGCATTTTTTGCGTGCCAGCAAGTGCTGCCGGGCATGATGAAGCAGCGCTGGGGCCGCATCATCAATATTGTGTCGGTGGTGGCGGAAAGCGGCAATGCCGGGCAGGCGAACTATGTGGCTTCCAAGGCGGGCCTGATCGGCTTGACCAAGGCGCTGGCACAGGAGATGGCCCCGCGCGACATTACGGTCAATGCCGTGGCCCCCGGTTTCATCGATACCGATATGACCAAGGTCCTGTCGGACGATCTCAAAACAAAACTGCTCGCGCACGTGCCGTTGCGCCGCTTGGGCAGACCTGATGAAATCGCCGCGGCCGTGCGGTTCCTGGCCAGCGACGACGCCGGGTATATTACGGGTCACGTTCTGGACGTCAACGGCGGGATGTATATGTAGAGGGGCCAACGGAAAATTCTCATGAAGCAACTGGCACTGGAAGCGCTGGATGCGGCGGTGCGGCGCGGTGTTTCCTACGCTGACGTGCGCGCCATAGAGATTCGCGACCGGCAAGTTTCCACCAAGAACGGTAAGGCTGGACACGTCTCGAGCTCAGTCTCCATGGGCCTGGGTATTCGCGTGCTCGCCCACGGTTGTTGGGGATTCGCGGCCACGGACGATTTGAGCAAAATGGGCATTGAAGCAGCCGCGGCCCTGGCACTGGCGATCGCGCGCGCCGGCACTCTTGCACGAAAGCAGGACGTGGTGCTGGCGCCGGAAGAAAAGTACGAGGCTGAATGGGTCTCGCCGGTACGCATCGATCCTTTCTCCATTCCGGTCGACCGCAATGTGGCGCTGCTGCTCGAGGTCGATCGCGAGCTGCGCCGCAACCCCGGTGTAACACTGGCCGAAGGCGCCATGAGCTTCGAGCGGCGGCGTCAGGTGTTCGCTTCTTCGCTGGGCAGTGTGATCGACCAAACGCGTTACCTGAGCGGCGTGGGATATTCGGCGCTGTGCTATAAGGATGGCGAGATTCAGAAGCGCTCTTATCCGAATTCCTTCGGCGGCCAGCATCAGCTCAAAGGGTACGAACTGGTAGAAGAGTGGAACCTGGTGGAAAATGCCGCGCGCATCGCCGAGGAGGCGGTAGCGCTGCATGATGCCGACCAATGTCCCGAGCTCACGTGCGACCTTATCCTGGACAGTTCGCAACTGGGATTACAGATTCACGAATCCATCGGCCATCCCATCGAGCTCGATCGCGTGCTGGGGAGCGAGGCCAACTACGCAGGCATGAGCTTCCTCACGGTGGATCAACTGAACCGTTTGCGCTACGGTTCGGATATGGTGAACGTGGTTTCCGACGCGCGGCCGGAGCACGGTCCCGGGCTCGGTACGTTCTTATTCGACGATGAGGGCGTGCCCGCGCAGTCCACAGACATCATACGCAACGGGCTGTTCACCGGCTATCTGACGTCACGCGAAACCGCGCCGGCCATAGGGCAGACACGCTCGAACGGCGCCATGCGCGCGGATGGTTGGGGGCGCATTCCGCTGATCCGCATGACCAATGTAAGCCTGCTGCCGGGCGATCAGACATTGGCCGAGGTCTTCGAAGGCACGGAACACGCCATTTACATGCAAACCAACCGAAGCTGGTCGATCGACGACAAGCGCTACAATTTCCAGTTCGGATGCGAGATCGGGTGGGAGGTCAAGAACGGTAAGCGGGTCCGCATGCTGAAGAATCCGAGCTACAGCGGGATCAGCACGGAGTTCTGGAACGCCTGCGCGGCCATCGCCGGACCCGAGCACTGGATACTCTGGGGCACGCCGAATTGCGGCAAGGGGCAGCCGGAACAGGTTATGGGTACGGGCCACGGCGCGAGCCCGTCGCGCTTCAGCGGCATCAAAGTCGGGGGCGCTTATGCGGAGTGAGAACCAGCGGCGGCTGCTGACGCGTGGAGAGTGCGCGGAGCTCTTCGAACAGGCGGCCGGAGCGGCGCGGGCGCTCGGAGTCGATGATATCGAAGTGATCGTAGCAGCAGGGTCAAGCGCTTTGACCCGTTTCGCCAACAACGCCATCCATCAAAATGTGGCTGAGCGGGCCGGCCAGCTTTCCGTGCGGCTGATTATCGAAGGGCGCACCGCGCGGGCCAGCACCAACCGGATGGATCATGCGTCGATACGCGAGGTGGTGGAAGAAGCCGCGCTGCTCACGAAATTGCAGGAGCCTGATGGCGAGCTGCTGCCGCTGGCGGAGCGCGACGATGGGCCTGGTGTTGCAAGGCGCTTCGACGCTACGGCAGAGGTGACGCCGGATGAGCGCGCGCGCGAGGTGGCCACGGCCATAGGCATCGTCGAAGGGGCGGGGCAAACCGCCGCGGGCATCTATGCCACCTCAGAATCGATGTGGGCGATCTTCAATTCGCGCGGTCTCGCCGCTTATCATCCCGAAACCATGGCGCAATTTTCGATCACGGCAATGGCCCGGGACAGCTCCGGATGGGCCAAGGGCAGCGCCTGCGATCATGGGGACATCGACCCGGCTTCCCTGGCACAATCGGCAGCGCGCAAGGCGGAGCTTTCACGCGCGCCCGTGGAGCTGCCTCCCGGAAGCTATACCGTGATCCTGGAGCCGGCCGCCGTGCTCGACCTGGTGGGCGAGATGTTTGGCGATTTCAGCGCTACTGCCATTCGCGACGGCCGCAGCTTTCTGCGCGATCGTATCGGCCAGAAGCTGTTTGGCGAGAACATCACCATTCACGACGACGTGTACCACGCGCTGCAAGCCGGCGCTCCCTTCGATGGCGAGGGAGTGCCGCGAGCCAGGCTGGCGCTGGTGCAAAAGGGAGTGATCCGAGAAGTCGCTTACAGCCGCCAGGCGGCGCATCTGGAGTTGACCAAGCCGACCGGCCACGGCTTCCCGGCGCCAAACGAAGTAGGCGAGGCGCCCATGAATATCGTGATTGCAGGTGGCGATACACCACTCGAAGAGATGATTGCGGCGACCGGGCGCGGCATTCTGGTCACGCGGCTTTGGTACATACGCGAGGTCGATCCCTACGAGAAGATCATGACCGGCATGACGCGCGATGGCACCTTCCTGATCGAGGGGGGCCGGATCGCCCGCGGCGTGCGCAATTTCCGCTTCAATCAGGGCCTGGTGGAGCTGCTTTCGAACGTAGAGGCTCTTTCGCCAGGCGTTCGCGCATCGGGGGAGGAGGCTTTCGACATGGTGGCGCCCGCTATGAAAGTGCATAATTTTCATTTCACCGAGGTGACCCGATTCTAGATCGCGCGGAAGCGCAGTAAACTTAGAGTGGAGGACTTTTGCACTCACATTCTCACGCTCACGTCTCCACGGGAAGGATGCTGTGGTGGTCGGTCGTGGCTACTTTCGGCTTCGTGGGGGTGGAGATCGTTGCGGGCATACAAGCCCACAGCCTGGCGCTGGTCTCCGATGCCGGACACAATTTCACCGACGGGCTCGCCCTGCTGCTGGCGTGGTTCGGGTTCTACCTGCAAACCAGGCCGGCTAATGAAAAGAAGACCTACGGTTACCAACGCGCGGGCGTGCTGACGGCATTAGTCAACGCGCTGACACTGGTAGCGCTCGCGGGGTGGATCTTCTACGAAGGCTGGCAAAGGCTTTGGCGCCCTCAAACGGTTCACGAAAACATCATGATGCTGGTGGCGGCGGGTGGGTTGGTCCTCAATGGCGGCATTATGTGGGGCCTGCGCGCGGAGCGGCAAAATGACATCAACATCCGCAGCGCATTCGTACACATGCTGGGCGACCTGCTGGGCGCTCTTGCAATCATTGCCGGCGCGCTGGTCATTCGATACACCGGGTGGCAGCAGGTCGATCCGATCCTTTCGCTTCTGATCGCGGCGCTGATCGTGTGGACCGCGTGGGACATCATCCAGGAATCCCTGAACATCCTGCTCGAGGGGCTGCCGCGCGGCTTGCAACTGCAGTCGGTAGTCGGCTCGATGCGCGGCGTCGAAGGGGTGTTGGACGTACATGATCTGCACATCTGGAGCCTCGGCTCCAACAGCCACGCGCTGAGCTGCCACGTGCTGATCGAAGATCTTCCGCCCTCCGCCAGCAACTGTGTCCTGGCGCGCATCAACGATGTGCTGGGGCGAAAGTTTCACATCCATCACACTACTGTGCAATTCGAGCACGTGGGCTGCGCCATGGCGGAGAGCGGGTGCGTAATTCCTGCTGAAGAGCGTCATCACCACCACGAGCACGGGCATTAGTTTTTGACCGGCGTGCGTCCTGGGGATAGCCAATGTCAGACCTGACCTTCGACGGACAGACACACACACTGACTCTTAGAGGTCAGGAGGGGAATATTGTCGGGACTTGGGCGGCGAACAACCGCACTGACTCCCACGCCACGTTGCAATTCATTCCAAATGGCAATTACGCTGTTCGGGATTCACGGGCCCCCACTCGACACGGCGCTACGGATGATTCTATCGACGGGCGCTACGGCACGCAGGGCATAGTCCAATTCAATGTCCCTGGACACGTTGGCGTGGGAATCCATGCCGGACGCCAAGTAACCGCAGACCTGACTCCCGAGCGTAGCGCCGGTCCGGATCATGTCACAAACGGGTGCATACGTACGAACGAAGCCGCCATGAGAGCTATCGTGAACACGATGCGAAATGATCCGTTAACTGTCGTCCGGGTAGTCAATAACCGCAACCAGCGGAGGTAGGCATGCGCTTACTTGCTCTCGTTGTCCTTCTATCGGGTTTCAGCTTCGCCGATGATCTGCCATCCAACCTGATCGCACCCGGCAAACCAGAGACTCTCCTTTGCGATATCGATGTGCACCATACAACGCTTTCGGATCTAAGGAAGCGTGTCGCTACGCCGCTGAGCCTCAAGACCCATCCGGAAACTGAAGAGACTGCCGAAATCGTTTGGCAGCAGGAAGGGTCGCGGATTCATGCGACGATCAACGCCGACAACATCGCCTACGCGGTCGAGGTCAGCGGGAAAGCCAGTCCCATTGCCAAGACCGGCCGCGGGCTGGCCATAGGCCAGTCGTCAACCGAAATAAAGAAAATCTACGGGTCACGCTTGCTCCGGCGGGGAAACGACATTACGGTGCAATGGAACGACGGGACGGAACTGAGAGTCCGTCTGACATCAGGCCGAATCAGCTCACTCCAGCTGATAGCAAACGTCGAGTAAACGACTCGCGTTGAGGTAAGCAGACAAGGGGCACGGACACCGCCGTGAATTCACAGCGCGGTCGGTGTTATTTCGATCCCCACACCACACCCCTGCGGAGGCTGAACGAGGCGCCGGCAACTTAGTCAGCCTCTTTGTTTCAACAAGCCCTCCAGTTTTTGAAGCGCTCCTTCCAGGCCTTGCAAGTTGGTCAGGACGGGCGCGAACAGATCCCCTGTTTTCGCAAAGCGCTCCGGGGCGTTATAGATGGTGAACTGGCCAGGCGTGAGGCCGGGCCGTACTTCGCGCCACGCCAGCGGCGTCGCCACCGGAGCGCCGGGATACGCGCGCAGAACGTAGGGCGCGGCGATGGTCTTGGACTTGCCGTTCTGCAGGTAGTCGAAATAGACCCGGCCCTTCTGGCGCTTCGAGACCGAGCGCGGAGTGGTGAACAACGCGGGCCGTTCGCGCTGGACCAGGTGCGCGAGGATCTCCGCGAAAATCCGGCTCTCGTCGTATGTGTATCCAGGGCCGATCGGAACATACACGTGCATGCCATCGCCGCCCGTGGTCTTCGGATACCCTTCCAGACCGATGGCTGCCAGCTTTTCGTGCACCAGCAGAGCGGCTTCGACGATGAGGTCGAAGGGGCAGTCCTGCGGGTCGAGATCGATCAGCACAAAATCCGGGTTATCGAGCGTCGGCGACCGGCTCATCCAGGGATTGTGATCGATACAGCCAAGGTTCACCAGGTACAGCAGGCTGGCGCGGTCTTCGGCGAAGACGTAGCGCGTAGGCCCCTCGACGTGTTCCGAGTAGATCTCCTCTGTGCGTAGCCAGGGGGCGAAAGTCAGGGGAACGTCCTTCTGAAAGAAGAACTGCTGCGTGATGCCATTGGGGTAGCGCTTCAGCGAGAGCGGCCGGTCTTTGAGGTGCGGCAGGATCAGGCTGGCGACGGCATCGTAATAGTTGAGAATGTCCCGTTTGGTGATGCCTTCGGCGGGATAGAAGACTTTGCTGAGATTGGTGAATTTGAGCTGCTGGCCGTTGATATCGAGGGAGACATCGTTCTGTTTGCCGGCGAGCAGGGCTTCGGCGGGGCTCGCGCCGCCAGTCTCGCCCGCTTCTTCGCGGACGCAGTCGGCCGGGTCCACATCCGGACGCAGGCCGAGATACACCGGCGCGCGTAGCTTGCTGTCTCCAGTCCAGTTGGAGAACTTCACCTCCGCTACGAGCTCGGGCCGCACCCAGCCAATGTCACGGCCTACTTTGGGCGCATCCGGAAAGGGCATGGCCGGTATGCGCAGGGGCTCGAGTTGTTTATAGAGCGATGCGAGCGTTCGTTGGTCGAAGCCGGTGCCCACGTTGCCTACCCACACCAGCTTGCCCCGGTCGTAGAGGCCGAGGATCAGGGCGCCGAAGGGTTCCCGCTCGCCGGTAGTGAAGCCGCAGATAATGAACTCCTGCCGCTGTACGATTTTCAGCTTCAGCCAGTCGCTCGAGCGGCGCGGCTCGTAACGGCTGTCAGCGCGCTTAGCCAGGATGCCCTCGACGCCGGTTTCGCGTGCGGCTTCGAGCATAGCTTTACCGGCCCCGGGGAAATGCTCGGAAAGGCGCAGCACCGCTGCCGGCGTCAGGATCGTTTCGAGCAATCGCTTGCGATCGATCAGCGCCACCTGCCGGAGGTCGTAGCCATTCAGATACAGCAGGTCGAAGGCGAAATACACGACCGGCCGGGAGCGCGCCAGGTGCGCAACCGAATTGGGATCGGACTGCCCTATGCGCGGCTGAATTAATTCGAAGTGCGCTACGCCTTTTTCATCGAGCGCGGCAATTTCGCCATCGAGAATTGCCTGGTCGGCCGCGATGTAGTGCGAGATCACGCTCAATTCGGGATATTGCTTTTCACACGAATGTCCGGTGCGCGACACCAGGCGGATGGATTCGCGATCGAGGAAGCAGATGGCCCGCACGCCGTCCCATTTGACCTCGAAGAGCCACTCGTCGCCACTCGGCGGCGTCTCAGTCAAGGCGGCCTTCATGGGCGCGATGGCCTCAGGCATAGTAGCTTCTACGGCGCCTTTCAGCGCGGCGAGATCAATCTGAAGTTTTTTTTTGCGTGGCGCGGCAGGCTGCTTTGCGGCCGTCGCCGAACGCGCCGCTGCTGTGCGCGCGGGCCGGCTGCTCTTCCATTCGCGCTGGGGATCGCCCGCCGTCTTTTGCTTGGTCTTGCGGGCAGGCAAGCCTTGGGCGATCTCCTGCTGTGTGCGTCCGGAAAGTACACTCCAGGCATGTTGTTCGATGTCCCAGCCGGGCACAGCCTCGTCATCGCGCTTCTTGATGATCAGCCACTCGTTGCCCTTGCCGCGGTTCCTCATGTGAATCAGGGCAAACTCGCCCTTCAGCTTCTCGCCGTGAAGTCGGAACTTGAGGTCGCCGCGCGCGATCTGCTCTCCCACCGGCGCGTCGCCCAGCAAATCCCAGGTGCCGCGATCCCACAGCATCACGCTGCCCGCGCCGTAATTGCCCGCCGGAATGTTGCCCTCGAAATTGCCGTAATCGAGCGGATGATCCTCCACCTTGGCAGCCAGATATTTGGATAAGGGCTCGAGCGAGGGGCCCTTGGGAACCGCCCAGGAGACCAGCACGCCATCGATCTCCAGCCGGAAATCGTAATGCAGACGCGTGGCATCGTGTCGCTGGACAAAAAAGCGGGGCGCCGCGCTTTGAGAAACGCGTTTACTTACTCTTGTTTCAGGAGGCGGCTCGGGGGTGTTTTCGAAATGGCGTTTCCGAACATACTCTTCCAAGGCCATACAGTCTTGCCCGCCCTCCGTCTACATGATATCTTCGGAACGAAGTCTATTACCAGTGAGGATACAGGATCATGGCAAGTACTGTGTGGAGAGGGCATCTGACGTTTGGCCTGGTTTCATTGCCGGTGCGCTTGTTCAGCGCGGCGCGCGGCGAATCGGTGAGCTTCAACCTGTTGCACGCCAAAGACAATTCGCGCATTAAACAGGTGGTATTTTGCCAGGCGGAAGACAAGCCTGTGCCGCGCAGCGAACTGGTAAAGGGCTATGAGTACGAGAAGGACCACTACGTGGTCATCGAAGAAGAGGACATCAAGAAAGTCGCCCCCAAGACCGCCAAGGTGATGGAAATTCTGGAATTCGTCAGGGGCGATCAGGTGGACCCCATCTACCTGGAGAGCTCCTATTACATGGCGCCCGACGAGGGCGGGGAAAAGCCGTATGCGCTGCTGTTCGCGGCGCTCGGCCAGGCAAATTACTTCGCGGTGGCCAAGATCGCCATGCACAATCGCGAGCACATTGTGATTCTGCGGCCGGGCAAGAAGGGCATCCTGCTGCATACGATGTACTACGCCGATGAGATACGGCAAGTGGATGAATTTCGCACCAATACCGACCTGGTGAAGCCCGCTGAGCTGGCCATGGCCAACATGCTGATCGAGACGCTGAAGGCCGAATTTGAGCCCGAGAAATACCACGATACGTATCGCGACAATCTGCTGCAGATGATCGAGGCAAAGAAGGAAGGGCAGGCGGTGGTGGAGACGCCCGAGCCGCACGTGGCTCCTGTAATCGACATTATGGAAGCCTTGAAGCGCAGCCTGGCGGAGAAGAAAAAGCCTGTCCAAGCGGCCACCGCCGCCGCCGGAGAGGCACAGCCAGAGGCCGCCGCCGAGCCGGTCACCAAGAAGCGGGCGCGATCAAAAGCGGTCTGAAGGACGGCCCAGCTTTAGAATGCGGCCGCCCACGAACTCTTCACCAGCACCCAAATAACCCAGGGCGCCACTACCGCCATCAGCGCCTTCGGGAAGGGGAGTTTGCGTGAGGCAACCGAGATGCCGGTGGCCAGCAGCAGCATCGTCCAGAAGGTGAACAGGTCGATCGACGTGGCCACGCTGTAAAGAAATTTGCCCGTATTCGGCGGAGGCTCGAGGGCCGCGCCTAGATTAAAAAAGAGCGGATTCTGCAGATTGAAATCGTCCGGGTTCTTGAGGAACACGACGATGATCATGAGGATGGTAGAGATCAGGCCAGGCAGCATGGAGTACGAGCTGATGGCGAACATCTGCTTGAATTGCAGGGAAGCCCCCATCATCTTGCAGACCAGCAGAAGGACCCCGGCCACGACCACGGCCACCAGCGGAATGCCGATCAGACTGCCCGCGTAGCCGATTATCGGGGCAAACTTCGTTCCGGCGTCAATGCGCATCTCGCGCTGGTCGGCAGGCAAATCGCGCGTTTGAGGACTTTTCTCCATGGTCTGTTCCATGTAATGGCGCCACCCATTGTGTACGGTATAGCAGTAGGTGAAGACACAGGCGGCGACTACCATCAGAATCAGTGGCACGTACCAGCGGGGCCTGGCCACGATATCGGCAAATGCCGTCTTGGGCTCGAGATAGACGCCCGTGATGCGGCTTACTTCGCTCATAGGAGGAGCAATGTCGGTGGGGAGTTCCGGTGTCATAGGAATTCAAGCTCCGAGGTGGGATTATGACAAGAATTGAGCCGCGATGCAAGCGCTACTCTGGTTTCATGATGCGCACTCTTCGCCGTTTCTTAGTGACGGCCCTGCTGGTGACGGCCTGGCTACACGCCGCGGATACCGTTCGCTCCCTCACCATCCTACACACCAACGACCTGCACGCACGGCTGCTTCCCGACGAACAGGGGCGCGGCGGATTTGCCGCACTGGCCGCAGCCATCCGCCGCGAGCGAACTGGTTGCGCGGCCTGTCTGCTGCTCAACGCCGGCGACCTGGTGCAGGGCACGCCGGTGTCGACCCTGTTCCACGGCCTGCCTGTATACGAGATCGCCAATCTGTTCGGCTTCGACGCAGCCACGCTGGGTAATCACGAATTCGACTACGGCTGGGAACAGGTGGCGCGCTTCGTCCACACAGCGCAATATCCGGTAGTCACCGCCAATGTCGTCGATCAAGAGGGCCACCTGCTGGCCGTCGCGCCCTATGTGGTGCTGAAAACCAATGGTATCCGCGTGGGGGTGATCGGTGAGGTTCTGGGCGACCTGATCCAATACAGCACCCCGGACAAGCTGGGGCCGTGGCACACGCTGCCGGTGGTCGAGACGGCGCGCAAGTATGCCGATGAGCTGCGCGGCCGGACCGACCTGATCGTGGTGCTCGGACACATCAACGATTCCGAAGCGACTCAGATCCTGCACGAAGCTCCAACAGTCTCGATCGTGGTGAGCGGGCACGATCATACCGCCTTGCGCGCCGCGGAAGAATATCAAGGCCGCATCAACGTGCGCGCCGACGGTTACGGGAAGGATTTCGGCCGCCTGGATCTGCAAGTGAACGTGGCCGAGCACAAAATGGTCTCCTGGAAATGGCGGACGATTCCCGTGGAAGCGAACCACATTACGCCCGCGGCGGATGTGGCGGTGTTGGTCGGCCAGTGGGAAGCCAAGGTCTCCAAGATTGTGGATGTGCCGATAGGAGAGGCGCGGCACGCCATCGCCGGGCCCGACCTGAAGCGGCTCATCGAGCGCGCCATGATGGAGGAGACGGGCGCGGATTTTGCGTTTATGAATCAGGGCGGCGTACGCGACAAATTGCCGGAGGGCCGCCTGCTGGCACGGAATATCTGGAACGTGATGCCCTTCGACAACATAGTGGTGGTGGGCCGATTCCCGGGATCGAAGCTGCCCGCGAATGTGCTGGCCGGCCGCGTGGTGGACCCGCAGCGGGAATATTCGCTGGCTGTGACCGACTTCACGGCCGCCAATCAGAGCGCGCCCGCACAATTAGCGGCAACCGGCCTCGAGTTCCCCCAAACCGGACCTTTACTGCGCGATTTGCTGATCGACTGGGTGAAAAAGAAAAAGGTCGTTGAATAGCTGTCTTCCGCCCGCCGCAACCGGTTGTATCGCCACACGCCTGCGGCACGTCCAATAGAGTGGAGCTACGATCAATGACTCGCATTAGTCTGTGGAAATCAGCCGCTCTTGGCGCAGCGATATGGTTTGTTCCGGGCGCTTTTGCTGCAACGGATGTACCGGTAAGCATCATTACCACCCTTAAAGCGCAGAACAACGCGCCCCCGCCGAATGTCACGCAGGCCGATGTGCTGGTTTCGCAAAACAAACGGCGCATGCAAGTTACCGGCTTCTCGCCCTTGCGCGATCAGGGCGGCCTGCAACTCTGGATATTGATTGACGACGGCTCCGCCGGGTCGCTCGGATCACAACTGGCCGACGTGCGCGAATTCGTGCGGCAGCAGCCTTCCACAACCCAAATCGGCATCGGTTACATGCGCAACGGCAGCGTCGCCGTGGTGCAGCCGTTGACCGCCGATCACGAATTGGCGGCCAAGTCCATGCGCCTGCCCATAGGCGTCCCGGGCATCTCGGCAAGCCCCTATCTGGCCCTGATCGAACTCATTCATAAGTGGCCCGCCACAGCGGAAGCGCGCGAAGTCCTGATGGTTTCGAGCGGCATCGATCCCGATTACGGTTCGGGTCCCGATAATCCTTATCTGAGCCGCTCCATTGATACTGCCCAGCGCGCCGGAGTAGTGGTTTATTCGATCTATTTTCCGACCGCCGGCCGTTTTGGCCGCGGTTACGGCCGCATCAATTGGGGCCAAAACTATCTTGCTCAGCTTAGCGAGGAAACCGGCGGGGAGTTTTACTGGGAAGGCAGTCACGCTCCCGTCTCGCTGGCTCCTTATCTGGAGAGCATGAACCGCCGCCTGAACGAGCAATACCTGCTTACGTTCCTGGCGGAGCCCGAAAATAAGGCTGGGTTTCAGACCATCAAGCTCGCCACGGAAGTGCCACACGTTGGTCTGGCGGGGCCGCGCAAAGTATACGTATCCGGCAAGTAAGAGACGTTCAGCGCGCCGTCTTCAACTCGAGCCGCCGCTGCCTCATCCAGCGCAGGCGGCTCTGCTGCTCTTCGTACAACGTACCGATTCCGGCCCAGTAATATCCCGCCACGAATAACAGCAGAAATGGAATAGAAAAGAAGTTGTAAGTGTCGATCGCAAACGCAATCATAGCCACGAAGTAAGTGCCGATGGCGATTTCGATGTAGGGTAGCCAGCCGCTCTTGCGCCGGTACTTTCTGGTTTCCAGATTCAGTGGCCGGCCGCTCACTGCATATTTTGCCGTGCGTACGAAGCCCGTGCGAACGCGGAAAAGCGCTTCCAGAACTGCGCGGGTATTGACCACCGTCAGCGCTACTCCCACCGCCATGAGGGCCGGCAGCAGAAACAAGGAACGCTTCCAATTCTTCGGATACAGTTCCCGCTGTGCGATCACGTAGAAGGCGGAGATCGACCAGAACGAGGCTGCAATGAGCGGCAGGTCGATCAATACCATCTGCCAGACCCCCATGTAAAACCGCACGATCATCACCGGCAGCATCAACGCGGAGACCACCATCATCAGCGGATAGGAAAGATTGGGAGTCAAGTGCAAAAACGCTTCGATCTTCAAGCGCCGCGAAAGCTTTGCGCGGCGGATGGCGGGCAGCAGCTTCAGAGCGCACTGGGTCAACCCCTTGGCCCAGCGCGACTGCTGTACCTGAAAGCCGTGCATCTCTACGGGAAGCTCGGAAGGGCAATCGAGGCCCGGCATGTACACAAAACGCCAGCCCTTCAATTGCGCCCGATAGCTGAGGTCTGAATCTTCCGTGAGCGTATCGTGCTGCCAGCCGCCGGCGTCATCGATCATCTTGCGCCGCAGAATGCCAGCCGTGCCGTTGAAATTGAAAAAATAACCCGCGCGCGAGCGGGCGCCGTGCTCGAGAATAAAATGGCCATCGAGCAGCATTGCCTCGACTTCGGTGAGCAGATTGTACTCGCGGTTCAGATAGCTCCAGCGTGTTTGAACGACGCCCACCGATGCGTCGGCAAAGTGATGAACCGTACGCATCAGGAAATCCGGCGGCGGGACAAAGTCCGCGTCAAAGATGGCGATGAATTCGCCGCTGGCAGTCGCCAGACCTGCCTGCAAGGCCCCGGCCTTATAACCTTCACGATTGACGCGGTGGTGGTACTCGATGGGAAATCCCAGGGCGCGATAGCGCTCTACCAACCCTTCGGCAAAGGGAGCAGTATCATCGGTGGAATCGTCGAGCACCTGGATCTGCAGCAGCTCGCGCGGGTATTCGATGCGCGTAATTTCGTCGATCAGCCGCTCAACCACGTAGCGCTCATTGTAGATGGGTAGTTGAATGGTAACTGGCGGCAACTGTTGGAAGCGCCTGGGCGGCTCGCCGGTAGCCTTCTTACGATACTTGAAGTAAGTACGGATAATATCATAGCGGTGCAGGCCATAAATGGAAAGCACCCCCAGAATGGCAAAGTACGGGATCAGGATCGCCCAATCGAACCAGCCCAGTTGATGTACCCCGGCAAACGTATCGTCGAACAGATTCCGCATGATGCGTGAACCGGTCGAGTTCGCTGCTAAAAATGCGAAAGGGAGCAGGGTTGCCGCCATATCGTTGCGAACTGCTCTACCGTTTTATTTTAACAAATCAAGACCCTGTGTTTATTGAGTTTCGACTGTGCCGGGGGGCGGCCTCTTCAGCTTGCGGTGAGCTGGCCGCCGCAACTGAAACCAGGCTCCGGCCGCCGCGATCAGCGCGGCCGCAGACAGACAAAGGGCGCGATAGAACTCCGGCCGTCCCGCGAACGTGTAGGGACCGAGGAAAAAACCACGCACCATGATGAACAGCACGGCGAGGCTCCACAACACGAACAGCAGCCGCCAGATCCGGCAGATGGCGAGGATCAGCGATACCAGTCCCGCCAGCGCCAGGAAGAGGAGCCAATAGCTGAAGCTCTGGCCATGCCATGGCAACATATTCAGATGCAATGTTTGGCCGCTCGACAAGGCAATCACCGCAAGGGCGAGCAGAAAAAAGCTCAATAGCCCGTGAAAGAAGTAACTGAACACGCACACAATGGCCCTCACCAGAAGACCTCCGATTCTCAAATGAACAGGCTATTGTAACAGCGTTGGCGGCTCATCCAACCACTTCAAGCGCCTTCAAAATCACCGGATCCCGGCGCGCTTCCACTTCGTCACCCTTTTCGACGCCTAGCGCCTGATTGAAGATTTCCGTCTTCAGACGGTTTTCGATGAATTCCCGCTCGGCAGACCACTCGGTTACGCCCGGCTGTATCTCATGCTGCGAGAGAAACACTTGAAAATCGTCGAGCAGCGCCGAATTCACTTCGAAATCCTCTCCCACTTTGTGATTGCGCACATAATCAGTCGCAAAGGTCGTAAAGGAGCCGCTGGCATCCAGGACCGCGCGCAGCCGGTTCATCGTTGGAGGATAAACTACCTCGTCAGGCACAATACCGCCTCCGCCGGTCACCCTGCGGCCCGCGTCGGTGCGAAATTCCGACTGGATGTTGGGGTGGGCCGTGGTCGCGCCCAGCTCGAATCGCGCGGCGTCGAGCGGTTTTTGTATGGAGCGGCCGCTCGGCGTGTAGTAGAGCGCGGTGGTCAACGCCAGGCCGGCGCCCTGAGAGAGCGGAAATACGCCCTGCACCAAACCTTTGCCAAAGCTGTCCTCGCCGATGATGATGGCCCGATCGTGATCCTGCAGCGCGCCGGCGACAATCTCGGACGCGCTCGCCGTCTTTCCGTTTACCAGTACGGCGAGCTTAAACTCGTAGGGGGTCGCGATCGTGGGAACCGTTTCCGATTTTTCGGGAACATTGCGCCCGCGCACCGTCACCAGCTTGACTCCCGGTTTGAGAAAAAGCGAAGCGGTCTCGAGCGCCGAAGTCACCATGCCCCCGGGGTTGTTGCGCAGATCCAGCACCAGGCCCTTCAGGTTCGCCCCGCCCAGCTTCTCGATAGCCTCTTTAATCTGTCCGCCGGTCTTCTCATCGAAACTCGTGACCCGCACGTAGCCCACGCCGGGTTTTAGGAAATAGGCGCGGTCGACACTGGGCGACAGCATTTCTTCCGGCGTCAGCACGAAATTCATGAACCGCGCATTGCCGGGCCGTTTGACCACCAGTCGAGCCGGCTGCTGGCGCGATTGAGTCAGGAGCTGTATGATCTGCTCCATATCGAGCCGGTTGAGCGGGTACCCGTTCACCGCCATAATCTCATCGCCCGGGCCAATACCGGACTTGGCTGACGGCGTCCCCGGCAACGTCTGCAGCACGATCACGCGTCCGGGCAGTACCGAGACCACGCTGCCGAAGCCCTTCTGCGTGGAGGTCTCCATTTTCTTGAGCTGCTCGAATTGTCCCGGATCGAAGAAGACTGAGTGCGGGTCGAGGCGGCGCAACATGCCCGGAATGGCGCCTTGAAAAAAGGCCTGCTCGGCGGAGACAGGGTCGGCGGCGTTGTCTTCGACGATGGCGTAGGCGTCGGTAACGCTTCTCACGCCGGATTCCATGTCGTCCGCCGCATACAGAGGCGCAAGGCATAGCAGCGTAGCGAGAGCCGCGGTCTCGCGGAGATATTTGGGCATTCGATCCTGGTTAACTCTTATTCTAACGTGGCGCGCGAGTGGCTCCCGATCAGATTCTTCCGAACTTGGCGACGGCCTCCTTAATCGACCGGAACTTTTCGATGAATGGATACATGCGGTGTTCGGTGTCGTCGAGCTCCTGCGCCTTCTTCAGGATTTCGGCGGCATGCGCGCGCGGCACCACGGCGACGCCGTCCTCGTCAGCCACCACAATGTCATTCGGATTGACGCGCACGCCGGCGCAGTTAACCGCAATATTCGCGCCTGCGAAACGATAATGATTGATGGAGGTGGAAGGCGCCACGCCCCTGGTGAACACGGGAAACTGCAGGCGCTTGACCTGCGGCAGATCGCGCACCGAGCCGTCTACGATGGCGCCCGCCAGACCGCGATATTTCATGGCGGTGGACATCAGGCCCCCGATGCCCGCCGTGTCCAGTCCATCTTCGAGCACCATGACGTAAACCGATCCGGCCGGGGCGGCATCGATGGCGTCCAGCATGCCCTGGGAGGCGGCCGGGCCTTCCTTGTGCTCCTCTTTCTTCAGCAGCACGGTGGTGGCGGGCCCGGCAAACTTGGTGGTGAAAATGGGGCGCATGTCGTGCGACATAGAAATGCGTTGGCCGTAAAGCTGTTCGGAGGCGTCGGCTACGGAAGCCACTTCGACCAGGCGGAAGCCTTCGACGAGCGGATCGCCGGCGGGTTGCGCGACCAGCCAGGCGCCCACCAGCGGAATCAATACGGCAGCGGCCGCGAGCGACGGTCTGAGTTTCATGGTTCAGAACGTAGCATATATTCCGGCGGACGGGCCGGGCGTGTTACAGTGGAAGCGGATTATTTTCAGTCCGGCCAGCAAGTCCCCATCGTCTAGCCCGGCCTAGGACATCGCCCTTTCACGGCGGTAACGGGGGTTCGAATCCCCCTGGGGACGCCAAGTCTTATCAGTCACTTGTAGCCTTTCCTTTCGTCAATTGCTTTGGCTCGGTAACGCATGGGTAACACGGAACGCCAAAAAACATTATCCAAGGTTGCTACGGCATTCCAAGGAACTGGGGGGAAAGGTGCTGATACCGCGCTGCCATTCTCAGGTCTTTGTGCCCTAGCAGTTGGGCGACGGTGTGTATGTCCGCCCCCCTCATTCGGAGCCAACTGGCCGCCGTATGGCGTAGATCGTGAAAACGGAAGTCGAGTAGTTTCTGGCTACGGCACAAGCGAGCGAACGCCACGCTTACCTGGCCCGGCGTGATCCCGGTAAACACCAACCCATCTTTCAGAATTACATCGACTAGCGGCATGAACGCAGGTTCAGGCGCCAACGAGTAGAGCAATTCCACGAACATAGCATGCAGATCATCGCGCTTGAACTTGACTGCCCTGCAACCGTGCACACGGCAACGGTAGTACGAGTAGAGCCCGCCGTTTCCATTGGACGTGCTGCCAGTCAACCCCTTTCCGCACGCTTCGCAGCGGACAAATACCCTCAGAGAGAAGTCCGGATTCTCAGCGGATCTCAATTGGCGACTGGATCCGTTGCCGGTGAACCTGTCTTGTACGCGCATAAACAGATCTTCGGATACAATTGGCTCAAATTGCCCGCGCTCCTTAATGCCCCACGCGCGCAGGATTGATCCAACCCGCGTATATCGGATTCCTCAAGAGCTTATCGAAGGTCTGCTGGGTTAACGGATGGCCCGATGTATCTCTCAATCCCAGGCTCGTCACATCCTCAAGTACTTTTACCTTGGAGCATGCGCCCGCTGCGTATAGCTCGAACGCCTTTCTGATGAGCGGCGCCCGTTCACTATTCTGAGTCAGATTCGGTTGACCAACAGGAGCATTGGGTACATTTTGGTATCCGATAGGGGCCCTGTGAACCCACCGCCCCACGCGTAGTGCGGCCTTCATGCCCTCGATGGTCTTTGCAGTCCGCATTCAATTATCGAATGTGCCGAAGGCAGCAAGCATTGATTCTGTAAATTCGCCGGACGGTGAACTATCGAAGGCTTGTGTAGCGGCGCGGGTATCAATCCCTTCAATTTCAAAGTAGCTCTCACCGAATGATAATCGACAGTCTCACGTGAGAACCTAGTCGTATCGTAGAACACGACCGCCGCTATCGCCTTATGGTTAAGGGCGCTTGTTGTGATAGGTCTAAAAAATGCGAGCCAGCTTCAACGGCTCGGTGTGGAAGCTTCCGGCATATGGACTTTGTGATCCTTGAACCCGTCAAATAGCAGTGTTTTGAGCGCAAGCAGCCAGACAGCCGTCAGGTAGATGCGTCTAAGCCACACGTTCCGCAACCGCCGTGCAAGACGCGCGCCCAAAAGCGCCCCCACGAACATAGTCGCGCCAAGAATGAGCCCGAGCCGGTAATCCACGAGGCCATGCCGCAAGAAAATTATCGTGGCGATGCCGGAAGAGAAGACGTTAACCAGCTTGGTGGTCGCAATGGCTTCGATAAACGTCATGCGAAAAACGGCCAGAAAGACTGCCGTAAGTATGGTGATGTAGCCCCCACTGAACACGCCGCCATAAATGCCGAGCAGCAACGTCAGAACGTAGCCGGTTACCTCCATCCGCCGAGTTGACGGCCCGGAAAAGACTTCGACGCCGGAACGGCGATAGACCATGGAGAAAACAGCAAGCCCGATGATGGCCGTTGAGACGAATGCCGGGACAATACTCGTGGGGATGACCAGTAACAGACGAGCCCCGACCGCAGAGCCCACCAACGTAACTGCGATAAGGCCCGGCAAGCGCCCACGATTGAGTGCATTTCCCCGAAGAAAGGGCAGGCTTCCCCCCACGCTCATGAAGGTGAGCGCGAACATATTGGTAGCCACAGCCGTGCGCGCGTCGATTCCGAACTGGAACATGACCGGGACGGTGATAACCGACGTACTTCCCGTTACGACACTGACCCCGCTCGTGACGAAAAAGACTGCCGCCAGGATGAGAATCCCAAGCCCCGTCATGACCTGAAATCCTACCATGCGGGAGCATGCCTAACAATAGCTGGCGGCCTGCGTCTGTTGTTTCCATAGGAGGATAATCGGTAAATGCTTAGAACGGCTTCACTTCTTTTTCTGGGAACGGCATTAGCTTTTTCTCAGCAGGACCACCATGCCCTGGTAAACGAGCACGGCGACCATGTCATGGGCTTTTCGCACGAAAAAACGACCCACCATTTCGAGCTTAACGGGGACGGAGGGGTTATTGACGTGCGCGCCGATGATGTGAAAGACACGGCCGGCAGGGAACAGATTCGCTCGCACTTCCACCATATCGTGCAGATGTTTGGGGAAGGCAATTTCAACGCACCCATGTTGGTGCACGGCATAAACGTTCCTGGAACCGAGACCATGAAACGGCTCAAAGAGCAAATCCACTGGAGCCTAACCGAAACGCCACGGGGAGCCCGGATAGACATTGTGGCGGATAATCGGGAAGCGCTTGCCGCCGTGCATGACTTTCTGCGCTTTCAGATTGCTGACCATAAAACAGGTGATTGCACGGCGATACGGTAAACCCGTTGTCGCGCCGCTTCCCTTGCCCACAGCGGCGGAATGGCGGAGAGCGAACCAATATCGGCCCACGGATACCCGTCAGATGTCGTTTGGCTGGTTTTGTCTTAATCCGTTCTGTTTAGAGTCAATCACTTCCCTTAACGTCCATTAAGCATAACGGCCTATTCTACGTTGACACAGCAGAAGTTCTAGCATTCGAGCGCGACCATACGCGGGGTTCAAGCTGGGCTTTGGCCTGAGGCTCTAACCTCAGGCTCTAATCCTTAGGCTCTAACCCATGGATAGTCTAGGGAATCTAGGCACGGCTCCATACAACACTGGGATTTACAATAGCTTACCGATTAACGATTTGGGCGGCCCTCCCCTCGCCTGTCTTGACGCATTCCCGTAGGGTTTCGAGTCGTTCAACGAATCCACGAGGCGGTTCCAATTCGCAGTGATTAGGGACGCCATCACACCGACGGGCTCGTCGCCGCGACGATTACCCAATAAAGCTGAATACGACCGGCGTGGGCACGCGAAACGAACATTGTCCGGAGCGAAGCGCGGCCATCGCTCAACACTCTTGCGCTAGCCGCGCAATAACAATCCGTGCAATGGTTTTCAGGGGCGTGTGCTGGTCGGCATGCCGCGCGGCGTCTGCCCGGCCTCAATATGTGCCGCGAAGCCGCCTCTACGCGCCCACTACCAGTTCTTTGCTTCCATATTCCTTGAGCTTGTTGTGTAAGGTCTTGAGACTGATGCCCAGGATCTCGGCGGCGCGAGTCTTGTTATTGTGAGTGTGGTCGAGAGTACGCAGAATCAGGCCCTTCTCCGCTTCCTCAACGGTAGTCCCGATACTGAAACGCACCGTCTCCAAATCGTCCGGAATAGCGGCGGCAGTCTCCGCGGCAGTGCCAGGAGCCGCCGGGGCGGCAGTGCGGCCCTGCAGGAACACCGGTATATGCTTGAGCTCGATGACGCCTTCGCCCGCTAAAATGACCGCGCGCTCCAGCACGTTGCGCAATTCGCGCACGTTGCCGGGCCAATTATGCCGAAGCAGCGCCTCCATCACATCCTGTGAAATTTCGCTGACGCGGCATTCGTGTTTGCGGTTGAGGTCGGAGATCAGCGCTTCGGCAATCAGCCCGAGATCCTCTTTGCGCTCGCGCAGCGGCGGCAGGTGGATGTGAAAAACGTTCAACCGGTAAAACAGATCTTCGCGCAAGTGCCCGCCCAGGATGGCTTCATCCGGCACCTTGTTGGTAGCCGCCACCAGCCGTACATCCACTACGAATTCCATCTTGCCGCCCAGCCGCCGCACTTTGGAATCCTCCAGAACGCGCAGCAGCTTGGCCTGCGTGGGCATGGGCATCTCGCCAATCTCATCGAGCAGCAGAGTGCCATGCTGAGCCACTTCGAAACAACCCGCGCGACGTTCTGAAGCGCCGGTGAACGATCCCTTCTCGTGTCCGAACAACTCGCTTTCGATGAGCGTTTCCGGCAGCGCCGCGCAATTAATCGCAACAAACGGCCCTTGCCGCCGCGGACTCAACTCATGCAGCGTGCGCGCGATTAATTCCTTGCCTGTGCCGCTCTCACCCGTAATCAGCACGCAAGCCTTGCTTGGCCCGGCCTGCTGCAGCAGCGCAAAAATTTCCATCATCTTGGGGGAGCCGCCCACCAGACGGCCCAGCGCGCCTTTGTTGGCCAACTGTCGTAACAAGCTCTGTTTGTCGGCGCGCAAACTCGCGTGCGCCGCGGCCCGCCGCACCAGCACTTCGAGCGTCTTGGCCTGTATGGGCTTCTCCAGGAACCAGTAGGCGCCCAACTCATGCACCGTCTTGACTGCTGTTTCTACGTTGCCATACGCCGTCAGCACGATGGTAGGCGGCATGTCGCCCATTTCCTGCAGCTTTTGGAGGAAACCAAAACCGTCGAGCCCGGGCATGCTCAAGTCGGTCAGGATTACGTCAGCCTCGTTGTGGGTGAGCGCTTCGAGCGCCGCGTTGCCGTCCGAAGCCGTGTCGGCCGTCATGCCCCACGCCGTTACCATGGCAGCCAGTCCGCTGCGTTGGCTGGCTTCGTCGTCTACAATTAGAACTCTCAAAATGGCACAATCCTTCCTGGGCGATTACTTCCATTGTAACGAACTCGGTGTTCGGAACGCGAATTAAAGTCTTATCTCGTACAAGATGAGCCTGGAGCGGACCGTGTCGACCACCCCCGGCATCTGCCCATCATCGGAGGTGGACCTGTTCGTACGGTGTTCCATGATCGAGTCGAGCGTCTCCCACTACCGCATCATGGAAAAACTCGGCGGTGGCGGCATGGGTTCGGGCGCTAGGGGCGTACAAGGATTTTCTGGCGCTGTGGAAGAATTCGGACCCGGCGAACGCCGATTTCCGGAGCCGCCAGCGGCTCAAGGTTCCCGCTCCCGTTCGCGAGGCCGGAGCGCGAAACGGATAACTCCGGCTGCACAGCGCGAACTCCATCGCACTGCGGCCCGCTCGTTGCGGCGACATACCGGATGGGCGGGAACCCATCGACCTCACCCCATGTTCGGCGCTGCGGATTGGATGTCGACGACCGTATGGCTCGCAAGGAACTCCTCAACTTCGGCGCAGTATGGGGCGCGCACCGTGAACGTGCGGTCGCTATCCCTGAGGAATATAACCAGGCCGCCTGCATTCTTGGTTAAATACGCGATTGCATTCACGTTGATGTAGGCGTTACCGATATGAACGAATTCTGCTCTCATTGCGTCTTGCTCTCCAGCCAGGACCAGGACAGCCTTGAGTACGGCGTGCGGGGGCTCAAGGTCGCCATGTGGGCTTGTGCGTTCGAGCCGGAAAGACTCTCATCGAAGAACCCGTTCCGGCCAACACATTTCCCAGCATGCGGAACCGTTCAGCACAACTGGCGATGGGTCGCAACGCGTTCGCAGAGGGGCGGCGCATTATTACGGACGATGCAGGCGGGAGAGTGCTGCAAGGAGGCCCACAGTGCGTAGGTAACCCCACTAATGGGGAGATTAAGGTATCCACATTTCCGAAACGCTGTGACTTCTGCGGTTTGGCCCTTAGCTTGTAACTACTGAATCTGTGTAGAACGTAGCTCTTGTTTGCGTGCTTTTGTCGTGTTGGCCCACGCGTCAATGCTCCCCTCAACGCGATGTTAGCGTTACATCTCACTATGGCTACCCGCTTGCCCTTACGTAAACAACCGGAACCCCTTTCAGCGAGGTATTGTGGCTGGCGGATTACGGGGCCTCGCTCATTCAAAAGTTGCCGGGATGTTTATGAAATCCAATCGATTTACAGAGCCCGAAGGGGCGGAAAAGGCCTCTCGACGGCGGGCGCAGTTGCTCGAACTGTCGCCCGACGCGATCATTGTGACCGACCCCGCGGGCCGCATTCAGCAGTGGGATGCGGGAGCCGCGGAGATCTATGGTTGGTCCTCGGCGGAGGCCACCGGACAGAACATGCATGCCTTGCTCGAGACGCGATTCCCTGTCTCAGTTGAGGAAGTAGAGTCGGCCCTGGAGCAGAGCGGGCGCTGGGATGGTGAGCTGGTAGACACTCGGCGCGATGGTACGCGCATCACCGTCGCCAGCCGGCAAATCCAGGTACGGGATAGATTCGACGCGACGGTGGCCATTCTCAGGATCAATCGTGAGGTGGGGAGGAACAAAGAGGCCGAAGCCCAACGAGGTGACCAACTGAAGAGCGCGTTCATGCTCAGCGTGAGCCACGAACTGCGCACGCCGCTGACCGCCATTATCGGTTTCTCGGATTTGCTGGCGGAACAAGCGGTCGCGGCGTTCTCCTCCACTCATCAGCGCTTTATCGGACATATCCGGGAGGGCGCGCGCCATTTGCTGACGCTGATCAACGACATTCTGGACCTCTCGGACATGGAATCCGATCATTGGGAGCTCCATCGCGAGAACGTTCACGTGGCCGATGTGGTTGCCGACGTTCTGACCGGCCTCCAGTCGATGGCCGCGGCCAAGGTCATTCTGGCGCGAAGCAATATCGGGCCGGATGTCACAGCTTGGATAGACCGCCTGCGCTTCCGGCAGATTATCTATAATCTGCTTAGCAATGCCATGAAGTTCACTCCGGAGGGGGGAACAATCCTGGTGGGAGCGGCCCCGCGCGAAGGCCAACTGGTGATCTCGGTGGCCGACACGGGCCTCGGTATTCCCATCGAAGAGCAGGAAGCTATCTTCAATGAGTTCCACCAGGCGGGCGTTACTACCAGAGGCATCAAAGAGGGAACCGGGCTGGGCCTGGCGATTACTAAGCGTTTGGTGGAAAGGCACGGCGGGAGGATCTGCGTGGAAAGCGAGCTAGGCAAGGGTACCAGGATGAGCTTCACGGTCTCGCTGGGCCGGCCTCTTGCCGCCGCCCAGGATGATCGCGGCCCGGACCCCGGCGGCAGCCAACAACCACGGCAGTCTGATGCTATTCGGATCCCAGGTCATACACGACATGTTTCTCCGGCGGCGCGGGCTCTCCCAGGGCCTGCCGGATGACCGCCAGGAGTTCGGCGGTGTCCACGGGTTTTTGGAGAAAGGCCTTCGCCCCCGCCTTGATAGCGCGCCCTTTGTTTGCGCGGGCGTCGCGCGCGGACACGACAATGATAGGGATTACCGCGAGATCGGGGATTATCCTAAACCTTTCCATCACTATGAAACCATCGCCGGCAGGCAGGCCCAGATCGAGAATGATTAAATCCGGCTCGTGCTTCCGCGCCTCCACCATACTCGAGAGCGCATCGACGGCAAAGAAAGTATCGTAGTGGTTCGCTTTGAGGCGCACCTGCATGCCGTGGCGTACATCCGGATCGTCATCCACAATTAGAATCTTCTTATTAGGCATTTGCTAAAATCCTCGATGAGATTTCCTCGTTAATCAGTCCCTGAATCGTCGCGGCCGCCTTCTCCAAAAAGCTTTCCATCGATTCACTCGCGTTCCGTTTGATTCCCTTGAGCGACCGGTAAGAAGTCGAGACAGTCAAGCCTGCCTGCTCCGTGGATTCGTAACCGTCCAACCGTTTGCGAATGCGCCGGGTGATGGCCTCAGCGCCAATTCCGTCGGTGCCAGCCAAAATGAAGAAGAGTTCCGCCGCTCCGGCGGAGCCCATCTTGGGCAAGAGAACGCCCTGATCGGAATGCAAACACTGTTGCAGAAGAGCGCGGATCCAATGAGAGTTTTCCGCATCGGAAAGCCAGCCGGTCTGTGAACCTATCTGTGTGATCACGAGTGCGACAGGACTCTCCATCCGGCTTTCCGTGCGGAGGACTGGGGCGATCAGGCTAGCCAGAGAAAAAACGGGAAATGTGACGGAAAAGACCGCGCCTGCTCCCGGTGCGCTCCTGGCCCGGATTTGCCCGCCCTGTCGCGTAACCAACTCTTTGCAAATGTACAACCCCAGGCCGAGGCCTTTACGGCCCGCCAAAGCCGGATCCGCTACTTGGAAGAGGCGTTCAAAGATCCGCTCGGTCATCTCCGGACTGATCCCACACCCCGAATCTGAGACCTCCAGAACCAGGAAATTCGGATCTTCCGCGGTCAGACGGGCTGCAACCTTTACCACGCCATTCGCAGGGGTGAACTTGATGGCATTGTCGATTAGAATGATCAGGACTTGTCGAATGCGCGTGGGGTCCGCACAGATCGATGGCAACGGGCGCACCATCTCGGAAGAGAGAGTGATACCCTTGGCCGCGGCTGCCCCTGCGAGTGTGTTGACGGCGTAGACGATCGCATCGGCAACCGAAGTACATTGCAGTTCGATCGCCAGTTTACCCGCTTGCACGCGAGTGACTTCGAGTAAGTCATTAATCATCGACTGAAGCTGCTTGACATTCCTCAGAATGATTTCCATGTACTCGTGCTGTTCCGGATTCAATTCGCCGGCCAGCCTGTCCACGAGAATGGTTACAAATTGATAGATCGCGGTCAGTGGTGAACGAAGCTCGTGCGACACGTGGGAGAGGAACTCATCCTTAAACTGCAGTTGGTGTGTCCGGATGAGATCGGCTTCTGTTTGCAGGCGGTGACGCTCAATGGCATGGCGAAGCGCCCGTGGAAGCGCGCGATTCTCGATCTGGCCTTTGATCAGATAGTCTTGCGCGCCTTCCTTCATAGCTTGGGCGGCCAGCAGCTCGTCCTCCAGGCCCGTGAGCACGATTACCGGCACACCGGGGGCCGCCGCCAGCGACCGCCGCACGGTATCGAGACCATGCTCATCCGGCAATCCCATGTCCAACAGGACGACGTCCACCCCGCCATGCGCAAGATGAATCACCGCTTCACTCATGCGCGTGAGGTGGGTCAATTCGAAACTGTCCGGTCTCTCCTTGCTGAACATCTCGCGAAGCAGACGGGCATCTCCCGCGTTATCCTCAACTAGAAGAACCTGGAGCGGCTTTTCGTTCATGGGTTTGCTTCACGCGGCAACTTGACCACAGACAGCCAGAAACCGTCGATGCTCTTTACGACTTCGAGGAACCCCTCGAGGCCCACGGGCTTAGTGATGTAACAGTTCGCATGGCTCTCATAACTCCGCAGGATATCCATCTCATACGCAGAGGTAGTCAAGATAACGACAGGAATGGTCTTCAGCGTCAGACTCTCCTTGATTTCCGCCAGAACCTCCCGGCCGTCTTTCTTGGGCAGGTTCAGATCGAGCAGAATCAGATCCGGGCGAGGAGCATCGGCGTACTTTCCCTCGCGCCACAGAAAAGCCATTGCTTCTATCCCGTCCATGGCGACGTGCAAGTTGATATGCACCTTGGCGTCTTTAAACGCTTCCCGCGTGAGCCGGATATCGCCGGGACTATCTTCAACCAAAAGAACTTCAATAGGCACCGCGTCCGCTCCGATCGATCGGATCATTTCGCATCTCTTCCCGGCAGGGTGAAGTAAAAGGTTGAGCCCTTTTCGGGCTGCGACTCGACCCAGATGCGACCGCCCAAACGCTCTAAAATTTTCTTGCAAACGGCCAGGCCGATTCCGGTGCCCTGGAACTCTTCCCGCCCATGCAACCGCTGGAAAAGGATAAAGATTCGTTCGAAGTATTGAGGGCTGATTCCCATGCCGTTGTCTCGCACCGCAAAGATCCAGTCATTGCCGCCGTTTTTGGAGGCAGAGACGTGTACGTGAGGGACTTCGGCGCCATGGTATTTGATAGCATTTCCGATCAGGTTCTGAAATACCTGGGCCAGTTGTATATCGTTGGTGGTGATGGCCGGCAGGGAGTCGTGAGTCACGACCGCGCCACTCTCCACAATGCTCGCTCGTAAGTTTGTAAGCGCTTGTTTCAATGTGTCTTCACTCGAGATCTCGCGGAGCGGCTTTCCAGTTGTCCCGGCGCGCGAATAGGCCAGCAGATCCTGGATCAAGCCCTGCATGCGGTTGGACCCGTCTACCGCATAAGCGATGAACTCATCGGCATCGGCGTCCAGACGTCCCTTGTAGCGCTTGGCGATGAGCTGGGTATAACTGGCTACCATACGCAACGGCTCCTGGAGATCGTGCGATGCGACATAAGCAAATTGTTGCAGCTCGTCATTGGAGCGTTTCAGTTCCCGCGCCGTCTTTCGCAGATGATCCTCGGATTCCTTGCGCAAGCTGATATCGCGGATGGCTGCCGTTACCAGGATTCCTTCCGGGCTTTCGAGTGGGCTCAGCATGATTTCGATGGGGAACTCACTTCCGTTCTTGCGCCGCCCGGAGAGCTCGATCCCGGTGCCGATCTGCTGCGCCAGTGCCTCCGCCGCGCTGCGGGTCCCGTCGGCGATCAGCCGTTCCGCGAAGCCCTCCGGAATGATGTTCTTCACCGGCTGACCCAGGAGTTCATCGCGACGGTATCCGAACTGTTTCTCCGCCTGCACATTCAGCA
>Ga0302326_10004231_pt1 | contig 33348 bp, 32 predicted proteins | sample Palsa_T0_3_FD_202264 | JGI IMG/M metagenome (GOLD analysis project Ga0302326, IMG submission 202264) | Peat permafrost microbial communities from Stordalen Mire near Abisko, Sweden - Palsa_T0_3 | ecosystem: Environmental > Terrestrial > Soil > Palsa > Peat permafrost | place: Sweden: Abisko...
AACGTTCCCATGATTCAGGGCCTCCCCACTGGGGCGTGCATTCGCGGCTGGCCTGCAATCAACCTAGGCTGCGCGATGCCGTCCTGCAAGCTAATACGTCGGCGGGTGGAGAAATGTTCAGACGAAACGCGGCGAAAGACGATGCGGGATACTAGACGCTTGGTAGCAATTCTAGAACCGGTTAGAAATGGCGCGGTCGTTTGTTTTGAGTGAGTTACGATGAATTCTGAATGAGAGCGAGTTTCGGTTAGAAATGTTGGAACGGGGATCACAGCGTGAGAATTGCCGCGACACCGATTGGTTGAAAGTTCTCGATTAGAACGGGGTGCGATCGTTTGTTTTCTATGGATTAGACGAGGTTCTAATAATTGCAGTTCTCGATTAGAAAGAGCGTTCGCGATTGGAGTTCGCGCGTGGCAGCGAGCCTCAGGGGTTGAAACCCCTGAGGGTTGGGCGGCATTCGGCACGGCTGAAGCCGTGCCCTGACGTAACCCACGTGGTGCGGTTCTGGCCCCGGATAGAAATGGCGCGGCCTTTAGTTTTGAGTGAGTTACAGCGAATTCTATACGTGAGCCTGTGCTGGATAGAAATGCGAGAAAACAGCGGTGAATGTTTGCTGGGTCTTGGTCAAAACCGCTCAGGATGGGTAGGGTCGCTGGGGCGGGAAGGCCGGATCGCATGGATGGTATTCGGGCGTCGGACTTCTTACTCCCAACACCAGCGCCGTCCTGCATGTCGCTTCCTCTCCGAGCCTAAATACGTACCGTTACGTATGTTATCATAGTAGTAAACATAAGTCAAGAGGGCAAACCTAGAAAATTTAGGAAATCGGCAGGCGGCGGGGCCTTTCGTTTCGATATTTTGACGCCCAACAGCGCAGTTTAATCCGAGCGAACCGCGTTCCATGGGGCATGCCGGCCACGAACACCATAGAGTCCTGACATCGTATCTCCCTGAATCCGTCCTCGGAACGTGAGCACGTCGCGAGTTTTGGTGCTGAATTCGATGTGATGGACATTTACAAAACCCTCGATTCCACCAGACTGGTGCGGGCCCTTGAAATGACCGCTAAGCTGCGAGCCAAATTGCTTGATCTGTACGTATTTTGTGGAACCCCCGGGCTGATCGATGTTTTGCGCGTATATCGTCCAGCTTCCTGAGGCGTTGTCCGGCCCTGGTTCTGCCGGCGGCTGCGGCGCCCCAGCGTCGGCGAAATCCGCCGCCTGACGAAGCTCTGCGTCAGCCTGCGTCAAGAAATCCTTGGCCTTCTGCGCGTGACCACCCAGTTGAGCATCGTTGGCCCGCTGGGCCATTTCGATTCTCTGGTATGCATCGACTATTTCGCCTTGCGCCGAAGCAAGGTTGCCATGCCGGTTCGGATCGATGTTCACCACTGGCGCTTGTGCATCCTGCGCGCCCAGCATTCGGCCGGAGATGGCAACGCTAAGGATCAGCCCTCCGACTATCACTCTCTTGGTGTTCATTTTAGTGTGCCTCCTTTCAACTCTTTAGCCAATGGGAAGACGGACGTTGTGCCGTGCCTCGATAAAATGCCTGAGCGGGTGGCGAGGCCTTTCGTTTCGATATTTTCCTCTTTGACACGAAGCCCGGGCGAATAGTACCACGCTGATCGTTCACTTCTAAGATTGCTATGCCGGTCTGCTCTTCGTTCCTCAGGGTAAAAAGGCGCCCTCTACAAAGGAGGAACGGCAAAGCAAGATGCCGCGCTGAAGCCCGGCACTACATTGAAAGCGGAAAGGCAAACCCCAGAGTCAAAAGAGCCGGCGGGACGCCGGCGCTACGAAAAGCGGAAGGTCATGTGAGATGATTCGTTTTGGCGGGGCAAAATTTGGAGATGCACGGAGGAGTCATGGTGATTTTTCGCATGTGGCAGTGCGGGGCGGCAGCGGTAATCGCTGCGCTGTTTGTGGGGATGGCGGTGTCGAGCGGGTCGGCACAGGCACCGACGGCGGGCGGCAACGATCTCGATCCGAAAGTGCTGGCGTACAAGCTGCCGGACCAGATTACGTGGAAGGACGATCCGACGGGGTCGAAGATGGCGGTGCTGGAGGGCGATCCTTCGAAGGAGGGTTTGTACATCGTGCTGGTGAAATGGACTCCGCATCACATGAGCCGTCCGCACTGGCACCCGAACGACCGATTCATCACGGTGATCTCGGGGACGTGGTGGGTTGGCACCGGGGCGAAATTCGATCCGGACAAGACGGTTGCGATGCCGGCGGGGAGCTTCGTCACGCATTTCGGGAAACAAATTCACTACGATGGCGCGAAGGATTCGGAGGCGGTGCTGGAGATCGTGGGAGAAGGGCCGGCAACGGCTACGCCGGCGGAAGTGAAGTAAGCGGGGGTGCGAAAGAATTTTGGGACGAAGCGCGGAACTAGAATGGCGGCAGACCTCGAAAAAGTCGGACCAGGCGTGAGTCGAACGGCAGGGTTTGGGAGCGCGGCGTCTAAACTCGCACCCTTTGCAGAAAAGAAAAACGCAAAGGATGCGGCACCCGCAAAATCGGTCCGAGGCGTGATTTGACTTTGGTGCGAGGTTGCGCAACCCGCCGATTGCTTTCTGACCTGTGATTATTCGAGCAGGCCGGCGAAGGGCTCGGCGGTAGCCAGTTCGGGGATTTCGATGTGGATTTGGGTGCCTTGGCCTTCCTGGCTGCGGATGTCCATTTTGAATTGATCGCCGTAGAGCAGGCGCAGGCGTTCGTGGACGTTGCTGATGCCGATGCCGCCTCCGTAAACTTCTGCGAGGCGCTCGGTGGAGATGCCCATTCCGTTGTCTTCGATTTCGATAAGCAGCCGGCCATCCACGCGGCGAGTGCGAATGTGGATTTCTCCTCCCTCCAGACGAGGGCCGAGACCGTGCTTGATGGAATTTTCCACCATAGGCTGGAGCAGCATGCTGGGAACGAAGGTTTCCAGAGCATCCTCGTCAATTTCCTTAAAAATTTGCAGCTTGTCGCGGCCGAAGCGGATCACTTCGATGTCGAGATAATCGTCGATGAATTCGAGTTCTTCGCGCAGGGGGACAAAGGTCTCATGCTTGCGCAGGAGGCGGCGCAGAATATTGGAGAGCTTCAAGACCACGCCGCGCGCCATGTCCGGATCGAAACGGATGAGCGAAGAAACTGTGTTCAGCGTGTTGAACAGAAAATGCGGATTGATCTGGCTGGTGAGCGCGTCCATGCGCGCTTTCAACAGAAGCTGCTGGTTCTGCTCGAGGTTCATCTCGATGCGCGTGTTGTTCCAAATTTTTATGGCCATGGCCACGCACATCACCGAAGAAAGCACGACCAGGAGCGCGTAGCCCCAGTTTTGCGGATGAAAGTCGAAGAGCCAATTGTGCGGAACAACTCTTGCCAGCACGAGTTCTCCCACCGAGAGCGCGGCGCAGGCGAAGAGCGGCAGCATGACCCAATTTCCCTTGGCGTAACGAACCAGGCGCCAGATCCATTGGGGGATACTCAAGAAGAGAAAGGGGCCGAAATGCCAGACGTCTTCTTTTTCCGGCAATAATTCGCGAACCATTCCGGCGATAAGACCCACCAGAGCCGCCGTCGGGCTGGAAAGCCATTCGTGATTGCCAAAAGCGGGGAGACTGATCAGCGAACCGCCGAGCAAGCCGACGACGCGGCCGCCAATCAAGCCCATCAGGAAAGAGCCTTCGAAGGTGAGATCGAAGAAACGATATCCGACCAAGCGCAGCACAACGCCGATGGCCAGTGGTGGCGCGAGAAAAAGCATCAGCATCACTTTTTGGTCGGAATCGCGAACTTCGGTGAAAAGCATGCTGCGGAACGAGCGGAAGCGAACCAAAAGCGCCGCCAATGAGGCTGCGAATCCAACCTTCAGCACCAGAATGAACAGCAGGTCTTGTCCGCCAAAAAGTGTGCCCATTTCGCTCGCGAACTACGGTGAATCCTTCGCGTTACGTTAGCCAAAGCGGGCATCGATGTAAAGAGAAGCCGCGCTGCGACACCGGCCGCGAGGCCGGGAGCCGGCGCAAGAGCTTAGCTTGGCGGCAACCCCGAGGAACGTGCAATCTTGCGTGGGCTGCTATAATGTCCAATTCTCATGAAGCGTGCCAAACAATCTGGTAAGGGGCGGAAGGCTCGAGTGGTCGCGCGGGCGCAACTGCCTACAAGTTTTGGGCGATTCACGGTATTTGGTATTAGCGGGCGCAAGGCGAGCGAAGAGGCGGTTGCGATTCAGCGCGGGACAGTGAGCAGGACAGCGGGACGCGGGAAGGCTCCGCTGGTGCGCGTGCACTCGCAATGCCTGACGGGAGATGTGTTCACGTCAGAGCGATGCGATTGCCGGGCGCAGCTTGAATTTTCATTGCGGCAAATCGCGAAGGAACCTGCGGGGGTGCTGCTATACCTGCCGCAAGAAGGCCGCGGCATCGGCCTAATTAATAAATTGAAAGCGTACCAGCTGCAGGACGCGGGACTCGACACAGTGCAGGCGAATCGGAAGCTTGGGTTCGCCGCGGATTCTCGGGATTACGAATTTGCCGCCGAGGCGCTGAAAGCTCTCGGCATTCGCAAACTGCGATTGCTTTCAAACAATCCGGACAAAGTACAGCAACTGGAGAGCGCGGGCATTCGGGTGGTTGAGCGAGTTCCCTGCCGGCCGCGCACCAGCCATCATTCCAAATTTTACCTGCGCACGAAGAAAAACAAGCTCGGGCATATTCTGGCTGGCCTGTAGTTCTCTTCCCTCACAAAATTCTTCTTGACAAGAATGCGCTTTGTGCCGATACTAAACCATATGGTTAACTATTCAGGAGCGGTGCTCGACTCGACTTTCGCCGCGCTTTCAGATGCGACTCGGCGCGGGATTCTGGCGCGTTTGGCGCTGGGCGAAACTTCGGTGAGCGAGCTAGCGGCGCCTTACGAGATGTCCCTGCCTGCGGTGTCCAAACACTTGCGTGTGCTGGAAGGCGCGGGATTGGTGAAGCGGCACAAGGATGGGCGGGTGCATCGATGCCGTCTTGTCGCAGAGCCGATGAAAGATGCGGCCGCATGGATCGAGCATTACCGTCAGTTCTGGGAAAGTCAGTTTGATTCACTCGCGCGATATCTTGAAGAATCGCAAAAAGAGGAGGATTCACAATGGCAAGCTCCGTTACCGGGCCCGAAACCAAGCTCGAAATCCGCCGGATGTTCGCGGCGCCGCGGGAGAAAGTCTTCGAAGCGTGGACGCAACGGGAAAAGCTAGAGAAATGGATGTGCCGCTTTCCGGGGAACGAAACGCGCTATACGGGGTCTGATGCGCGTCCGGGCGGGACAAACTTGATGGAGGTTACCAGCCAGGACGGTACTACTTTCAAACAGCGAGTGACATACCGGGAGATTCGGCCTCCGGAGAAGCTGGTGTTCACCTGGACCTGGGAAAAATTTTCGGCGTCGGGACAAAAGATCGCCGAGCAGGATGAAACGCTGGTGACGGTGGAATTTCAGCCGCGCGGTACTTTTACGGAAGTGTTTCTGAGGCATGAGGGCTTCAGCAACGCCGAAGCGCGAGAGGCACACAACAAGGGTTGGAACGGATGCTTCGATATGCTGGCGAAAGCGTTGGAAGCTTAGCTCGGAAAGTTTGAGGAGGGCCAGGATGGGGAGCCAAACGCTAGACTTTGCAACGCTCCAAGTCCGGCGAACGTTTGCGGCGCCGCGCGAAAAAGTCTTTCGCGCGTGGACGGAACTCGAAGCGCTGGGACATTGGATGTGCCGCGACGTACCGACGCACGAGGTGAAGTATCTTGAGCTCAACGTGCGAGCAGGCGGACGTTACCGCATCGAGGTAAAGGATCCTTCGGGAGAGACGTATCTGGGCCAAGGGGTTTATCGCGAAGTAAAACCGCCGGAGAAGCTGCTTTTCACATGGGCATGGACCAAATCTTCCAGCACGCCTGACGAAAGCCTCCAGACCAAGGATTCGCTGATCACGGTGGAATTCTTCGCGCGCGGAAATTCGACGGAAGTGGTTCTAACGCAAGAGTTGCTGCAGAACCAGGCATCGCGAGACTCGCATAAGAAGGGCTGGGAAGGCTGCTTCGACAAACTCGCGGAGTATTTAAAGAAATAGACGCGGGCGGTTAATAAGAAGACGTGGTGCGGCTATAAAGGACGTTGCGCCTGGAATTCGCGGCGCCAGGCTCGTGGCGGAAGATAAGGAGAAACTCGATGGCTAGTCCAGTTGCAAGACCGGCGACGACGCTGCATATACGGCGGGTGTTCAATGCTCCGCGCGAACGACTGTTTCAGGCCTGGACGAACTCGGAAAGAATGACCGAGTGGTTCTGCCACGCGAAGCCAAATACGACGGGCCGGCTGATCGAAATGGATGTGCGGCCTGGCGGGCGCTACGGGTTTGACATCTCCGGTGCGGACGGAAAAGTTTTCAAGGTACGGGGAGAATATTTAGAAATCAAAGCGCCGGAGAAATTGGTGTTCACGTGGTATTGGGAAACCGAGCCGGAGTATGGCGACACGTTAGTGACGCTGGAATTTGTGGACCTCGGAGAGAAAAGCGAGCTGATCATGACTCACGAGCGATTCGCTAACAGCGATGCGCGCGACAAGCACAATAACGGTTGGGCTTACGTTCTTGATTCACTGCAACGCTCCGTTGAGAAGAACAGCGGCGGAAATTAAAAACCCCTAGGAGAGGAAACTCAAATGAAAAAGGCAATCAGCATGTTCGCAGTTGCGGCTCTAGCAGCGGGAGTTTTTGCCGTGCAGGCGGGATCGCAAGCCAAGCCTGCCGGCGGGTTCGGCCGTTTGACGACGCTGGTGGGAGAATGGAACGCGACACCAGAAGGCGGCAAGACTTTCATTTCAACCATCCGATTCGTCTCCAATGGCACCGCATTGGAGGAAACGTTCAACGACGGTGAAAAGCACAATCAAATGGTCACGCTCTATACCGCGGACGGTGATCGTGTGGCGTTGACGCATTTTTGCTCCGTGGGCAACCAGCCGCGGATGGAGACTCCCGCGGTTACGCACGACTCAAGTGAATTTGCGTTCGCGTTCACCGGCGCTACGAATTTGGCCAGCACCGACGATATGCATATGCATCAAATGACGCTGAACATCGACGACAGCGACCACTTCTCCGAGACTTGGACGATGCATGCAAACGGCAAAGAGCAGACCGAGACTTTTCATTTCACGCGAAAGAAAGCCTAGCCGAGCGGGGACCTATTGCGCAGGGGGCGGAGGGAATCGGCAGGGGCGCCTCAGGGGTTGAAACCCCTTCGGGTGCGGCAAGATGGCACGGCTGAAGCCGTGCCCTGACGAATCTGACGCCGCGGAAGGGATGCCCTTCGCCGGCTGAAGGTAAAAGAGGTGGCGACGAGTGACGGCAATGACTTCAGGGGCTCAGCGGGCACAGCATGCTGTGCCCCTACGGGATCTTGCTACGGCAATACGCGTATGAGCTGATCGCGGCGAGAAACGAAAATCAGGATGCCGGGCTGAAGCCCGGCGCTACATTTAAACCTGAGGCCAGGGCGAGGCACACTGTGTTGGCAGTCTTGGGAATCGTGAATCTCGGGGTTAGCCGCCGCCGACGAAGTGGACGATTTCGAAGCTGTCGTTGACCTGGACTTGGGTTTCGTTCCAGAGGGTGCGGGGGAGAATATCGAGGTTGCGCTCGATGGCGACGCGGTCACCGCGCATTTTGAGGTAGTCCAACAGCGCAGTCACAGTCAAGCCGTCGGGGATCTCGCGGGGATCTCCGTTAATCTTGACCATCATGGCGCGGGACTCGCCGGTGATTCCCTTTGGCGCGATCTCATGGTGAAGCGAATCTCGTCTTTCCAAGAACCCGTATTGGCGTGAATCACCAGCGTAAGGTCACCTTTTCCAAGTGGCGGAAGCGAAAATTGAATGCGGACGCGGCCCTGCTCGTCACTCGTCCCCGGGTGCCGAGTCTCGTCCAACGCTCCCTCGATAAAGGCTTCCACGTTCGCTCCCACTTGCGGCTGGCGGTCGGCACGCCGCGATACTTCCACTTCCAGAGAGACCTTCCCCGCTGACAGCCACGAACCAGGATTTAGAAGCTGCAATTGAATTCCGGCAGGGCGGTTTGCTTGTGTGGCTGCAGAAGCCGAAGCAATTTCAGAATCCAATGCGCCTGAACGAATGTCATCAATGACGGCGCGATGTTGTTCCTCCACTCGACGCCGAAGATCCTCTGGAGTGAAAAGGAGCGATTCGGCCAGTTCTGAGTAATTCAGAGCGCGGCGATGCAGGATGCGTCCACTTTGATACACGGCAGTGTCGATGATGGGATGGCTGGGGCCGCGGTCTTCGGTCTGCACGTGAAAGACCTGGTCCCTGACTTTTACGTCCGTGTTAAATCCGGAGCTCATCGAGCGGAATGCTCCTCGTTGATGCGTTCCAGCGAAGGCTGCGAGAATCCGATTAATGGAGAGTTCATTTGACCGGGTGCACTCGGGTCGTTATTATAACAGCGCACAGAAAATGAACAGCAATTACCTAGATTCGTATGGCTCATTGTTACTGATGTTTATCCTGGCCATGGGCTTGTCCGGGGCGCTGGTGGTGGTATCCAACCTGGTTGGGCGGCACAAAAGGTCGCGAGAGAAAGATGAGCCGTATGAATGCGGTATCCATCCAACCGGCGACGCTCGCGAACCGGTCACCGTCCAATTCTATATGGTGGGGCTGCTGTTTATTCTTTTCGATATCGAAGCGATCTTTCTGTATCCCTGGGCGCTGGTTTACCATGATTTGCAAGTGTTCGGCTTTGTGGAGATGTTGCTCTACATTATGATTTTGCTGGCCGGCTACATATTTCTCTGGAAGAAGGGCGCGCTCGACTGGAATCGTTGAACGACGGCTCCCGGGAACGAACTCATAATGGAATCGCAGGAAGCTGACAAGAATCCTGTAGTGCAGAGACTTCGACAGTGGGACGCCGAAGCAGTCTCGGAAGTAATTGAATTTCGCGGTGAAACTACGGTTGTAGTGCCGCGGGCTCACTTAAGCCGCGCTGCCGCTTATCTAGCATCCGAACCGTTCCTTTACTTTGCTTTCTTGTCTGATATCACGACGGTGGACCGCTTCCCGATCGAGCCGCGGTTCGAAGTGAATTACCACCTTCTTTCCATCGCGCGCAGCGACCGTCTGCGGCTGAAGGTTCGTTTACCCGGAAACGATCCGACGCTGCCATCCGTCACTTCGGTGTGGCCGACGGCGAACTGGCACGAGCGCGAAAATTACGATCTGTTCGGAATTCGCTTTGAAGGTCATCCCGATCTGCGCCGCATTCTGATGCCGGACGACTGGGAAGGATATCCGCTACGGAAGGATTATCCGGTAGAGGGGCCTCGTTGAGCTTGCTCAGGGACCGAGAATCATGACGCCGACAACTGTTGAAACGCCGACTGGCGCTGCTCAAACGATGGTCCTGAACATGGGGCCGCAGCACCCGTCAACGCACGGAGTACTGCGGGTGATTCTCGAGTTGAACGGCGAAATCGTAGTAAAAGCGGAGCCGATAATCGGCTATCTCCACACGGGCATCGAGAAATCCTGCGAGGCGAAGACCTATTCACAGGTGATCACGCTTACCGACCGGATCGACTACCTCGCACCGCTTTCAAACAACCTGGGCTACTGCCTCGCAGTGGAAAAGCTGCTGGGCTTGGAAGCTCCCAAGCGCGCGCAGTACATTCGCGTGCTGCTTACGGAACTCACGCGCATCGCTTCGCATCTCGTTTGGGTAGGGACGCATGCGATTGACCTCGGCGCGATGTCAGTGTTCCTCTACACCTTCCGCGAGCGCGAAGAAATAATGAAGATTTTTGAGTACGTTTCCGGCCAGCGAATGATGACGAGTTATTTTCGCGTGGGCGGGCTAGCGCTCGAACCGCCTCCCGGTTTCCTCGATAAAGTGCGCCGCGTAATGGATGCGCTGCCCGGACATATTGATGAATACGAAGACCTGCTGACGAATAATCCCATCTGGCTGGGGCGCACAAAGGGCGTCGGAATCATCAGCGGGGATGATGCAATAGCCATGGGCTGTTCCGGACCAATGCTGCGCGGCAGCGGCGTGGCTTACGACGTGCGGAAAGCTTTTCCGTATTCGAGCTATCAAGACTTCAACTTTGACGTGCAAACGCAAACTGCCGGTGATTGCTTCGCGCGTTATCAAGTGCGCGTGGCTGAAATTCGAGAGAGCATTAAAATCGTGCGGCAAGCGATGGAGAAAGTTGCGAAGATGGACGGGCCGATCCGAACCGAGGCGCCGGGTATTATTCCGCCTTCACGCGAAGAAATGAAGACATCCATCGAGGGACTTATCTATCACTTCAAGATTTACACCGAAGGCTTCGCGCCGCCGCCGGGTGAGGTGTATCAGGTAATCGAATCGCCTCGCGGCGAGCTGGGATTTTTCGTAGCCAGCGATGGTTCGGCAAAACCGTACCGCGTGAAAGTGCGCGCGCCTTCTTTTGTGAACCTGCAATCGCTGCCGAAGCTTGCCGTGGGCCGCTTGATTGCCGACGTTGTCGCGTGCATTGGCACCACCGACATCGTCCTGGGAGAAGTGGACCGCTAATGCAGCTGCCTCCCGCGCTGGAAGAGAAATTCACACAACTGCTGGGACGCTATCCGGTCAAACGGTCGGCGCTGATTCCCATGATGATGTACGCGCAGGACCAGTTTGGTTTCCTGAGTGATGAAGTTCTGGAAGAAATTGCCAAACGAGTTGGCCTGAACATGCTGCAAGTGACCGAGACGGAAGCGTACTACTCGATGCTGCGGCGCAAGCCTGCCGGCCGCTATAACATTCAAGTTTGCACCAACGTTTCCTGCATGCTTCGCGGCGGAAACGAACTTTACAAGCACGTACAGAAGCGGCTGGGCATCGGCAATAAGGAAGTATCGCCGAGCGGCACGTTTTCGCTGGAAGAAGTGGAATGCATCGGCGCGTGCACGGGGGCGCCGGCGATGCAGGTGAATTACGACTTCTTCGAAGAGCTCGATCCGGACAAAGTGGATTCGATCTTCGAGCAGCTTCAAGACGGCAAGAAACCGAAGCCTGTCTCAGTGATTTCCGGCGCGTTACACCCACGCAATCCCGCGGAAGTTCTGGTGATCAGCAAACGCTTCGGAATTCCTAACTCCCCGAACATCGAAGTCTATCTGCAGAACGAAGGATATCAGGCGCTTGAAAAAGCGCTGAAGCAGATGAGCCCCGAGCAGATTATCGATGAAATGAAGAAATCGAATCTGCGAGGACGCGGTGGCGCCGGCTTCCCTACGGGGATGAAGTGGAGCTTCGTTCCCAAGGACACCAGCAAGCCGAAATACATTCTTGCGAACGGCGATGAGAGCGAGCCCGGCACATCGAAGGACCGCCCATTGATGGAGATGGACCCGCACCAGTTGATCGAGGGGATTCTGATCGCCGGGCGCGCCATCGGCGCGGAGCAGGGGTACATCTACATTCGCGGCGAGTATCACTACATAATCGACATCGTCGAGCGCGCGATCGGCGAGGCGTATGCGCGAGGGTACCTTGGGAAAAACATCCTGGGCACCGGATTCAATTTTGAGCTTTCGGCGCACACGGGAGCGGGTTCCTACGAGTGCGGCGAAGAATCCGCGTTGATGGAATCGCTCGAAGGCAAGCGCGGCTATCCGCGCATTAAGCCGCCATTCCCCGCCACCGTCGGGCTCTATGGTTGCCCGACGGTAATCAATAATGTGGAAACGCTCAGCACTGCGCCTGCGATCATTCGACAAGGCGGCGATTGGTACGCTGCGCTTGGAACGCCGAAAAACGGCGGGACGCGGCTGTACTCCATTTCCGGCCACATCAATAAGCCCGGAATCTATGAGCTGCCGCTGGGATTTAATTTGAAGCGCATGATTGAAGACGTCGCCGGCGGTATGAAGGATGGCAAGAAGCTGAAGGCGGTGATACCCGGCGGAAGCTCGTGTCCGTTGCTCTCGGCGGATGAAATTGACGTGGCGATGGATTATGACTCGGTGGCGAAAATCGGCTCCATGCTGGGTTCGGGCGGCCTGATAATTATCGACGAGGAAACGTGCATGGTGGACCTCGCGCGGCGGATTATGCATTTTTATGCGCACGAATCCTGCGGCTGGTGCATTCCGTGCCGCGAGGGCACGGCGTGGCTGCGTAAATTGCTCGACCGGTTCCATGACGGCGGAGGCCGCGCCGAAGATATTCCGCTGATTGACGAGCTATCGAAAAACATGCTGGGCCGCACGTTCTGTCCGCTGGGAGATGCAGCGGCATTGCCAACCATCAGTATCGTGAAAAAGTGGCGGCACGAATTTGAAGACCACCTTCGCGGGAAATGTTCTTTCAAACCTGCGGAGATGATCGTGGGAGCTTCCTAGAACGCGCATGCCGGAAATAAAACAAATTACGTTTACGATCAACGACGAGAAACTGACCACGCCGGCGGGCACGCTTGTAATCGAGGCAGCCAAAGGCAAAGGCATCGAGGTTCCGTCGTTCTGCTACTACCCTGGGCTTTCGCTGCAAGCAGCGTGCCGCATGTGTCTGGTGGAGGTGGAAAAAACACCGAAGCTGCAGACGGCATGCACGCTGGTGGCTGTCGAGGGCATGGTGGTTAAGACCGATACGCCGCAGGTTCACAAAGCGCGCAAGGACATGATCGAGTTCCTGCTTTCGAATCATCCGCTCGATTGCCCCGTTTGCGACAAGGGCGGCGAGTGCGAATTGCAGGATATGACTTTTCGTTACGGGCTGGACCACAGCCGTTTCAATGAAGAAAAACTGCATTACCCGGAAGAAAAATGGTCGCCGCTGGTTTATTACGATGCTCCGCGGTGCATTTTGTGCTTCCGCTGCGTGCGCGTTTGCGATGAAGGCATGGACGTGAAGGCGCTGGGCATTGGTTCGCGCGGCGTGAATTCCGTGATCCTGCCGAACAAACCGGGCGAGCTGGCTTGCGAAGAGTGCGGCATGTGCATTGATATTTGCCCGGTCGGCGCGCTCACGAGCGGCACTTACCGTTATCAGACGCGTCCGTGGGAAATGAAATATGTTCCGGATCCGTGCACGCACTGTTCGAACGGCTGCAAGACGACGCTTGGTGTGCGCAACAATGAAATTCTTCGCGCTAACAACCGGGATCATTCCGGCGTCAACGGAGAATTCTTGTGCGCGAAAGGACGCTTCGGTTTTGATTTTACTCACAACCCGGAGCGCGTGCGCCAGCCGCTCATCCGGCGGGACGGCAAACTCGAAGCCGCGAGTTGGGAAGATGCGCTGGAAGAAATCGCGCGACGTCTGAAGCAAGTTCACGAAAAACATGGCGGGAATTCGATTGGCGTGATCGGGTCGAATCACACGACCAACGAAGAAAACTACCTGCTGAACCGGTTTGCGCGTGTCACTCTGGGAACCAATAACATCGACCATCACCGCACTGCGGATTATGCTGGGCTCGCGGCTGTTCTGGGACCTAAGGCTAAGGACGCGCAGGCTACTATGGCGGATATTTATAAGGCGAATGCGGTGCTGTTGATTGGCAACGACGTCACAAACCAGAATCCTTTGGTCGCGTGGCAAATTCGGACTGGAGTGCGTCACCATCAGGCGCGCCTGTATGCGATCAATGGACAGCCGAGCAAGATTCATCGGCAAGCCGCGCATGGCGTGGAAACAGCCAAAGGTGGAGAAGCTGCCGCAGTTCGTTGGCTGGCGACGGGTGAAGGCCAGTTCGAACAGAGCGTTTCGGAATCGCTGGGGCAAATGAAAGCAGCGCTCGAAAAGGAATCTGACGTCGTAATTCTCTTTGGCGCCGATATTCAAGGCGGGGCAATCCGCGATCTAGTTGCGTTTGGCTCGCGTCTCGCCGGGCAGACCCGCCACATGGCGCTCGGCGATTATTCGAATTCTCGCGGCGCTGCCGACATGGGAATTCTTCCCGACCGGCTGCCGGGTTATGCATCCCTCGCCGACAAGGCCGAGCGGGAGCGATTCGGCAAGCTTTGGGGAGGGGAGATCGCTGCGACGCCGGGCTTGACCGCTCGCGGCATGATGGAAGCAGCGGTCGCAGGAAAGTTGAAAGCGATGTACGTAGTGGGCGCGAATCCGGTGAAAACTTTTGAAGTTGCGCAACCAGATCGCCTCGCCGGCCTGGAACTTCTTGTCGTACATGACATGTTTTTGACCGAGACTGCACAGCGCGCTGATGTGGTGTTGCCCGCCGCTTCGTCGTACGAAAAAGACGGCACGCTTACAAATACGGCCGGCGAGCTGCAGATGACGCATCGCTCGATAGACCCGCAAGGTCCGCGCAGCGATTTCGATTTGCTGCGCATTCTGTCGCATCAGCTGGGAATGCTGGGCTTGGGCACGCCCATTCGTTTGCGCACGCCTGAAGCGGCCTTCGATGAAATCCGCCAGAACGTTTCGGGATATGACGTTTCGGTGGCCAGCCTGCTCGCGGGCGGCGCGCAACTCACCAGTGCGGCTTGCAAGTCGCCGGAGCCCAACTACCAAGCAGCTGCGGGCACCGTTTTTTCGTCACACGATAATTTGTTTTCGAGCGGAACCCTGGGGCGCTATTGTTCCAGGCTCGCATCCACCAAAGAGGCTAAAGACACGCCGTGGAGTTCGTCACCCAGCACGCAGTCCTGGTGGTATCGCTAGTCAAGATCGTCATTTTGCTTTTTTTGACTTTGACGACGCTGGCTTACCTTACCTGGTTTGAACGCAAGGTCGTGGCGCATATTCAATCGCGCTGGGGTCCTTACTACGTCGGAGCGCATGGATTGCTGCAGCCGCTTGCCGACGGAGTGAAATTCCTTTTCAAAGAAGACGTGACGCCGCCGGGCGCGGATAAATTTCTGTACGTGCTCGCGCCATTCTTGGCGTTGTCGCTGGCGCTCACCACCATAGCGCTGATTCCCTTCGGTCCACCGAACATTACGATTCTGGGGCAACCCACGCAGCTGATTGTCGCGAACGTAAATATCGGCTTGATGTTTCTTTTCGCCATTACGTCCATCGGCGTTTATGGCGTGGCCTTGGCCGGATGGTCGTCGAATAGTAAGTACCCGCTGCTGGGCGGATTGCGCAGCTCGGCGCAAATGATCAGCTACGAAGTGGCGCTCACGCTTTCGGTGGTCGGCGTCGTGCTGCTAGCGGGAACGCTGAATTTTAACGAAATGGTGGGAGACCAGACCGGATATTATCGTTACTTGCCGTTTATTCCCCGCTGGCACATATTTCCGCAATGTATCGGGTTTCTGTGCTATTTCACGTCGGCGATCGCGGAGACGAACCGGGTTCCATTTGATTTACCCGAAGCTGAAACGGAACTTGTCGCGGGTTTTCACACCGAATATTCCAGCTTTAAATTCGCCATGTTCTTTATGGCCGAATACGCAAACATGCTCACCGTGTCTTTCCTGGCGACGATTCTGTTTCTGGGCGGATGGCTCTCTCCGTTTCCGGAGAGCTGGACTTTTCTTCAGTACCTGCCGGCGGTCACTCTGCTGGGGCTCGGGCTTTATCTGGGCTATGACGCGGCGATGGTCGCGCGCGGGATTGCGCGCATCCAGCTCATCGTGATTACTTTTGGTGCACTCGTTCTCGGCGCCGTATGCCTGCTGCCCGCGGTGATGGCCGTGGTGCAAGGACCGTTCTGGTTTTTGCTGAAAGTCGGCTGCTTGATTTTCTTCTACGTTTGGACTCGCGGAACTTTGCCGCGCTTTCGCTACGACCAGTTGATGTCGCTCGGCTGGAAGCTGCTGCTGCCGGTTTCGCTCGCGAATCTGGTAGGGACCGCGCTCTGGATTGTTTTCCCGTTGCTGGTGAAGCACGGATGAGCCTGCCCTTCATTCTGTTTTTCGTCTTCGCGTTGATCTCTGTGGGCGGGGCGATCCTGTTGATTGTGGCCCGCGAGCCGATCCACAGCGCGCTCGCGCTGATTCTGGTGATGATGTCGCTGGCCGGGCTGTATCTGATGCTCGGAGCGGAATTCATCGCGGCGGTGCAGATCATCGTGTACGCCGGCGCGATCATGGTTCTTTTTGTCTTCGTGATCATGCTGCTGAATGCCGGGACGGAAGAGCGCACGGACTGGAGCAAGATTGCGAAATACGCGGGGCTTCCGCTCGGCATTCTGCTGCTTCTCGAGCTGGCACATTGGATGGCGCATTCGCTGATTGGCCAAACGCCCGCCAACGGAGCGGGATCCGCGAACGTGATGGTTTCGACGCGGGAGCTGTCGATGCAGCTTTTCCAAAAGTATTTGTTTCCGTTTGAAGCCACTTCCATCTTGATCTTGATCGCCATTTTGGGCGCGCTGGTTCTGGCGAAGAGGGACGAATGAGCATCGTTCCGATTTCGTATTACCTGGTGCTGAGCGCCATTCTTTTTGGGCTGGGCGTAGTGGCATTCGTGTTCAAGCGGAATATCATCACGATCTTCATGGCCATCGAGTTGATGCTGAATGCCGTGAATCTCGCATTCGTGGCATTCGCGCGCGCGTGGAATCAGTTGGACGGATTGGTATTCGTCTTCTTTGTGATTGTTGTCGCCGCAGCGGAAGCGGCCGTTGGCCTGGCGATTGTGATCACTATTTACCAGAATCGCCATTCGCTGAACATCGAGCGCGTGAACCTTCTAAAATTGTGATGCCGATACTCGATCATCTCTGGATTATTCTCGCGCTGCCTCTGGCCGGTGCGGCGATCAACGGCCTGCTCGGCAAGAACTGGCCGAAGGTGGCTATAAATTCCGTCGGGATTGGGTCCGTTTCGCTGTCCTTCCTTTCCGTGCTAGAAGCCATTCGGGAATTTTCGCTGCTGCCCGCAGATCAGTTTGCGTTCTTCAAGAATTATTTTAATTGGATCGTAGCCGGCTCGTTCAAGGTGGATTTCGCGCTGCAGATGGACCACCTGACCATCGTGATGCTGCTGGTGGTCACATTTGTCAGTTTGCTGGTGCACATCTATTCCGTCGGCTACATGGCGCACGATGAAGGCTACTACCGTTTCTTTGCTTACATGAATTTGTTCGTTTTCTTCATGCTCACGCTGGTGCTGGCCGCAAACATCGTTCTGATGTTCGTAGGATGGGAAGGCGTGGGCCTCTGCAGCTACTTACTCATTGGATTCTGGTTCCTGAAACAGTCCGCGATTAGTGCGGGAAAGAAAGCGTTCCTCACTACGCGGATTGGCGACTTCGGATTCACCATCGGCATTTTGCTTCTCTTCTGGACGTTTAGCTCCGTGGATTTTGGAACGGTATTTGCGAAGGCAGCCAACATGCCGGCCGAGAGCGCCACGCAGGCGGGCGTGCTCACCTGGATTTGCTTGCTGCTTTTTGCCGGCGCGATCGGGAAATCGGCGCAGTTACCGCTCTACGTGTGGCTGCCGGACGCGATGGAAGGCCCCACGCCGGTGAGCGCGTTGATCCACGCCGCTACCATGGTGACCGCGGGCGTGTACATGGTCGCGCGGATGCATCCGCTATTTTCGCGCGCGCCGATTGCAATGTTTGTTGTCGCCCTAGTGGGCGCGGTTACAGCGTTTTATGCGGCGACGATTGCGCTGGTGCAGACGGACATCAAGAAAGTTTTGGCCTATTCGACCGTTTCGCAACTCGGCTACATGTTTCTCGGTTGTGGGGTGGGAGCGTACGCTGCCGGAATTTTCCATCTGATGACGCATGCGTTTTTCAAAGGCTTGCTCTTCCTGGCCGCCGGCAGCGTGATTCACGCGATGGGCGGCGAGCAGGACATGCGACTCATGGGCGGCCTGCGAAAACAAATCCCGGCCACCTACTGGACCATGTTCATTGCCACTCTCGCGATTGCGGGCATTCCGGGTTTCGCTGGATTTTTCAGCAAGGATGAAATTCTGGACGCGGCGGGTTCCGGACCGCACGCTAACATCACGTTTTGGCTGCTCGGTTTGGCTGCCGCCGGCCTCACTTCGTTTTACATGTTCCGGCTGATATTTCTCACCTTTTTCGGCAAGCCGCGCTTTGACGAGCACGAAGTGCACGTCCACGAATCGCCCAGAAATATGACCGTGCCACTGATGATTTTGGCGTTCCTTTCGATCGTCGGAGGCTGGTTCGCGGCGCCGCATCTTCTTGGGAAGACAGATTACTTCGAGGCCTTTCTGCATCCGGTGTTTTCCGCTTATGGAGTGCCGCCTGGGATTGAACAGGGAGCATCGCTTGCGGGCGCGGCTGGGGAAGCGGGCGGAATATCGCCAAGCCCCGCGATGGAATTATTCCACGCGTTAACCGGGCCCCCGGTAATCCTCGCAGTCATCGGCTTGCTGGTTGCTTGGTGGTTCTATATTCGCAGGCCGGACGCGCCGAAAAAACTTGCCGAACGCGTGCATGGCCTCTACACGCTCTTGCTCAATAAATATTATGTGGACGAAATTTACGCGATTCTGTTTATTCGCCCGTTCCTTTGGATCTCTACGAACGTGCTGTGGCATGTGGTGGACGAGCGCGTGATCGACGGCACAGTGAACGGCTTTGCGGATGTGGCTCGCGAAGCCGGCGGACAAGCTCGCGAATTGCAATCCGGGAACGCGCGAAGTTACGCGACATGGGTGGTCATCGGCGCTGTGGGCTTTACGGCGCTAATGCTTGGAGTCTGGGGAATGGTGCGCTAGCGTGGAAATGTCCTCTCACCTGCTGACGGTCATCACGTTCCTGCCCTTACTTGGCGTCCCCGCGCTTCTGCTGCTGCGCGCAGACGATCACACCTGGATTCGACGCATTGCGCTCGCCATCTCGGTGGCCGAGTTCGTGATTTCACTCTTTCTGCTGCACGGATTCGATGGCGTGAACGCGCAGTATCAATTCGAGGAATATTACGACTGGATCGCTCGCGCAAACATTCATTATCACCTCGGCGTGGACGGCATCAGCTTGTTTCTCGTCTTGCTGACGACATTTCTGACCCCGCTCGCGATTCTCTGCTCCTGGCAGGCCATTCGTGAGAACGTGAAGGGATTTTTCATCGCTCTGCTGGTCATTGAGACGGCCATGATCGGCGTGTTTGTTTCGCTCGACCTGCTCCTCTTTTTCTTTTTCTGGGAACTGACGCTTATCCCGATGTATTTCCTGATCGGAATCTGGGGGCACGACCGGAGGATTTATGCCGCGGTGAAATTTATCCTGTACACCATGTTCGGCTCGATCCTGATGCTGGTCGCGATCCTGTGGCTCTACAACCTGGCCGGGACGTTCGATGTGCCGGATATTCAGGCGAAGCTGCAAACCGGGCTTGTTTTGCTGCCGTCACACACCGAACTTCTGCTTTTCGGAGCTTTCTTCCTCGCGTTTGCCATCAAGGTGCCACTGTTCCCGCTGCATACCTGGCTTCCTGACGCGCACACCGAAGCGCCCACGGCAGGTTCGGTGATTCTCGCGGGAGTGATGTTGAAGCTAGGCACTTACGGGATGCTGCGATTTTGCTTGCCGCTGTTTCCGGATGCGGCGCACCGCATGGCGCCGTATATCGGAGTGCTTGCCATCATTGGAATCGTGTACGGCGCGATGGTCGCCACCGTGCAAACTGATTTAAAGCGGCTGGTGGCATATACATCGGTGAGCCACCTTGGCTTCGTAGTGTTAGGAATTTTTGCTTTCAGCACGATTTCGATTCAAGGCGCGATTTTCCAGATGTTGAGCCACGGCGTTTCGACCGGCGCGCTTTTCCTCGGCGTGGGAATGCTGTATGACCGGCGGCACACGTTCGAGATCAAGGAATTCGGCGGCTTGGTGAATCCGATGCCGGTGCTGATGTCGTTTTTTCTTTTTATTGCGCTTTCTTCGCTCGCGTTGCCGCCGCTCAATGGCTTTATCGGCGAGTTCCTGATTCTGATCGGGACGTTTCAGGGCCATCACGCGTGGGCGGCGTGGGCTGCGAGTGGGGCCGTGCTTTCGGCGATCTATTTGTTATGGGCCTACCAGCGCGTCGGATTTGGAGAAGTAACTGTAGAGAAAAATCGCACCTTGCCAGACGCTTCGGGGCGCGAGCGGCTGATTCTGGTAACCATGGCAGTTGCCATTATTTTCATGGGCGTCGCTTCCCCCATCTTCACGCGGCGCATGGAAGTTTCCACAAATAATTTGTTGCACCAAATGGAGCGCGTGCAGAACGTGTCGCGGCCGGCAACGCCTGAGCCGGCCGGAAAACAAAGCGTTATTTCACCCGGGCCGCGCAAGAATGCTTCTCTTACGAAGATTTCACTGAGGCACGTTCAGCCGTGACGCCCTTCCCGCCGGAACAGCTCGCCAATTTCCACCGGCTGGCGCCGGAAATAATTCTTTGTGTATTTGGGATCGCGATCATGGTCGCGGACCCGTTTATTCAGGCGGCGCACAAACGCGCGCTAGGCTGGCTCGCGTTTATCGGCACGCTCGCTGCGTTGGCTGGGGTTCGCATCCTGGCAAATGACGCGCCAGGCACTGCCTATAGCGGCCTGATTCGCGCGGATGCTTTCAGCGTTTTCGTCCACGTGATCGTAATCGGCGCTGCGGCACTCGCGATTCTCGGTTCGTTCCAGTATCTCGACGACGAAAACATCCAGCGCGGCGAATATTACGCGCTGGTATTGTTCGCAACCGCGGGGATGGGGATCCTGGCGGGGGCGAATGAACTAGTGACGGCGTTTATCGGGCTGGAGATGAGCTCGATCTCGACCTACGTTCTGGCGGGTTTCCGGCGCCGCGCGCTCAAATCGAACGAAGCTTCGTTGAAATATTTCGTTCTGGGTTCGTTCGCCACGGCATTTTTCCTGTATGGCATCGCCATGGTGTACGGCGCGACGGGAACCACGCGGATTGATTTAATTTCTGCGGCCCTTGGAAAAATGGTCGCCGAGCACGGACAAGTTGCGTCGTTTGCGATTCTCGGCCTCGCGTTGATGTTCGTAGGCTTGGGCTTCAAGGTGGTCGCGGCTCCGTTCCAGGTTTACGCGCCGGACGTGTATGAAGGCGCGCCCACGCCGGTGACGGCGCTGCTGGCGTCGGGGCCGAAGGCGGCCACGTTCGCGTTGATGCTACGAATCTTTTACGTTTCATTCGGCTCGGCGGGCAATTTCTGGTTCTGGGCTATCTGGATTTCCGCGGTACTTACCATGCTGGTGGGTAATTTTGCGGCGCTAGTGCAAACCAACGTGAAGCGCATGCTGGCATATTCGTCTATCGCGCATGCCGGCTACATTCTTGTCGCGTTTGCCGCGGGGACGGATATTGGCATCACAGCGGTTCTTTTTTATCTGGCGGCGTACGCGCTGATGAAGATCGGCGCATTTCTGGTGATCGCGCACCTGGGCCAGCAAGGCGAAAAGCGGCTGGAAATCACGGACTATGCTGGGCTGGGAACGAAGCAGCCGGTGCTGGCTGTCTGTTTCTCCCTCTTTTTGCTTTCGCTGCTGGGATTGCCGGCCACTGGCGGATTCCTCGGAAAGCTTTTTGCGTTTCAGGCTGCGCTCGATTCGAAGATTGTCTGGCTGGTGGTGATTGCAGCGATCAACAGTGTGATTGGCGCGTATTATTATCTTCGCGTGATTGTCGCGATGTACTTTTGGGAGCCATCGAAAGACTATGTGCCAACGAAGGTTGCGCCCAGCCTGACTTTTGCTCTCGCTATAGCCGCTGCCGGTACCCTGTATCTCGGTTTGCTTCCCGCGCGCGTCCTAGAGATGGCCAAGACCGCCGCGGATTCGCTTTACCTCCACTAGTACGGCGTTTCAGAGTTTGTGTCACAACGGCAAATTCCGTCCCTCAGCGGCTAAAGCCGCACTGATTTTGCACAATTTACGGCACGACTAAAGTCGTGCCCTGACGAAAATTAGAGTTGCGACACGGACTCTTCAGCTCCGGGCGTTTCCTTCAGCTTCCCGTTAAAGGCCGCAAAAAATAAAAGGCCCGGAGACTCGCTTGCGGCGAGCGTCCGGGCCTGAGTTTCAGAATCTACTAGTAGCCGACTTTGGCGAAGACGATGGCGAGCGTAAACAGCGCCAGGGTCTCAATGAACACCAAGCCGAGAATCATGGCTGTTCGAATCGCACCCGCGGCGCCGGGATTGCGCGCAATTCCTTCGCACGCTGCGGCAGCAACTTTTGCCTGCCCCAATCCGCAGAAAGCTGCGGCGATAGCCATCGAGAAACCCGCGGCAAGCACGATGCCCGTGGCGACGTGCTCGGGCGGCTTCTCACCAGCGGCTTGCGCAAACACTGGCGCCGCCATCAACCCGACGAATAACAACAAGAAGAAAATCCCCGCTAGTTTTTTCACTCTACTTCTCCTTTGTATGAAGCGCCGCCAGGAGGTGGTTCCCGTCATCCTAAAGCAGCCGGGCTCACGCTGGTCGGCAATCAAGCCGAATTAATGCTCGTCCGCTGTTGCCATGCCGATATACAAAGCCGGAAGAATGGTGAAAACGAATGCCTGAATGATGGCCACAAATAAGTGCAATCCCATGAAAGCCACGGGAATTATGATCGGAAAAATTGACAGAGCGTCGCCGAGAGCCGGATGTGCGCGGCCCAGGCTTATACCGGGCGCCATACAAAGTCCCAAAAAGATCACGTAGATCAGCTCGCTGGCGAAAATGTTGGCCCACAAACGGACGGTAAGGGAAAGCAAGCGCGCCGTGTGGCTGATGATCTCTACAGGGAAAATCAGCCAAGCCAACCACCAGACGGGGCCGGCAAAATGCTTGGCGTATCCGATGGGCCCGCTATGCCGCAGTCCGCTCCAGTTGTAATAGGCGAAAGTCAGAATCGCGCAGGCCAGCGGAACGCTGGGGTGTCCCGTGGGAGACTCAAAAGCCGGGATCAGGCTGATGGAGTTGGCGAACAAAATAAAAATCGAGATCGAACCTACCAAAGGCAAGTAATTGCGCGCGCCGTGATCAATGTTTTCATCCAGCAAGTCGCGAATGCCGATGCCCATCGGATTCGTCAGAAGCATTTCCATCACTTGCTGTGTTCCGCCGGGACGGTCCACCGAAATCCTGGGGCGCAACCAGAGAAAAAAGAGCATGCTGATCAAGACGACGAGGAGCGATGCGGCCACGAAATTTGGAATTGGATAGGCGGAGTCTCTCGGAGTCACGTGAAACGCGGACAAGACGGCCAGCGCCACGCTGCCAAACCACTTGTTCAACAGGACGGTAAACCAGTTCAGGTGCTCGTGCATTCTTTATCCCCGGCTCGATTGAAATGCCGCAAAAATCTCGTAGAGACTCTCCGCAAAGGCGCCCGCCCCCAAAGCGAGCAGGCCCAAGATCATGGCCACGAGAGGTACTGCAAAGTAGTGAAGACTAACATAGATAGCCAATGCTATCAACACGTAGCGGCCCACGAACTTCGCGTAGATGCCAGTGGGGACGCGGGCTTGCTCGCTTCCCTCCTGAGCCTGTGCGACGGAGACAAGCGCGCCCAGGCCTTGGTCCAGCCAGCGGTAATTCAGCCAAGCGAGGGCGGTGCCGATGGCGAGTCCTGTTCCCTCTTTGTGGGATTTAGCGAAGAACCAAATAAGGGCAGCGGCAAAACCCAAGGCCAGCGTTAGCCAGGCGATCCGCTGGCGTGCGCCTTCCGAAATATCATTGGCCTGATTTCCCACCGCCATCCGGATCATCCTTTTGCAATCTCCTGAGCATATCGCGAACTCCCACAGCGAAACCCACGGCGCCCACAATCAGCATCAGCCAGGGCTTCGTATGAAGCCAGCGGTCGAGAAGATAGCCAAACAGGCCTCCCACGAGCGCGCCGCCGACCAGCAGAAACGGGAGCTCCATGGCCATGGCGATCTGGCGGTTAGCTCCGCCGTTCGGATTCTTGCGAGGCGGAGGAGGTTGCGAGGCCATCGGCGTTCCGCGGTCAGCGTCCGAATGGCGCGAGTAGAGAATAGGTCGCCAGTCGCAGGAACTGCTCGGGGAAAATTCCGGCGGCCAGTGTGACGATGGCCATAGCCGCGAGCGCAAATTTCTGGGCGATCGAGATTACCGGGCGCACAGGATCGGTTGATTCGCGCACCCACATCGCTGCAACCAACCGGAAGTAGTAATACACCGCGGGCAAAATATACAGTACCGAGAGGACTGCCAGGTACGTGTGGCCGGTCTCGATCAAAGCCCAGAAAACCAGCAGCTTCGCGAAGAAACCCGCCGTCGGCGGAATTCCGGCGAGCGAAAGCAAAAATATCAGCATCAACACTGCGGCGCCGGGATTGCGTTGGATCAGCCCATTCAAGTCGTCGATATCGTCGCCAATCACGCCCTTATGCCGCAGTAGAATTACAATTGCGAAAGCGCCGGTGTTGAAAAATGCGTACACGAACAGGTAAAAAGCCATGGCTTGCAAGCCGCGCTGGTGCAGCGTGCCATCCGGATTCACGGCGGCAACAAGCCCGAGCAGAATGTAGCCGACCTGCGTAATAGAGGAATAAGCGAGAAGCCGTTTTATGTTTGATTGGTTGAGGGCGGCCAGCGTACCCACCGTGAGCGAAAGCACCGCAACCGCTTCCATCACTACAACCCAGTCCAGGTTCACAGGCCAGAAAACAGTGAGGAAGAGCCGCAGCAGCAGCGCGAAGCTGGCTGCTTTCGAAGCCACGCTGACGTATGCGCTAATCGGCGTCGGCGCGCCTTCGTAAACGTCGGGCGCCCACTGATGAAACGGTACCGCCGCGATTTTGAAAAATACTCCGGCGGCGACCGTGCCGAGAGCCAAGACCGTGAGTACGTCGCCGTGCCCGAAGCGCGACGTGCGTTCGGCGACCGCAGTGGCAATCACTTGCAGGTTCGTCGATCCGGAGATCCCATACAAAATTGAGAAGCCGTATGCCAGGATGCCGGAACTGAAGGCTCCCATCAAAACGTACTTCATCGCCGCTTCGTTGGATTTGCGATCACGCCGCAAAAACCCCGTAAGCACGTAAAAGCTGAGGGCCATGGTTTCCAGCGCAACGAACAGCACGATCAGGTCGTTGCCGCACGCTAGAAACATCATTCCCACGGTGGCAAAAAGCATCAGGGCGTAGTACTCGCCGTGCTGCTCGCGCTCGATTTCCATGTATTTCACGGAAATCAGAATCACGAGCGCGGTGGAGGCTAGAAAAATAAATCCAAAAAAAATGAAGAACGGATCGATGATGATTGAATTGCCAAACGCCGAATAGGATTGTCCGCCCATGCCCCTCAGCATCACTACGAGCGAAGCGGCGCTCATAATCACGCCGACCATGGCCGTCAACGAATTCCAGGATTTCTCGCCTTTCATCAGAAAGAAATCCAGAAGCAGAGTACCGAGGCCGAAGCAAGCGAGGACCGTTTCCGGCAAGACGAAGACAAAATCGCGACGCGTTTGCTCGAAGACGTCTTGCCAAGGAACCTGAAGCATCTACCTGACCTCAGCCTGGGAAGAAGTTGACGAAGGCACGAGCGGTCCCTTCGCCAGAGGCACCTTCGCTGGGAGAGCCATCGAAATCGGGGCTCCCGCCGCCGCAGCGGCAGGTGGAGTCAGCGCAGGCGCCGAGTAGTAGCCGGGATGCACGCGCTCCACCAGCTCGTGCACGGGCTTATCGAGAACGTCGAACAGCGGCTTGGGGTAAATTCCGATCCAGAACGCCAGAGCGACGAGCGGAAGAAGCGTTGCGTATTCGCGGGCGTTCAAGTCTGGCAGATGTTCGTTCGCAGGATTGGTTATGTTTCCAAACATCACCCGCTGGTAAAGCCAGAGCAGATATGCGGCGCCCAGTATCACGCCGAGCACGCCCCAGGCTGCCCATTGCCAGCTCACTTCAAAGACGCCGCGCAGAATCGTGAATTCACCGATGAATCCATTCAATAGAGGCATGCCCAGCGAACTGAGCGTTACGATCAGATAAACAGCCGCGAAGTTCGGCATGGGCGTCGAGAGCCCGCCAAATTCCGAAATCAAACGAGTATGCCTGCGCTCGTAAAGCACGCCGACAATCAAGAACAGCGCACCGGTGGAAATCCCGTGGTTGATCTGCTGGATGATGCTGCCGGAAAGGCCCAGCGGCGTGAGTGCGAAAATTCCCAGGGTGCAGAATCCCATGTGGCTCACCGAGGAGTAGGCGATGAGCCTCTTCATGTCTTTCTGCATCATGCAAACGAGAGCGCCGTACACGATGCCTATCAAGGACAGCACGATGATAATCCAGCGGTATTTCACCGTCGCGTCGGGAAACATGGGCACGGAAAATCGCAGGAATCCGTAGGTACCCATTTTCAACAGGACGCCGGCCAGGATAACCGAACCTGCCGTGGGGGCTTCGGTGTGCGCATCCGGCAACCATGTGTGAAACGGAAACATCGGCACTTTGATTGCGAAAGCGAAAAAGAACCCCCAGAACAGCCATTTCTGCAGCCAGCCGTATTGCGCCGTAAACGGATGAATCAAAATTTCTCTGATATCGAACGTGCCGCGGTAGTAGTAGATCGCCAGAACCGCCAGCAGCATCAGCACCGATCCGGCCAGAGTATAGAGGAAAAACTTAATCGCCGCGTAAAGCCGCCGCTCGCTGCCCCATACGGCGATTAGGAAATACATGGGGACCAGCATCACTTCCCAGAAAACGTAGAAGAGCACGAAATCAAGCGACATGAAAACGCCCAGCATGCCGGTCTGCAGCAGCAAAAGCAGGATGTAATATTCCTTCTCTCGTTTTTGGATCGCCGACCAAGACGATAGAATTGCGATCGGGCCGAGCACGGTAGTCAGCATCACCAAAAGGAAACTCAGCCCGTCGATTCCCAGCGTAAAGTGCGCGCCGATGGAACGAATCCACAAGCTATCAGTGACAAACTGGAACCGTGGCGCGTTCATGGCGGAATTGAATCGCCACAGAAGCGGCAGAGATACGATCAGACCCAGAAAGCCGAAGATATTTCCCATCCAGCGATGCAGATCGGGCCGCTCGCGCGGAATAAACAGCATCAAGATCGCGCCAACCATCGGCGTAAATAAAATCGTGCTTAAAATGTGGCTATCGGAGAAAAGCATCCATTCCCTCGCGTTCTTGCCTTAACGTATCGCGTGATGCGCGACGTAAAAGTAGTACCCGAAAAATCCAATCAAGCCGAGCACGATCAGCAGCATGTAACTCTGTACCAAGCCATCCTGAATCATCCGGACTGGAATATTGAAACACCAAACGATGTACGCGAAGAGCCGCACAGAGCCGTCCACAATCCAGGTATCCCACCAGATCGAAACGTTTGAGATAAATCGCGTCAGCCAGCCTGCGCCGTTCACGCCGACTCCGTCTATCACGTTCCGGTCGAACGCGCCGAGCGCCAGCCCCAGGTCTTTCGCGCGATTCACGAACATCGCGTCGTACAGTTGATCCACGTAATACTTGTTGTAAACAAGCCGATAGAAGCCGCCAAAAGCTTTTGCAATCTTCGCGGGCAGGTCCGTGCGCTTCACGTACAAATACCACGCAAACAAAATCCCTAATACGACCAGGCCCTCGGACAGCAGCATCAGGTGTAACTCACCGAGACGGGAGCTGGCGCCTTTCAGCGGCTCCATGCGCGCCTCGTGCGGCACAGCGACTACGGTCGAAAGGAAATTAATAAAATGGCTGTTGCCGCCAAATATTTCAGGCCAGCTAACCCATCCGCCAACGATGGAAAGAGCCGCCAAAATCACCAGCGGGACGAGCATGGATTTCGGTGATTCGTGAATGTGATGCTCGGCTTCATGGTCCACGCGCGAGGTTCCATGAAACGTCATGAAAATCAGGCGGAACATGTAAAACGCGGTCATGCCCGCGGTGAAATATCCGATGGCCCAAAGCAGCGCATCTTTCTCATATGCTTTTCCGAGAATCAAATCCTTGCTGATGAACCCGGCGAACGGGAAAATTCCGGCAATGGCTAGCGCGGCGATGAGCATGGTCCAATACGTCACGGGAATCTTTTTCGACAGCGCGCCCATTTTCCGCATGTCCTGCTCGCCCGAAACCGCATGAATCACGCTGCCGGCCGCGAGAAAGAGCAAGCCTTTGAAAAACGCATGCGTCATTAAGTGGAAAATTCCGGCGGTGAACGCGCCGACGCCACAGGCCAAAAACATGTAGCCGAGTTGCGAAATGGTGGAATAGGCCAAAACTTTTTTGATGTCGTTTTGCACCACGCCCATCGAAGCGGCAAAAAGCGCGGTTACCGCGCCGACCAGCGCCACCACTCCCATCGCTTTCGGCGAAAGCTGATAAATCGCGTTGGTGCGCACAACCATATAGACGCCCGCGGTGACCATGGTTGCGGCGTGAATCAGGGCGCTCACGGGTGTGGGGCCTTCCATTGCGTCAGGCAGCCAGACGTAAAGAGGAATCTGCGCCGATTTTCCTGTGGCACCCACAAATAACAGCAATGCAATCGCCGTGATCCGGGGATCTCCGATCGCGAATCCGCCTGCTGCTAGCGCCGGTCCAATGTCCGTGAATCGAATGGTGCCAAGCAAAGCCGAGGTCAGAAAAATACCCAGCAGAAATCCTGCGTCACCGACACGGTTGACGATGAACGCCTTCTTGCCAGCATCCGATGCCGACTTCTTGTGGAAATAGAATCCGATCAAAAGGTAGCTGCAGGTGCCCACGCCTTCCCAGCCAACAAAAAGAAGGAGGAGGTTGTTCGCCAGCACCAGCATGAGCATCGAAAACATGAACAAGTTCAGGTAACCGAAAAAGCGGTAGTAGCCGCCTTCGTGCGCCATGTAGCCGGTGGAATAAATATGAATCAGGAATCCAACGCCGGTGACGACGAGGATCATCACGCAGGAGAGCGGATCGATCTGGAATCCCCAGTCGGCAACAAATTTCGCCAGCCGGCCGTCGAGCATGTGATACGGCACGGCGGGAATCCACTCGAATAAAACCTTGGTCGCCACGCGCTCTGCCGAAGGCTTCGCAACAATCTGGAAGAAAGCCCCTACGGAAAAGATAAATGAAACGAAGACGCTACCCGAACACAGCCAGCTCACTATGTTATTGCTAAGCCGCCGGCCGTAGAAAAGCATTACTGCCGCTGTGATCAGCGGGAACATGGGGATCAGCCATATATGGTCGAGAAAAAATGGCTGTGCGTTCATGCGGCGTCCTTCACCATTTCAGCATGTCCATTTCGTCGGCGAGCAGCGTCTCGCGGTTGCGGAAAAATGCCAGGATGATGCCGAGCCCAACAGCGGCTTCCGCGGCTGCGTCGGTGATCACGAATATCGCGAAGACCTGGCCGTCCACAGTGCCGAACATGTGCGAAAAGGCGACCAGATTGATATTCACTGCGTTCAGAATGAGTTCGATGGACATTAAAATAATGATCACGTTCCGGCGCGTCAGCACTCCGATCACTCCGATGGTGAAGAGCGCCAGACTGAGCCAAAGATAATGATCCACGGGAACCATTACACCCTCCGCTTCGCCATCACCACCGCGCCAATCATGGCGACCAGCAGCAAAATTGACGCAATTTCGAAAGGCAGCATGAAGTGGCCAAAAAGTGCGTCCGCGACTGCTTCTGTATTCTTCGGCAAAATCTCCGGAACGCTGGCCTGCGGGAAAAGCGATTTTTGACCCATCTTTATCGCGAGAAATATCTGGGCGCCGAGGGCCAGCGCCAGCACTCCCGCCACAAATCGCTGCCGGTTAAACTGATACTGCAACAGAGAGACGTCCAGATTTACCAGCATGATCACGAAAATGAAAAGAACCATGATCCCGCCGACATACAGGATCACCTGCACGATGAAAAGAAATTCAGCCTGAAGCAACAGAAAAACTCCGGCCGTCGCGAGCAGCGTGGTAATCAAATAGACCGCGCCATGCACGACATTTCGCCGCGTCACCATCAGGATCGCGGAGCCCACCGCCAGCGCGGCAAAGAAATAGAACAAAATTGAGTTCAGGACCATTTATTCGCCTTCCGCCACAGGTACCGCGCTGTCGACCTGGTCGTTCTTCGCGAGCCACATGGCCACTGCCAGTGTCACTACGATCGCGAGAACGCTGGTTATCCTTAAACTCCAACCCCATTCCCGGCTGATCAGGAGCGCTGTCGCCATGGTGATCAAGTTAACCAGCGCCAGCGGGATCAAAAATCGCCACCCAAGACGCATCAATTGATCGAAGCGGTACCGCGGAAACGTAAACCGAAACCACAAAAAGCAGTAAAGATACGCGAACACCTTGGCCATGAACCAGAACGCGCCGTGGACGCCTTGCAGCACGGCCGGGGACGCAAACAGCGCGCCTGCCAAAGTTGCGGCGATGGCCAGGCACAATCCGCCGACCAGGGCCATCACCAGTTTTTGAATTTTCACCGGCTGCTTCGGCGCCAGAAAAAAACAATACACCGCAACACCAAGAACCAGCAGCGATGGCAGCGCATCCAGCAATTCGATAGGCGTCCCCGGCAGATGGTCGTGGTAGCTCGCGAACGGCCGCAGCCAGCCGCCTAGAAAGAGCGTGGTAGCGATTCCGGCAACAATAATCATGTTGGCGTATTCAGCCAGAAAATAAAGCGACCAGCGAAAGCCGCTGTATTCCGTCATGTAACCGGCGACCAGCTCTGATTCCGCTTCGGGCAAATCGAAGGGAGCGCGATTCGTTTCCGCAATCGAGCCGACCATATAGATGAAAAATCCGATGGGCACGTAAAAGATGAACCACATGCCCTGGTCGTACTGCGCCATCACAATGTCTCTCATCGAAAGCGAACCAGCCAGCAGCAAGGCGGAAATCAACCCAAGTCCCGCGGCCGTTTCATAACTAACGAGCTGCGCGGCGCTGCGCAGAGCTCCGAGCAGCGAGTAGTGGCTGTTGGAAGCCCATCCGCCGAGAACGATGCCGTAAATACCTAGCGAGCTGACGGCCAAAATGAAAAGCAGGCCGATGTTCAAGTCTGCGATCTGAAATGCCGGACCGATGGGCAGCGCGGCATAAGCGAGTAAGGCCATCGTAACGCTCACGAGCGGAGCTAGCCAAAACAGCAGCCGGTCCGCTTTCTCGGGGATGATGTCTTCCTTCAGAAGCAGTTTCACGGCGTCGGCGATGGGCTGCAGCAATCCATGCGGACCAACGCGCATCGGTCCCAGCCGCGCTTGCATATCCGCCATTACTTTGCGTTCCATCAGAACGATGTAACCAGCCAGAAGCGGAAGCACCGCGACGATGACAACCGCGTAGAGCACGGGCAAAACGAGCCGCATGATCGATGGCGTAATAAAATGGCTCATTACCGGTCCACTTCCCCGAGCACAATGTCAATCGTGCCAATGATTGCCACCACGTCCGCCACCAGCGAGCCGCGCGCCATTTTGTCGAAGGCCTGCAGATTAATAAATGACGGAGGCCGCACGCGCACGCGATAGGGCTGCGTGGTTCCGTCGCTCACGATGTAGTAACCGAGCTCGCCTTTTGGCGCTTCGATCGAGTGATACACCTCGCCCGGCGGCGGCTTCAGAACTTTTCCGATGCGCGCCATGATGGGACCAGCCGGAATATTCTCGATTGCCTGCAGGCAGATGAGCCGGGATTGGCGCATCTCCTCCATGCGCACCACGTATCGGTCGTAGGTGTCACCGGTTTCGCGCGTGGGGATTTCGAACTTGTATTGATCGTACGCAGCGTAGGGCATGGCTTTGCGCAGGTCCCATTTCACACCGCTGGCCCGCAGCACCGGCCCTGTAACCCCCAGTGCGATAGCGTCGGCGGCCGAAAGGATTCCGACGCCCTTGGTCCGTCCAACCCAGATGCGATTCTCGGTAAGCAACGTTTCGTACTCGTCGATTCGGTGCGTAAAATCATCGCAGAATCGCTTTACATCCTGCTCGAAGCCGTCGTAGGTCTCGTACTGCAATCCGCCGATGCGAAACGCGTGTGTAGTCAGGCGCGCGCCGCAATATTTTTCGAAGATCTTCAGAATTTCTTCGCGCTCGCGAAAGCAATAAAAGACCGGCGTGAGCGCGCCGATATCCAAGGCGTGCGTTCCAAGCCAAAGCAGGTGGCTGGCAATTCTCTGCAACTCGGTCAGGATGGTGCGGACCACGCGCGCGCGCAGCGGAGCTTCCGCTCCCAATAATTTCTCGACCGCCTCGCAATATCCCAGGCCGTTCGACACCGCCGCGACGTAGTCCATGCGGTCCACGTACGGCGCGAACTGCTGGTAGCTGCGATGCTCCGCGATTTTTTCCACGCCGCGATGCAGGTAACCGATGATGCATTCGGAATCCACCACTCGTTCGCCGTCGAGTTTCAGCTTCACTCGCAGCACTCCGTGGGTGGAAGGGTGCTGCGGCCCCATATTCAAAATAATTTCGTCGGCTCCCAGCACGGTGGTGCTGACGTTTGTAAGTTCGGTGGTGCGCGGGTCGCTCATTTGTTTATTGGCCGCTCTCGATACCCAGATTCTCGCGAACCCAATCCGTATCCTGCTTCAAAATGTCGTAATCCTTGCGTAGCGGATATCCCTGCCATTCATCCGGCATCAAAATGCGAGTCAACTTCGGATGGCCTTCGAAGACGATTCCAAACATGTCGTAGCATTCACGCTCCAGCCAGTTTGCCGCCGGCCAGATCTCGCATACGCTCGGCACGGGTTCGTTTTCGCCGGCATGCGCTTTCAGGCGCACGCGCTCGTTCTTGGCGAAGGAATACAGAATCAAAACCACATCGAATCTTTTCTCGCGCTTGGGCCAGTCCACTGCGGTTAAATCCACCAGCATGTCGAATTTTTCGTCGTCCCGGCAGTAACGCGAGATTTCACGAAGTTGTTCCGCCGCGATCGTCACGATGGCCTGCTTGCGGTCGAGCGTAGCCTCGCGTATGGCATCGCCGAAACGCGCCTTCAGCCTCTGCACAAGCTCGTTGTCAAGAGGCACGGGCTTGGGCGGCGCTTCTTTCGCAGGAGGTGCGGCAGCCTTAGGCGCGGCAGGAGCAGCGGGCGCGGCTGGTTTTTCAACCGGTGCGCCTGGAGCAACAGGTTTGCTTTCCGCCCCGGACGCGGGCGGTTTCGAAGTTGGATCTTTTTCCGAAGGATCGTTAGCCATCGAGTCGGTTTCTACACTTGCCGCCGGTATTCCAAAAGCCCCCGGCAGCCCGCCTTTTCAACACACCCCAAAAAACAGCGTCAATCGAGTTGAGAATCTAATTCGCTGCGATTGTCCGTGCACCAGGACCCAGGAAACGCCGGATCCACCCCTCACACCCAATCGAGCGCGCCCTTGCGATAAAGCCAAACGTAGCCCACCAGCAGAATGCCCA